>C687J35174_10004789_pt1 | contig 18050 bp, 19 predicted proteins | sample RifCSPhighO2_01_FD_35174 | JGI IMG/M metagenome (IMG submission 35174) | reverse complement strand
CAACCAAGGCAAGGAAAGCTACCAGAAACGAAGCTGTTTTTTTGACTCGTGTGGCTTGCGCCGGAACCCTGACCGGCATATTCTTAAGGGAAAAGTAGCACAAGTAGGAAAAGTAGCACAAGTAGGAAAAACTACTGTCCGCCCAGAGGGGCTTGCGTGGGGTGTGGAATGGTGGTGGTATTTACCGTGACCGACCAGGTTTGTGGGGCACAGTCCAAACATACAGGCGTTCCTAAAGGATCGTCCCAAATTTGTTTATTTTCAGTGTGGATTTGGTCGGAGGCGGCATTAGGGTCTGCCAGCATACCCGAGTCGTTAAAAATGTTCACATCGCGATTTAAAGGTTGGTAAGGTTTTGGTGGGTAATTTTCCAGGAAAAATTCAAAACGAACGGGACACCCGGGATCCTCTGGCGCAACGTTGGGGGGAAGAGTGCCGGTTGTAGCACAAACATTGGTTCCTACAGTGTCCCCGGGAATGGACGTCCAAACGTGAGAGTGCTTGGCCCTTTCCTGGCCAACTCCAGACAAGTCTCCACTTTCAATCATGTCTAAGCCTTTTTTAATTATCTTGTTCCAAATGGGGGAGGCGCCGGTTACTCCTGAAGCAACGGCTGACATGGGCGTATTGTCATTATTACCCACCCAAACAGCTGTCACAAGTTCGGGGCTATAACCAATTGTCCAGTTATCGCGTTTATCGTTGGTTGTGCCAGTTTTGACAGATACTTCAGGGTGACTCGAGACATTCAGGTAAGAAGAAGGACCAAAAGCTTGCCCGCGGGCGTTATTGTCCAGAAGAATATGAGAGATAATATATGATGTGCCGGTTGATAAAACCCGATCGCCATCTTTTATTTTGGTCTCCTCAAGGGTGTTGCCTTTCCAGTCGGTGACCTTAAGGACGCTGACCAAGTCTTGCTTTATTCCGGCATTGGCAAAGACGCCAAAAGCTTTGGTCATATTAACCATCTTGACTTCTCCTCCACCTAAAGTGAGAGAGAGGCCATATCGTGTTGGATCTTCGAGAGTAGATATGCCCATCTTTTGTGCAAAATCGATAAAATCGGCTACGTTGTTTAACGCAAGCGTGCGCACGGCGGGTATGTTGTACGAATTACCAAGCGCAAACCGGGTTTGTACGGCGCCGTGGAACTGACCGTCATAATTTACCGGACAATAGGGCGCTTGACCCACCACATGGAAGCAAGTGGGAATATCTGCCAAGGCAGAGGAGGCAGTTATCTTGCCAGTTTCAATAGCGAGTGCATAATTTAATGGCTTTATTGAGGAGCCGGGCTGTCGGGGACGAATGGTGACATTAACTTTTCCATCTTCATCTTCGGCAAAATAATCTTTGGAGCCGACCATGGCGTAGATTTCGCCGGTTTTAGGGTTGGTAATTATAGCCGCACCGTTTCCTACGCGGGCGCTTTTTAGTTTGCCCACCTCTTCGCGAACGACCTTTTCTGCATAAAGCTGTAGGTCAAGGTCTAAAGTGGTGATAACCCGCAGCCCTCCGTATTCCACTTTTTTCTCGCCAAATTTATCAACCAGCTGGTCTTTAACATATAAAGCAAAGTGGGCCGCTTTAATACTTTCAGGTTTAGCATAGGGCAACTCTTCTTTTTCGGCATCGTTGGCCTGTCCTTCGGTTATATATTTCTCTTCAACCATACGCCGCAAAACCAGGTGTTGCCTTTCGCGAGCCAATTGGGGATTAGAGCCAAAAGGCGAAAAGCGGGTAGGGGCGGCAGTTAATCCTGCCAGGAGTGACGCTTGGGCAAGCGTTAAGTCTTTGGTGTCTTTGCCAAAGTAGGTAAGGCTGGCTGCCTGGATTCCCCAGGCTGTTCCACCGTAAGGAATATTGTTCAGGTAGCTTTCTAAAATTTTGTCTTTTGGGTAGAGGACTTCAATAAGAAGGGTTAAAAAAACTTCTCTAATTTTTCGCCGGACAGTTCGCTCCGGAGATAAAAGTGTTGTTTTTACCAATTGTTGGGTTATGGTTGAACCGCCCTGGAGGTCTTGTTTGACTGTGGTTTTAAAAAGTGCACGGGCCATCCCTGAAAAGGACAAACCGTGGTGTTTGTAAAAATCTTTATCTTCAACGGCAATTGTTGCTTGATATGCGTAGGGCGGCAAATCTTTTAAGATAATGGGGGTTCGTCTTTTGCCTTCATATATCTCGTAAATTAACTTCCCATTCCGATCAAGAATTTGGGTGGAAACAGGGTTTCTGGCCTCAGAGGTGAGTTGAGTGGGTAGGGGGATGCCCCAGAAGAGATAAGCGAACAGTGAGAGTGAACAAGTGAAAAGCAAGAGAGACAATAGAGCAAAACGCCTTTTTTGCTCTGGTATTTGTTTTAAAAGGGGGAGTTGGGAAATGGCGAACACGTATGTAGTATATTGTATAGCAACTTATGCGTCATCTTCACTATTCTCTCTTTGCGGTCACATTGGCGACTTTAGTGCTTTTGATCTCGATTTATCGGATCACTGCCTTAAAGTATCACTTCTCATCGCCTAATGACTCGGCTTCTGGTCAGGCTGTTTTTGCCTCGGGGGTGGAATACTCTCTCCCTTATCCGGGGATTTTACCTAATAACCCCATCTGGCCTTTTAAGGCTTTTCGCGATCGGCTCCGATTTGTTTTTTACATTTGATCCCTTGGAAAAAGCTCAACGCACACTCTTTTTGGCAGATAAGCGCTTATCTGCTGCCCAAAGACTTTTTGTAGAAGGTGACTCTGGCCGTGCTGTTGTGACCGCCACAAAGGCAGAACAGTATTTGGAGTTAGCGCTAATAAAAGGTAGGGACGCGGATGTCAAAGGTACGGATGCTGCCGGATTTTTCGAAACGCTTTTCAAAGCTTCCCTAACCCACAGACAAATGCTAGAGGAAATGATGAGTAGGGCGCCGGAAGATGGCAAACCTATCTTAAATAAAACTTTAGATTCTCCCAAAAAGGTTAACGAGCAGGTGAGTCACTTTTTAAACGAAAGAGGTAAAACATTACTCACCCCCACTCCTACAAATTGACTCCCAGGCTTGTTAGTATTTTGCAAACTTTTCCCGACAGAGCCTTATTATTAATTCTCTTTTCGCTACATTGCATAGACAAAAATGTTCAAGATATCGGTTGGGTCAAAAGAGAGTAGGTAGAATTGCCCGTTGTGGAGGCAGCTTAAACTTAAAATGCAGATAATTTCTAAGGCTGTTATCCACGAAGATGAGACCCTCTGATCTACAAAGTTATATTGACACGTTTTTGTGGTTATGAAAATATTCCCCCAAGGAACAAATCCCCCTGCTCTACGCTTTTTCCTGTCTAATTCTTAACAAATTCACATGTCAGAATGAAAACAACTGAAGAGATCTTAAAAATTGGCTTTCAAATTCCACCTGTTCCGGAGCGCTTGCCGGAGCCACAGCTATCCGAGACGGCTTTGTATATTGCCAAGACCCGCTATGCGCGCCGGAACGAGAAGGGACAGCCGGAAGAGACAGCTCGCGAGATGTTTTGGCGCGTTGCCTACAACATCAGCACGGCTGAGCTTTTATATGGTGTAGACCAGTCTCAGGTGATGGTACGAGCAGAGTCCTTTTATAAATTACTCTCCTCGCAAAGATTTATTCCCAACACCCCAACCATGCTTAATGCGGGGAAACCTATGCAGCAGCTTTCAGCCTGCTTTGTGCTGCCGGTAGAGGACACAATGGCCAGTATCGGCAAAACTTTGGTTGATATGGTTTTGATTCATAAGTCGGGCGGGGGTTGTATTTCAGGAGACGCCAGAGTTTGGAGCACTTTTTGTGGTATTGAGCCCATTGAGGTTTTATTTTCCAGAGCTACGGCTGATGGCAGAAAAGGCCTTACTCAAGGAGCGGGAATTGCCTATGATGTTGGTGATTTAAATATTAAGACGGTATCGATGAACCCTAAAACCGGTGAAGCGGGGTTGCAGAAAGTAACCCATGTTTGGAAATATAACGTGCCGGCAGAAGATCAATTAATAGTAACTACAGTTGAGGGAACACGAGTGCAAACCAGTGCCTGGCATCCTTTTATGGTTTTAAGGGGAACAAGTATGGTTGAAGTAAGAGCGGACAGACTTACTCCTGGTGATATTGTTTTGGGTCCAGGTAAAGCAGAAAGGTACTGGCCTTGGAAAAAATTAAAGAGTGTGGGAGGAGTAAAAATAGACTCAGATTTAGGGTGGTTGGTTGGTTTTACTTTGGGGGATGGATCTTTCGGTTATGTTAAAGCATTAAGACAATACCGAGTCAGATGGTTTAGCGGCACTAAGGATGTTCTAGAGAAGGTCCAAAGCGTGCTTGCCAAACAAGGTATCAGAGTCTCAATCCAAAAGGATCGCAGGGGGCTTTTCAGTGTAAGTACTTTAAACCAAAAATTTGTCCACCGCCTTTTAGCAATCTGTGGATTGGAGAAGTTTGGCCCCAAAGATACTTTAATCAGAGTGCCGGAGATAATTGGTAAATCGCCAATTAAGGTGGTTAAAGCTTTCTTGGCGGGTCTTGTAGATAGTGACGGCTATGTAGCTGTTGATGGCAGCCCCTCTTATTGCAGTGTTTCTCGGGCCATGGCGGAGGATTTATCAGCCCTCGTTTCGCTTTTGGGTTATCGGACATCGCTTAAAGAGAAAGATCCTTACGGAAAGGGAAAGCGTCCGACGTATATTCTACAAATTTGCCCCTTGCCTCAAGTTAACCAACTAGCAGTAGACTTGGCTCCTTATCTGGCGAATAAATTGCGTCAGAGTAGATTGCAAAGCTCCTCCCGAAAGCAAACATCTTTACCTTTAAACTTCTGCTTGTGGAGGGATAAATTGGTGAGTGCAGGGTTATCTTCTCCTAGAGGAGCAAAGAAGAAAGGTATATTTGCTGCAGAGTTATCAATTTGGGCATCTCATAATCGAGTTAGGCGTGGCGATATTGCTGTAATTGCTAAACATCTTTCCAAAAAAGACAAGAGTTCAGCTTCACTACTGGAACGAATAGCAAATTCCGGTCAAGAGGTTAGGACAATTAGCAAAGCAAAAATTGCCAAAACTTATTATGACTTATCAGTTGGGGATTGGAACACTTATGCTGCAGGTCAGTCGGGGCTAGTGATGATTCACAATACGGGCTTTTCTTTCTCAAGGCTGCGCCCGTATGGGGACGTCATTGCTTCCTCTGGTGGAACTACTGTTGGTCCGTGTTCTTTTTTGCAAGCGTATAACGATGTCACGTCGCAAGTTAAGCAGGGTGGAGTTAGGCGCGGAGCCAATATGGGCATTATGCACATAACTCACCCTGACATTTTGCGTTTTGCGGTCATGAAGGTAGACGAATTTAGCTTAACTAACTTTAATATTTCTGTAACGGTTATAGAGGAATGGATGGAGCAGGCCAAGAAGGATGAAAAGTTTGTTAAAAGTGAGCCGGAGTGGGAAGAAGTAATTAACGAGATAAAAGCGGCCCAAGCTATTCGTGATGTTGATCTTAAATTAAAAAAAGTAGAGGAAGGTGTAGCCAAACTTTACGATTTGGTTCGTGCCACGGAGGATGGTGAAGGCTACGAGCTTATTAATCCCCGGACGGGAGAAGTAGCAGATCGCCTCAATGCCCACAAAGTCTTTTTATTAATTACCCAACTGGCTTGGCATTATGGAGATCCGGGCATGATTATGATTGACAGGATAAATAAATCCGGTGCCAACCCGACTCCCGCTTTAGGTCAGATTGAGGCTACTAACCCTTGCGTTACGGGTGATACTTTAATATCTACCCAAGAAGGGTTAGTAACAATGAAAGATGTGGTGGTGAGCCATTTTGCAGGCGGTAAACGTTATGGTGGAAACATGTCTTTAATTATAGATAAGAGAACTTTGGATCCAAATGAAAGTGGAACCATGGCCAGTAGCGCTATTAAATTTTATGATGTAGGTATTAGAGACGTACTTAAATTAGTAACTAAAACTGGTTTGGAGCTAAAAGCAACAGCTAACCATAGAGTATTGGCACCTTCTGGTTGGGTGGAACTGAAAAATTTGAAGTCTGGAGATAAAGTATTAATTCAAAGCGGGAAGGGAGATTTTGGCCAAAACTATGATTTACCGGTTCAGGCGAGGGGTGTTAACTTGCCAATTCGATGGAGTAAAGAATTGGGACAAATACTTGGTTGGTTGATAGGTGACGGGTGGTTGAGAGACGGTGATGAAAACTTACGAGTAGGATTTACATTTGGAGAAGATGACAGGGAAGTCCTAGAGTATTTCCAAAAAATTATTAATAATTGGTATGGTAAAGATATCAAGTTTGTAAAGAGAGAACGAAATACTTACCATCTTTCTTATCACAGTAAGGTACTTGTTGATTTCTTCATGCAGTTAGGAGTAAAACCACTTAAAGCATCTGATAAAGTAGTGCCGGAATCAATATATACAGCTCCGGAAGAGGCGGTTGTTGGTTTTATCCAAGGACTCTTTTCGGCTGATGGGACAGTTAGGGGTGGTAACACAAAAACTAATAGTGATTGGGTTGCGTTAACTTCAAAAAGTAAGAAGTTGCTTCAAGGAGTACAACTCCTCCTCCTCAATTTAGGGATTAAAAGTAGTATTTTTGATAGACGTAGAAAACTAAGAACGGGGATGTTCCCTTATCAAGCTAAAGATGGGAGTATAAGGACTTACAGTACTGATGGGATACTTTATGAGTTGGGTATTTTTAGTGCTTCGAGGGAAAAATTCAAAACTGAGATAGGTTTTATAAACAAATCTAAACAAACAAGACTCAAGGAACTCAACCTTCACACGATAAGAAAACTAAAAAATCCGTTTCTAGATGTTGTAACTAGTGTCGAGGAGTGTGGTAAAGAGAGAGTGTATGACGTGACTGAGCCAATGAGCCATTCAGTTATTGCAAATGGGCTTATAGTGCATCAATGCGGAGAGCAACCACTTTTGCCGTACGATTCCTGTACTTTAGGTTCTATTAATGTTGGTAAATTTGTTAAAGATGGAACGATAGATTACGAAGGACTGGCTCTGGCAGCAGAAGAAGCGGTGCACTTTTTGGATAATGTATTGGACATGAACAGCTATCCAATTCCTGAGATACGCGAGATGGCGCACAAAATCAGAAGAATCGGATTGGGACTGATGGGCTTTGCTGATCTTTTGGTACAGCTGGGGATAGGCTATAACTCTGAAGAAGGATTAGCAGTTGCCGAAGACGTTATGTCTTTTGTACACAAACACGCTAAGGAGGCAAGTGCAAGGTTGGCAGACACAAGAGGGGTATTTCCGTCTTGGGAGGGTTCAATTTATGATCCCCAAAGTCCTCATTTTTTGGGTACTGAGCTAAAGGTAAGAAACGGTGCAATAACTACCATTGCTCCAACTGGGACAATTGCCATGCTTGCCGATGCCTCCTCGGGCATTGAGCCCTATTTTGGACTTTCGTATGCCAAAAATACCATTGAAGGCAAAAGGCTTTTTACAACTAATCCGTTTTTCTTAAAAATTGCTAAGGATGAAGGTTTTTATTTCGACAAACTTTTGGAAAAAATTGAGCAAAACGGTGGATCTGTGCAAGGCTTGTCAGAAGTTCCCCAAAAATGGCAGGCAGTTTTCGTGGTCACAAAGGATATTAGCCCCGAATGGCACGTTCGTATGCAGGCAGCTTTCCAAAAGCATGTTGATAACGCTATTTCCAAGACTATCAATTTCCCCAATGCCGCAACGGTAGGGGAGGTAAGGCAGGCTTATATGATGGTTTACGAGATGGGTTGTAAGGGAATTACAATTTACAGGGATGGTTCGCGGGTAAAGCAGGTTTTGGAGGTCAAAAAAGACAAATCCTACTATGACCAACTGGCTGCTCCCACACCTTTAGTTTTAGGTCCGGTCAAGGCTCCAACTGAGGCTTGGGGAGTCAGAATTAAGAAAAAAAGCGATGTGGGCAATGTTTACACCGCCGTATTTAATACGGACGAAGGGATGCCTGTTGAAGTCTTTGTGACGGTTGGAAAATCTGGGGGTTATGTGGCCGGAGCCGCAGAAGTAACCGGAAGACTGGCCTCTTTGGCTCTAAAACACGGGGCTTCTTTGGAGGAGGTTGCTTCAGAACTTATTGGGATTGCTTGCGGAACACCTTATGGAATTGGACCCATGGCGATTTTGTCTATGTTTGATGCAGCCGGCAAAGCGATTCTTGAAACTTCGCTTAATAGACAATTACCTTTGGAAGAAAATAATACGACAGACACAGCTGTTAAACCGGGAGCTTATGCTTCTGGCATGGAAAATGGGAATGGACATTCCGAAACTACAGATGTATTCAACTATTCGGCCTTACAATCTTACCAATCAATGTTTGCCGCCTGCCCTGATTGCGGATCTGCCTTAATGGTTATTGAAGGTTGTAAAAAATGTTCCAACCCGGCTTGTGGATTTTCAAAATGTTAACATCTGATACTAACTCTTTTTCCCCTTCGGGGGCACTAATTTTGCAAGCTGGGGCTGTCATGGCGGCGCTTAACCCTGACCCCACGCCGGCCCCAGCGTTTGCAATTTACACTTGTTAAAAATGCCCAAAGAATGTTAAAAAGTGGAAAGCGTTAGATGGTTTGATCCTTGGTAAACTTTCCTCATGAGCATCTACACTAAAAAGGGAGATTCTGGCACCACTGCACTTCTTGGACTTTCGGAGCGCGTTTCAAAGGATGCCCAACGAATTGTGGCTTTGGGTTGTTTGGATGAATTGAATTCTCAACTTGGAGTAGCAGTAAGCTTTTTAACCCAGGACCAAAGCTCGCTTTTGGAAGAGATTCGCTCAATTCAACAGGACTTGTTTGAAATAAATACTGAGGTGGCCACGGTTGCCCCGCGGGATCCGCCGTTTCTTGCCGACTCGGACAAGGCAAGGCGACTGGAACGCTTTATTGACCAGCAAGAGGCAGGCTTGCCTCCATTGTCCCATTTTATCTATTTGGGCGGCTCACCGGCTGGGGCGGCACTGCATTTGGCCAGAAGTGTTTGCCGGCGGGCAGAGAGGGAAGTGGTCCGTTTAAGCCGCAAAGAAGATGTAAACGCTTCCATTGCTCGCTACTTAAACCGTCTATCAGATGCTTTGTTTGTGATGGCCCGTCTGGCAAACCATTTAGCAGGCAGCCCCGAAGAACCCTGGAAGGGGAAGTAGCGGGGGTGTATACTTTGCTTATATGGCTGCCCCTGAACTTGAGAATCGTCCATCACTGGTTGGTGAGTCCACTTTCCCCGGTACGGAAGTTGTACAGCGCCCGGATGTGGCAGAAATTGCGCAGGAGTTGGGGCAATATATACAACCTGTACCCCAACCTCAAGCTGTTACAGACGATAAGGGGCAACCCATACTGACCCCGGCAGGGGCTGCCTCGAATAATCAGGTTACTTATACAGCGGCACAAATTAAGGAAGCAAAAAAAGAGTCGGTTACCAGCCCTCGGCACTGGCTAGCGGTCTTTTACGAGCTCTTGTTAAAACGTTTTGCGTTTTTGCAAAATTAACCCTATGAACTTTTCCGATGTCCTTTTTTTTCTGGCAACTTTGGGCATAGTTGTAATTATTTTATCCTTTTTGGCTTACTTTGGATTTGTAATTTTCAAACATAGGAAGAGAGAGAAGAGAGTATTAGATGCAGTTTTGCTGGAAGTTAAAGTTCCCCGCGATAATGAAGTAAAAATTGATGCCGCCGAGCAAATGTTTGCTGCTTTGTACTCTGTAAAAAGAGGCGGCTGGAAGTCTAAATTTGATGTTCAAGATGTTATCTCCTTTGAAATATTAGGCAAAGCTGAAGAAATTCGCTTTTACGTTTGGACGTCAAAAAAGCTTCGTGATTTAGTTGAAAAACAAATACACGGAGCCTACGCGGACGCTGATATTACCGAGGCTCCGGAGCACAACATCTTTTTTGAAGAAGGCAGTGTTGCATACAGCTCTCTTCAGCTTCGGGCTCCATTTTTTTATCCCATAAAAACTTTCAAAGATTTGCCAACCGATCCTTTATCTTCTTTAACTTCGGCCTTGGCAAAAATGGGTCCTAAAGAGGGGGCGGCAATTCAAATTCTTCTTTCTCCTGCCGACACCAGTTGGAAAAGTACCGGAAGTTTTTATCTTGCCAAGACTAAAAAAGCCGAGTCAGACCCCTCAAAAGCTTCTTATAAAGTTGACGCTAAAACTTTTGAAGCAATTGACAATAAAATTGGCAAACCTGGGTTTGAGACGAGTATCAGAATTGTGGTTTGTTCAGAAACTGAGGAGATGGCCAAGGCACATTTGGCCAATGTTAGAGCTTCATTTGAACAGTTCTCAGGCGAACTTAACGGCTTTAAGAGCCGGAAAGTGCGCAATAAGGGTTCGTTTGTTGATGACTTTTGGTACCGGTACCATTCAATGTTTAATGTTTTAGGAAACTCTCAGACAATTCTTAATTCGGAAGAGTTGGCTACCATTTTCCATTTTCCAAATAAGCAAATAACAACACCACACATAAACTGGCTTAATGCCAAACGCGCTCCGGCTCCGGCTCAGATTCCAACCTCCGGACTTTATATTGGCGTGAGTTCTTACCGTGGCATCGAAAGGCCTGTCTACTTGTCCGAAAGCGACAGGTTGAGGCATATGTACATTATTGGGAAAACTGGAACCGGCAAGTCCGAATTTTTAAAAGACCTGATTATGCAGGATATTAAAGCTGGCAGAGGTCTGTGTTTTATGGATCCGCACGGAGATGCCGTAGAAGATATTTTGCGCCTGGTGCCGCCGGAGCGTGCAGAGGATGTAATTTACTTTAATCCCGCCGATACGGAGCGCCCCATGGGCTTAAATCTTTTGGAAGCCAAAACCATTGATCAACAACACTTTGTAGCGACCTCCGTCATTAACATGATGTACAAGCTTTTTGATCCCTATAAAACCGGCATTGTTGGCCCTCGCTTTGAACACATGGTTCGAAACGCAGTTTTAACCGCTTTCTCTCAGGAAGGGGCAACGTTCGTGGAAGTCGTTCGTTTAATGACTGATCCATCTTTGGTGCAAGAGTACCTGCCCAAAGTTCAAGATCCCATGGTTAGGCGTTATTGGACAGACCAAATTGCGCAAACCGCAGAGTTTCATAAATCCGAAGTTTTGGACTATGTTGTTTCTAAGTTTGGACGGTTTGTTACCAACATTATGATCCGAAATATGATTGGCCAGTCCAAGTCTGCTTTCTCGTTCCGTGATGTTATGGATCAAGGAAAGATTTTGTTGGTCAATCTTTCCAAAGGAGGATTAGGGGAAGAAAATTCAAACTTTCTAGGTTTGGTTTTAGTTCCGAGGATCCTCATGGCTGCCATGTCCCGATCCGACATTCCCGAAGACCAGAGACGGGATTTTTACCTCTATGTTGACGAGTTTCAAAACTTTGCTACTCCCGACTTTGCTCAAATTTTGTCAGAGGCCAGAAAATACCACCTTGGGCTTTGTGTGGCCAACCAATTTATTGGGCAAGTTGACGAAGAAGTTAAGAATGCCATCTTTGGCAACGTCGGAACATTGATGACTTTCAGGGTAGGGGTAACGGATGCAAACTACCTGACTCGTGAATTTCAGCCGGTTTTTGACGAGGATGATCTTTTAAATATTGAGCGTTTCCATGTTTACATGAAGACAATCGTGAGAAATGAACCGGTTCCGCCATTCTCGGTTGATTTAACGCGTGATATCAAAGCGATCAAAGCCCAAAGCAATGAAGAAGTGGCCAGAATTATCCGCGAAATGTCCCGCTTAAAATATGGCCGCGACCGCGCCCTTGTTGAGGCCGAAATCAACAGACGTGCTAAACTGTAACAGTTGCCCTGTCATTCCCACAAAAGCGGGAAACTATACAAATATATATGAGAAAATTTTCCTTGCAACGCTGGTGGCTTACCTGCTAACATTTAAACACTTTCAAACGGGTACTGCACCTGGATTTAGCTTCTAAAGAGATAGTGGAATGAAGGTTTAATTGTAAACTTCGGAGTGTCCGCCTATTGCTAAGAAGCGGACTACATTTTTACCTTGCCACTCATACACAATACGGATATCTCCTGTCACACCGAACGCCCATTTACCCAACATGCTCTTGGTTAACTTGTGATTCCTTATTCTTGTGTCTTTGGGGTTTTTAACAAACAACTCAACTTGCTTTGTAACCAATCCTGCCAGTTCCGGATTGTCTTGAACCAGCAGTCTATATTCTTTGTCAAAACGTCCGGTGTTCTTTATTTTGAGCATGTGAGAGGCCAGGTTTCTTTAAGTGCTTAAAGTAGTTTCTGACTTCTTCGGGAGTTCCCAGCACGGTATCATTTCCTTCCGGTTCCATTTCGGCTTCCAGTACCTGGTTCTCAAAATCGGGGGTAAAGCCGTTTTCCGTAATTTCCTCGTATAAAATTTTTCTCACAGCGGCACGAATTAACTCGCTTACAGAGGTATAGCTTTTAACTTTCACTGCTCTTTTGACGTCTTTATACATCTTATCTGGTATGGAAATGTTGATTGTAGCCATGTATGACTATTGTATGGGATTAATACATAAGTGTCAAGTCAAAACCCATGTATTATAATGTCAGCATACTTAACTGATCGGATCAAAGAGGGAGAGCAAATCTATGTCAAAAATTAAGGTTTATTACGATTCAAAAGGCAAAACATTAACTGTTTGGTTTGACGACCCTAAAAAAGAAGCAATAAGTGAAGAAATCGGAGATGGGACGATTGTGAGCAAAGACAAACGGGGGAGGATTATCTTGACTCCGTCTGAGTTTCTTGTAGAAGAACTTGCTGGATCTGTGCCGGTGCCCAAGGAATGGAAGGGTAAGGATATTGACGAGGTTATTGAATCCGCAAGAAGTGAATATTACCTTGAAAAATACAGTTCCAAATGATTTTTGTTGACACGAATTATTTTTTAAGATTTCTCTTGGCCGACAACGAACCTCAGTATTCAAAAGTAAAAGGGTTATTTCTTCAGGCCGCACGTGGCCATGTCAAGTTGGCGACATCGGTAGTTGTTTTTTTGAGATTGCTTGGGTTATTCGTTCTGCCTACAAGAAAGAAAACAAAGGGAAAGTGGAATTAATTCAAATATTGGAAAAACTTCTTGCCCTAGAGGTTGAATTTCCAGAGCGAGCTATTTTGGTGAAAAGCCTTACTTTTTTGGCAAATACCACTCTTAGTTTAGAAGATTGTTATCACCTAGCTTTTTGCAAAACAAAAGGAATAGTCAAAATCGAAACTTTTGACGAGAAACTAGCAAAAGAGTTTGGCAGAGAATGACCCAGAAACTTGGGTGTCAGAATGCTATAATATGGCGTTGGGCCTGTAGCTCAATGGCAGAGCATTCGGCTTATATCCGAACGGTTGAGGGTTCGACCCCTTCCAGGCCCACAGATGCAAGAACTTCAAAAACTCTCCAAAGAAGAAAAGATAAAAGATCTGCTTCAGAAAAGAGAAGATACAATTGCAAAAATAAAAGAACTCTACAAAAACTTTAGGGGAGTAAGCCACGAGAATTCCTCAGCTGAAATCAAACAGGTAAGGATTAAAGTGTTAGAAGGTTTTGTAGACAGCCTTAACAAAGAACTCATTTCTCTTGGATATACTTTTAAGGGAAGGAGATAGTCCAATCCTTCGACAAGCCCAAGATAGGCCTGATACAATTTAAAGGCGCGGATTGAAATCCGCTACTACTTATTTATGGCAGATATTGGGATTGTTGGCTGGGGAGTTGTGGGGCAGGCAACGGGAGAAGGCTTCAAAAAGGCCCATTCTGTTTTGTGGCACGACCCCCACAAAGAAGGCGGAGTAGAACTTCCCGAGTTAATAGAAAAAAGCGAGCTTATCTTTATTTGTGTTCCCACCCCAATGTTTTCAGATTATTCGGGAATTGATTTATCGATTGTAGAAGAGGTTATTGAGAGTGTAGTAAGGGAAATTGGGGGAGCGAGGAGGAATCGGGTGATTATTATTAAATCTACGGTAGTGCCGGGGACGGCTGCTTCTTTGCAAAAGAAATATCCTGATGTTGATTTTGCTTCCAATCCGGAATTTTTGACCGAAGCCCACCCCTTTGAAGATTTCTTAAAACCGGATAGAACAATAATTGGCGCAGAACTGTCTGTTGCAGAACGAATAAAGACCTTGTATGAGTCTGTATTGCCCCCCGAATCCATCTACTTTTTAACTGATACCACTTCTGCTGAAATGGCCAAATATATGGCCAATACACTTTTGGCAGCCAAGATTATGTTGGGAAATGAGTATTATCGTCTTAGTCAGGCTTTGGGAATTGATTATGACCATGTGCGGCAAATGGTACAGGAAGATCCCCGGATTGGTGGGCACCTAAACACGCCCGGACCTGATGGAGACTTTGGGTTTGGAGGGAAATGTTTTCCTAAAGATATAGTGGCTCTTTTATCGCTTGCCCGCAACCTTAAAGTGGACACACCTATTTTGGAAGATACATGGAAGGAGAATTTGAAAGTGAGAAAGAATAGGGATTGGGAGTCTATTAATGGAGCGGTGAGCAAGAAGAGAGAAGTGAGATAGAGGGCTTTTTGCGCACGATTACAATTCCTCAAGGTGGGTGGAGCGGCCGGAGCCGTTTTTACGGTCAACAAATTCCAAATAACGCTCGGTTGTGGAAAGGCGTTTGTGGCCGGCAATTTTAGAAACTGTGACCACATCAACCCCGCTTTTTAGCTGTTGAGCGATAAAGGTTGAGCGAAGATCGTTGACTTTAGCACTTTCGATTCCGGCTTCTCTAAAATAGCGGTCAATTGAGCTTCTGATATTGCGAACAAGAAGCGGACGATTATTTTTGGTGACAAAAACATGGTCGTTTTTGGCATCAGCGCGCTCTTTAAGGTATTCGCCCAGGGAAGTTTTGGCCGGACCGTTAAGAGGCACTTCGCGCGCAGGTTGTGAGGCATAAGCACGGATATAAATAGAATCCGGTTTGGCATCTTCAACGTGCAGATTAGCTACTTCGCCAATTCTGATGCCGGTTTGCAGCATGAGTTCAATAATGGCTGCAATTCTTTTATCTCCACGAGCAGCATCCCTCAACGCTCGATATTCCATACGGGTCAATATCCGTGGGGGAGGATTGTCGTATTTGGGGTGAGCAACTGGGGCGGCCGGATCGTTTTCTAAAATCTTTTTGGACACAACCCAACGGAAAAAAGCTTTAATAGCATTCAGTTTACGAGAAATGGATTTGGCTGTGTAGCCTTTTTCGTTTAAAGAGTCGCGGAAAGCTTCAATGTCTGAAGGCACAACCTGTTGGGCTTCGGTTTTGCCGTTTTGAGCAAAGTGAGCCACCAACTGTTCAATATCTTTATTGTAGGCTAAAATGGTGGCAGAAGACCTGCTTCTTTGCTGGAGGTCTTGGATGAATTCCCTGTGGAGGGAGGGTAAGGAGTTGTTGGTGTTGGTTTCGTTTACTGCCATGAAAGTATCCCATATTATCATAAAAAGAGGCTAGTGTCAACCTGCAATAATATGCTGTTTAAAATCTTCAGGTTTTTTAAAGAAAGAGGGGTATTTTTGATTGTAGCTGTTATTACCATGGCAGCTATTCGCACAGCCTTCAGCCTTTCTGGGCGACAAAACGAGCTTTTACTTGCTCGTCAAAAATTAGACCAAGAACAAGCCGAGCAAGAAAGATTACAAGGGATTCAAAAAGGTATAAACTCACCCGACTTCATAGAAAAAGAGGCTAGAGACAAGCTTGGGAAAGCCAAACCAGGGGAAACGATTGTGGTTTTACCCGGTGAAGATGTTTTAAGAACTTTTTCCCCTCCGGAGCCGCAGGTGGAAGAAGGAGGTTTGGGAAACCTACCTGTTTGGCGGCAATGGGTCAAAACCTTCTTGCCAGAGCTTAACAAGGCTTTATTCCAAGGCTAAATTTGTGGCTGGGGTGAGGATCGAACTCACAACCTACGGGATATGAATCCGTTGCTCCACCATTGAGCTACCCAGCCTCGCAATGATTCTACCATAAGTGCGTAATGTTGACAAATGCTGTATAATGTATAATGTATGATCAGGAAACAGTTATACATACCCCCTGAAATGGACAGAGAGCTTGAAATTGCTGCCCGGAAAGAAGGGAAGCGTGAAGCTCAGCTTATACGAGAATTTTTGGCGGCTGGATTGAAGATGGAAACACCGATAGAAAATGCCGGCACTTTCTTGCTTGATTTAGCAGCTATTGGGGCAAGAGGCCCAAAAGACCTTTCCACCAACATGTTTGACTATCTCTATGGCGATAAGTCTCCGAATTATGGCAAGAATAAGCCTCGTTTGACCAAAAAAGAGATAGAACATATAAACAAGTTCGTTAATGAAAGTGCCAAATAAAATTCTTATTGATGCGGATGCAATGGTCGCATTAGTTAATCCGGATGACCCGAGTCATGCAATAGCGGAAAAATTAGGTGGGGAAATAGATGGAAGGGGTGTGAAAGTAATAATCTCAGATCCCGCTTTTGGTGAGGCTCTAACTGTTATATCCCAAGACACAAGCTTAGAAAAGGCTATTTTATTTGCGGAAAGAACCCTTGCTAGTTCGGCAGAAATTGTAGAGGTGGATTCAGTTTTGAGACGTGCGGGCCTCGACATTCTCAAGAGACAAACATCTAAAAACACTCGTTTTACAGACTGTATAAATATGGCAGTTATGAAGCGCGAGAGGATTGATACCATATTCAGTTTCGACAAGCATTACAAAAAGAATGGTTTTAAGCGTTTCGGAATTGATGAGTGATGCCTAATTTGGTATACTTGCTTTGTTAGTCAACATGCGGGGTAGTGTAGAGTTGCACGCAAGGCTCATAATCTTGCAGGCCGGGCGCGACTCCCGGCCCCGCAACAGAGGACATTAAGAATTAATAAGGCTTTTTATTTGAGGCTTGAGTTTAGGGATCTCGTTTTTTATAACGTCCCAAACAATGGCATAATCAACGCCAAAATAGTGATGTATAAGTTTATCTCTCATGCCAGCCATTAAACTCCAGTCTATTTGAGGGTGTCTGTCGGTAAATTCTTTGACAACTTCTTTGTGGCTTCACCAATGATTTCAAGACTTCTTGAATATGCCCTTTGTAGTGTTTCGTCATCCATGAACCTGTCTTCGTTAATATCTTTGGAAGATTTTAGTAGATACTCGATCTCATCCAAAATATGTTTCAAATATTCTTCAGGCCGTTTTGACATATTTAACTTCTTTTTTAATATGTGTGGCAATGTATGGACTCAGAGACTCTGGGGTTACAACCTCTACTTCTCTTCCCAAAAGGTTTTCTACCAATCTTACAAAGCCCATATAATTTCGGTAGTTTTTTTTATCTTTATCGAATTCTACAAGCAGGTCAACGTCACTTTTTTGGTTTTGATCTCCACGAGAAAATGAGCCAAATAGTCCGACTTTTGTTATGCCAAGTTTGCCAATGGCAGCTTTCTTTGCATTTATTAAATTTAGTATGTCGTTTGTATTTGTAACCATGTTTAGATTATACACTAAAATTTACCCTTTTTTGGGAGGGAGAGTGCTCGCTTAAGCTCGAAATGACAAAAGACGTCAAACTTGTGTAAAATAAGATGGTGCGCAATGAATTGCGCTACTACGGAGTAGGCGTGTGCGCTACTACGAACATGACAAAACGAGTTTTATCAGGAATACGTGCGAATGGACGCCTCCACTTGGGGAACTATCTTGGTGCCGTAAAAGGTATGCTGGCTTTGCAGGAGGACCCTTCATATGAGACTTTTTACATGGTGGCGGATTTGCATTCAATAAATGTGCCGTATAACCCCGAAAACTTCCAAGCTGCGGTTCGCGACGTAGTTTTGGATTATCTTTCCGCAGGGCTAGACCCCGAAAAGTCAACAATTTTTATCCAATCTCAAGTTCCCCAGCATGTTGAGCTTTCTTATCTTTTCTCCACGGTTATAACTGTAGCCCGCATGCAGCATTTAC
>C687J35174_10004783_pt1 | contig 18066 bp, 15 predicted proteins | sample RifCSPhighO2_01_FD_35174 | JGI IMG/M metagenome (IMG submission 35174) | reverse complement strand
CGGCGTCGATCCAGATAAANAAGCCGTAAAGGAAGCAAAAACAAGAGGAACATACAAAGAAGTAAGAACTTACGATGGGAAAAAAATTCCATATCCAGGCGGATACTTTGCTACGATTGTTTGTAATTCTACCTTCGAACATATTCCAAATCTCAAAGAGGTACTTTCCGAAGTGGCAAGAGTTATAAAAAAAGATGGCATGCTCTATTTCACAGTACCCACGAACATATGGCCAAAATATCTCTTTGGAAGACTCTTTCTTGGTAGATTTTATGAACGATTTTTTGTTGCGAAGTCAAAACACTACAATCTATGGACGCTTGGAGAATGGCAGAAAGAATTAAAAAAACGAGATTTAGAAATTATCTATTCCACGCACTATCTGGATAATAAGCTCGTTATGTGGATTTTTGACATAAGTCACTATTTGAGCATTTTCTCGCTTATCGCAAAAAAGGTCTTTAACCGATGGGTTTTATTTCCTCAAAAGAGCTTTCTTATTAGACCAATAGAAGACTATATTCTTAAAAGCACAAATGTAAACAGCAAGAAAGGCCCCTACATGCTTATTGCTGCGAGAAAGACTAAGTAGGTTTTTCTTTTTGGAAAATAATCACCCTTGGGTGGTCGTAAACGGTGAAGGATTCTTCTGCGAAATCGTCCGGAATATCAAGGGGAATTCCTACGTATCGAAGAGATGGATAAGAGGTGAATTCTTTGATTTTCTTATACGGGAGTTTTCCCTCAAAGAGGTCGGCATAAAACTTACTCATGCGGGGATATTTTTCTGGAACCGTTGGGATACTGCCCCACCCGCGATTTGAAGAAAGTATAAGGTAATCCCCTTTTTCCAAAAGCGTGTCCATTGTTACCCACTTATCTTTTGTATCTAGGTCAAAAACAGGGAGTGTTTCAATAAATAATTGTGTATTTGCATCTTTAATCTGTAGGGGAATCGGATCATCCCAGTGCTCATGTAACAACACGCTGTTTGTAGGTATATTTGCATATATCCACTTGGAAGCTTCAACGCGCGTATGGTCTTTTAAGTAAATAGAAATGAAAAAGAGCGGACATAGCAATAGCAATATCCATAAGATGATTTTTGAGATTCGGTTTCGGTAGGCAAGCCCCACGCCGGCGTAGAGAGCAAAAAACGGATAGAGAAAGATAAAATACCTCATGGTTTTTGCAAATTGAGTTGATTGATAGAAAAAAAAGGCAATAAGCAAAATACTTATTGCCGTAAACAAGCTCTTCCTAAAATCTTTTAAGAGAATGAAAAAACCAAGCAAGAAGCTTATAAACAATCCCGGTCCTAGCCCAAACAGCGCAAGATTATAAAAGCTAAAGATGATCGGTGGTTTATCTATCCATTGAACAGAAGGAGGATACCAAACTTCCTTATTCTCATAGGATTTAAGCATCTGGATGCTTGCCACAAATTGCTTACTCGGTGCAGGATTTAATATATTGGAAGATTCAAAGTAATATGGATTTGCAAGACGGATTGTTGCGTAAAGGGTTATGAGAAATATTAGCGCGTATTGTATGGTTTTCTTCACTCCTTTTTTCCATGACCCTTTCACCAGGAAATAAAGCAGTAGTGGAACAATAAAAAAAGCCGTTATCTTTGAGGCGAACGCAAGTCCCAGGCTTAATGCGGAAAAAACAATAAAACGAGTTCGTCTTTTGAAATAAAAAAGAAGAGAAAAATAAAAGCTAGCGAACATAAAAAAGTTTAAGAACGTGTCTACCGCAAAAAAGTGGGACAGCTGAATGGGCAAAACAGCAATTGCGTACAGAAAGGATGCAAGGTATTTTATCGCAGGAGAAATCTTGTAATAAGACTCGAGAGATTTTGAAGTTTTATAAATAAACAATATAATCAAGCTGTCAAAAACAGCAGATAAAATTCTTCCTTGAATGGTAAAGGCGTTATAGGTGTCGTTTCCCAAAAGAAGGGCAATGATTTTATTAAGGATTACTGGGAATACCCCGTACACAAAAAACGGAAAACCTTTATTGATTGGATTAAAAGGAGACTGTTGAGGATTTATATATTCAGAAAAACTTTGCGGTAAAGAGAGCGCGTTGCCAACCATCGTAAGGAATCGTTCATCAGGATGCAGATGGAAGGACTGATCCCAGTTTATGTTAAGGGTCCTAAGGAAAAACCCTAAAATTACAATTGCGCTAAGAATGATCGCTGATTTCATACACGTTTAAATATCAATACCTGTGGTCTATCAAATATGTTTGCCGTTTGTTCAAATCGGAACGTAGGATCCCCAAGATAGAGTATGTTGCACCATAGGTCACAAGGAGTTTCATAGACTTTCTTAAAGCCGCTTTTTTCATCAAAAAGATTTTGATAAAAGGAGTGTCCTTTTGGGAAGACGTTGGGGTTTATCAGTCTTGAGGCAATGACTCGTTGGCTGGGAAGGATGATATAGTCAAACGTTTCTAAGTTAGGAACAATATCGTCTTGTTCTAGTTGATAGGTATTTAGAAGCGTAATGTTTGAAAACAAAGAGTTAAAGGGTAGAATCCCTAAATCGTATGCTTCGGTTGCGATGGATGCATTAAGGGAGATATGATTTTTTGCCCACTGCGCCGCCTGAATTCTGACATCTTTCTTCAAATGAACGGTTATTACATACGAAAGAGCATATCCAACACTCACAACACTTATGAGACACATTGTAACTATACGAGCATAATAGTAGTAGCCGCGTTTTTTAGAAAGAAACGTTAAAAAATCGGAAACGGCGATTGCGATCATAAGATACGCAAAGGGAAGAGTTGGCACCATATAACGGGTCCACTTGGCAAACAGAAATGCTTGAGAGAAAAAAAGGCTTGCGAAAAATCCAACAAGCAAAAATAAACCGGGATCGCGCCTTTTGAAAGCAACATAAGAAACGTACAGGAATGAAGGAATTAGTAGGAAAGAAAGAATCGGATTAAAAAGGAAAGGGTACACGTGAGTAAATTGAAACACAACCGGGATCGCACCAATAAAGACTTCTGTGTAAAAAACGGGCAGCCTTCCTAAGGCAACAGAAGCCTCGTACTGAATGCTAGAGAAAAATCCAGGATAATCTAAAACCGCAAAGGGGGATGTGGAAATGAAAACTCCCGAGGCAACAAAAAAGAATAAGAGGAGATGGGATACCAATGAGCACAACCGCTTTCTATATGCAAAAACGATTGCGCTAGCAAAAAGAGGAACAATTGCAAAAGAAGAAACTTTTGTTGAGAGAAGAAGACCTAAGGTCACAGAACTCCCCAGCCCATAGATACGTTTTTTTGTCGAAAGAAATTTATTCAGAAAATAAAACAGAAGAAGAAATTCAAATGAAAGCCACATTTCAAAGGTTCCAAGATGCGCAAATTGGATTAATCCAACACTAAAGATAGAGAGGGTAAAAGCAAAAAGCGCTGTTGTAGTGTTTTTTATTTGTTTTCCGACAATAAATACAAAAATGGTGAGAAGGATTGAAAGTATCGCTGAATACGCGCGGCTTACCAAAATTGCGGTTTCAAAAGAAACAATAGGCTGCAATGCTTTCCATAGAAGAGAGCTAACATAAATGACGTAAATAGGGAATGTCCCATACGCAAAAAAGTGGGGATGAAGATTGGTTGGGAACTTAAGCTGGGAGACAGAGGAGGCAATATTTCTTTCATCAGGATGGAAAAAGAACGGCTCTCCCCAGTTGAGATTTGAAAACCTCCAAAAACAGGCGATAGTAATGAGTATAAAAATGAGAGCGTATCCTAAGACGCGCATATCAACTCTGCCGCTTTTTCTCCTTCTTGAATTGCGTAATTTGTTCCTCTATCCCAAGGATAAATCTGTTGGATGTTAGATAAAAACACATGTCTAAGGGGAGTCTTAAAGGGAGGGAGTATTCGCGAGTAGTATTTGGGAATCACCGGTTGAGCAAAAGGAGATTTGAATACATGGTAGTTAATAATGTTTTTCCGGTAGTCCTTGTTGATTTTTTTTAAAAAAGGATCGTATAGGTCAAGAAGCTCATCAGCGCTCTTAAGAAAAAAGGGGTGGCACGGGTCAAGATATTTTCCTACGTATACAATGTGTTCATTATTATAATGCGCTTTGTCCATAAAATTCGTGTGTTCTACGATTGCGGTTGCGGGAGAGTTGAGGTCACAAATACTAAGCCAGTAGGTTTTATCTCTCATAAATTGTTTTTTAAGCCGCAGGATGAGATTTATTGATCCTAACCCGCGTAGGTCTTTCAGTTTTTTTTGATACTCGCTTGGCAGTTGGGGCGCTATTTGAAGAAATAGGGCACTTGGTACGGTTACCAGGAGTTTTTCAAAAGAGCGTTGTGTATGGATTTTTTTGCTTTGCATCTCAACAGAAACAGCATTCTCTGAAGAAATGTTTAAAACCGTGGTATCAAAAAGCACCTTTCCTCCCTCTTTTCGTATTTGATTGGTAAGTTCTTGAGCGAACATGAGAAATCCTCCTTTGGGATATGCAAGGTGTTGTGTTCTTTTTTTGATCCTAGCCCAGAACCACGCAAGGGAAATTTGCGCAGCGTAGTCACCGAATTTTAAAACAAGCTGAGGATTCCAGATTGTATCAAAACAACTCTGCCCCATGGCTTTTGCTAAAACTTGAGACGTAGAATATGCTTCCAGCGGTTTCCAAAAAGGATTAAACTTAAGAAGCCCCAATACAAAACCCATACGGATTTTTTCAACGGGAGAAAGCTTTGGAAACCATAGGACACTTGATACGGAATCAAACTGATAGAGGGAGTCTTGAAAAAAGATAGATGTTTTTGGGCGTTTTATCACTACTTCCCAATTGAGTTTGCCGGCGAGTCCCAGCGCGGAGGTATCATTAGTAAACCAATGATGATAATGTTTCTCAAGGCTCCATTCCCAACCTTTTTCTTGAAACCCTACCGCAAGGCCCCCCGGATAGGACTCTTTCTCTAAAACAACTACGTTGTGCCCGCGGCGCACCAGAGAAAGAGCCGTAGCAAGTCCTGTGAATCCTGCCCCGATGATTCCTATGTTCATAATCTACGAACGGGTCTTTTGTAAAGAGAAGAGAACAGTAGAGGATATTATAAGACCAAGCGCAAAAAGCGCCAAGGGGAAAACGTATGATGTTCCTGGTTCCGCAAGCTCGCCTCCTTTCCGAGAAGACTGCGCACTGGCGCTAGGAGTTGCCAAAAGTACTCCTGTCCCCGTTGGTTTCGGGATCAAGGTGGGAGAAGGGGATGGCGTGGGAGAGAGAAGAGGGATTTGCGTAGGCGTTATCAAAGGAACGCTTTCTTGCGCAAATACGCTAAAGGATTGTGAAAGCGTTCTGATTATTCCTGAGCCATCTTTGGTGGTTATTGTTATGATATGGTCTCCTGCCGCAAGAGGGGTTTCCGGACGAAAGGACCAATTGCCATTGCGATCTGTTGTCAGCGTAGTTTTTATTTCCGCAGCAGATTGAATAATGATTGCCACCGTTTCATTAGGAGCAGCGATTCCTCTTAGGAGAGGCTGTGTTTGGGTGAATACTTCATTTTTCTTAGGCGAGATAATCTGCGGAGGCCTTCCGCCGGAAGGAGAAGAGGTGGGAAACTTGAGAGAGGATGAAGGAGTACTTTCGGGCTGAGACAAAGTAAAATCATCCTTAGAAAAATCATAATTGTTTGTAAGAGAAATGGGAGGTATCGATTTTGCTTGTTGCGCAAGGATTGTTATTGATGATGTGTCGGAAGGACCAATGATGGTAAGGGATATAATACTCGCTTGTCGTATCGTAGCAAGGGACAAGAGAGCACCGTTTCTTATATCTGAAAAGTTAAGATTGTATGTGCCGTCTGTTTTGGCAAGCGTTGAAAGGGTTTGGGAGGATGAAGATTTAAGATAGACAATGGCTTTATCAGAACCGGTGTTCTCAGAAAACACTTTTCCCTTTGCAAGAAACAAAGCCAAGCTTGCATCAAGCGTTGGTCCCGTGGTGATCCGGAAGGGTTGGCCGTTATCTAAAAACGTTTTGTCAGACGAAGCAATAGAAAAGAAATACGCGGTAGAAGGAATAAGAGCATGAACGCTTATATAGTGCAAGAAGTAGGCAGATGCGTTTCCCCTCTGCTTGTCGCGATCGTCTAAGACAATAGTTTGGGTATTGTCGTTTGCTTTCGAGACGACAAGAGAGCCAAAAACGGCGCTCCGCGTCCTATAGGAAACAGTAAAAGAAGTATCGGTAACGTTGGTAATTTGAACATCTTGTGGGTCTATAGAGACGGACGCGGTTCCTAAAAAAATGGTTCCCTGTTGAGTAAGATAAGAAGTTGCCCATACGCCTATTACGATAAGAACGGCTGCAACAAGCGTAGGGATGCGAGCATCTAAAACAGCATTTTTCATAGCTGATTTATTTGTGAAGACTGAGTTGATTGTTCAGCCGGGGTAGGAAGTACTGCGGATTGGGTTGATTGGGCCGTTTCTGCTTGAGGTGTTTCAAATGATGGAGTAATCTTTTGGCGTTGTTTGAGGTTTTTGATACTAAGCGTATCGAAGTCAGGAGCGATAGACTCTATCTTTATCTGCAGATCTTTTGGAATCGTTGAGGAGACGGNGTTGTGATATACGCTAAATAGTATCCACGCAAGGACCATTACACAGGTAGACCCAAAAATGAAAAGAATATCTTTTTGTTTCATACGCTATTTTTTAAAGTATGCCTTTCCCGAGAGCGTAATTTGTTTTTCGTTCTGACTTGCAAGACTCGCAATGGACACATTCTCAATTGTCACGATCCGCTCAAACTCCACAAGATTGGCAAGAAGACGCGCAACATCCTCATTTGTTCCCTTCGCAGTGAAGGTAAATGCGAAAGAAGCATACGTATGGGTGATGTCCTTTTTCAGAAGTTGGAGTTCTTCTACCTGGATGAGAGATACAGAAATCCTATTATTTGTAAAAAGTGTCTGAAGCTGTCCGACAAAAACAGCAATAGCGGGGTCCTGCGGAAGTGCAGAAAAGATAAATGGGAGATCCGTACCAAGCGCGTTGTATTTTTGCTGGAGAGTGCTTAAGTTGGCATTTTTTTGCTTAATACTCACATAGACGGCTTTACTATCCGAGAGCTGTTTTCTTAATTGGGTAATCGTTGAGAGTGTCGGGCTTACCGCAAAAAAACCAAACAGCGCTACTGCGATAAATGTGAAGCTTAACATAGTAGCCTTACGCAACTCTTCTTCTTTGAGCCGAGGAGCAATCCGTATATACGAATTTTTTAAAAAGTCCCTTACTATATAGGTGCGTTTGGTAATCATGTTATTTTTTAAAAACAATATTGAGACTAAACGCTATGGTCGATGTGGATATCCTATTGTCAATTTTGTCAAGAATCGTCGTTTGCACGTCGGGGAGCTTTTTAATTGATTGGATAAGCGTTTTAAGAGATTCTCCGGATCTGGTGTTTGCTTTGATACTCATGCTTTTTGTTGTGAGGGCAAGACTTGTTGTGGTAATATCTTGTGGGATAAGGTCGGTAATCTCAAAGAACAACCCAACGTTTCTCTTTGAGGAAGATGCCAGCTCAGACGCAAATGAAAGTCGCTCCTGAAGATTTCTAAACGTTTTTTCCTGTTCTTTAAACAGCTCAAGGATTTTCTGCTCTTGTTTTGTATTATCTCGCAGATCGATAATTTCTCGATCCAAAGAGAAGCGATACAGGAACGCAGAAAGCGCAATAATTTCCGTAACAATAATAATTACTCTCCCTGCGCTAAGAGCCCAAGCTAAAAATCGGTCAAAAAAACTCTTATGCTTTCCTTTAACAAGGTTGATAAGGGCAGGTTTACTACTCATGGGGTATTCCTATTTAGTCTATGCGTTTTTGGAGTCTTTGTCAAAGGGAAGAAGACCTATTTTGAAGCTGTTTTTTGAGAAGAGGAGGAAGACGGTTTCAGTCCTTGTTTATCGAAGGACAATTTTTTCTTTGGTTTTTTTCTTTTAGCAAGCATTGATTTTATTCGAGCGGCTTTGTTTACATGGATAATGTGTTTACGGGCGACTCGATCGGTAAACGAAACAGCCGCCCGTACTGCTTTTTCGGAACCGGTTTTTTTTGCGCTGCGAATAAGCTTTTTAAGAAAATCTTTTTGTTTTCTGTTGTGCGCAGTTCGTTTGATGTCGACTCGCTGTTTCTTTTTTGCTGATTTTATTACTGGCATGGGCTTATTTTAGCATGCTATACTTGGAAAGACAACATGCAGGGAAACCTACTCCAAAAAGGCATAGACATATTTCTTAAGCGACAGACCAATATTCTTTCCGCGGCGTTTGTCATTATGGCAACCGTATTGCTTTCCCAGTTCTTGGGAATTATAAGACAGCGCCTGTTGGTTTCTGTATTTGGTGCTTCTGATACCCTTGGGGTATATCTTGCCGCGACACGACTTCCCGATTTTATCTTTCAGCTTATTATCGCCGGTGCACTTTCTTCCGCGTTTATTCCAGTGTTTTCGGATTTTTTAACCAAAGGAAAAGAAAAAGAGGCCCACAAAATGGCATCAACCCTTCTTATGCTTGGCATGCTTTTATTTGCCTCTGTTGCCCTTGTGCTGTTTATTATGGCGCCATTTTTTCTGAAAGTTTTTAATCTTGGGTTAGGCTTTTCACAGACACAGATGGAACTTATGGTTCATATCATGAGAATTATTATTTTTGGTCAATTCATATTCATTGTGGGGACTTTCTTTTCGGCTCTCTTGCAATCCTACAACCACTTTTTTATCCCCGGTTTTGCTGCGGGAATGTATAACCTTGGCATTATTATTGCTCTTATTACTCTTCCTCCTGTTTTAGGAATTTTTGCTCCGGCGGTTGGAGTTCTTTTTGGAGCGTTTCTTTTTGTTCTCTTTCAGCTCCCAATGGTCGCAACAGTAGGATTCCATTTTCGGCCTTCTTTTTCTCTTCGAATCGAAGGCGTGATGCAAGTGGTAAAGCTTATGTGGCCAAGAACTCTTGCAATTGGTATTTTCCAAATGGGCGCTTTAGTGACGCTTTCTTTAATATCGTTTCTTCCTTCTTCCGGAAGAAACTACGTAATTTTTGACTACGCACAAACACTTGCGTTTGCCCCCATTGTCTTATTTGGTCAAGCAATTGCCCAAGCGGTATTCCCTGTATTGTCACGGGAGAAAGATCGGCTTGAAGAGTTCAAGAGAACGTTTATCACAAGTTTCAATCAGATATTGTATCTTATTTTGCCCGTTTCCGTTCTTTTTTTAGTCTTGCGAATTCCCATTGTGCGCCTCGTTTTTGGGGTAGCCGAATTTGATTGGGGAGCAACGGTTCTTACCGGTAAAACACTTGCATATTTTTCCGTCTCAATGTTTGCCCAAAGCCTTGTGTATCTTGCGTCAAGAGGATTTTATGCGCTTCATAATACCAAAATCCCTCTTATTGTTGGGGGTATCGCAACGGGGGCAATGCTTGTTTTAGGGGGCGTTTTTATTCTTATATACCATTGGGGAGTTGAAAGCATTGCGATTGCATATTCTTTTGCGAGCATAGTACATTTCATAATGCTTTTGTTTCTTCTGGATAAAAAAGTAGGAGGATTTGAAAAGCGCGTTCTTTTGGTATCAGCCGCAAAAATAGGACTTGCAAGTTTGTGCACGGGATTTGCTTTATACATTCCTATTAAGCTTTTAGATCAATTAGTCTTTGACACAACCCGCACGATTAATCTACTCATTCTTACCGGAATTTCAAGTTGTGCGGGCATCTCTCTTTATGTGTTTCTTACATGGTTTTTCAACGTTCCTGAGGCCACTACGTTTTTAGTTTTGTTTAGGCGTATCGGTAATTGGAAAGAGGTTTTGGGAAAAACAGAAGAGATTATTGATACCACAACGGTTAAACCATAGTGTTTCTTCAAAATCATGGATAAGAACAACATACGAGACTTCGCTATTATTGCTCACATAGACCATGGAAAATCAACGCTTGTGGACCGGTTTTTAGAAATAACGAAAACAATTTCCAAAGAAAAACTCATCGAGCAATTCCTTGACCAAAATCCCATAAGCCGGGAACGGGGGATAACCATAAAACTTGCGCCTGTTCGTATGCGGTATGACTTTGGAGGAGTATCCTATCTGCTTAATCTTATCGATACGCCGGGACATGTTGATTTTTCTTATGAAGTGTCTCGGACGCTTGCCGCATGTGAAGGGGCTATTCTTCTTGTGGATGCGACGCAAGGAGTGCAGGCGCAAACAGTTGCTCACTATTTTGCGGCAAAAAAGCAAAATGTAACGATTTTGCCTGTTGTTAACAAAATAGACGCGCCAAATGCACAAGTAACCTCTGTGACGCAAGAACTTATCGACGTATTTCAATTTCAAAAAGAAGAAATTCTCTCTATTTCCGCAAAAACAGGAGAAGGCGTAGAAAACCTTCTGCAGCATGCAATCAAGAAGTTTCCCCCGCCACAAGGATCAAGCGCGTCTGCCCTTCGCTGTCTTATTTTTGACGCGGCTTACGATGAATACCGAGGAGTCATTGCATATGTAAAGATTATCGATGGGAGTCTTGCCAAGGGAGAACATGTTCAATTCTTCCAAAACCACTCGCAAGCGTACATAACGGAAGTAGGATATTTTTCTCCCTATTTACGTCCCTGCGACAGGTTAGAAAGGGGAGAGATAGGATACGTAATTACAGGAGTGAAGGATATTCGCATGGTACGGGTGGGAGATACCATTATGCATGTGGGGGAAACAGCAGCGCCTCTTCCCGGATATATGGTGCCAAAGCCAATGGTGTTTCTTGGTGTTTTCCCTCAAAACACAGACGATTTTGTTCACCTCAAGGAATCACTCTCAAAACTGTCTTTGAACGATACCTCGTTTAGTTTCGCGCTGGAATATTCTTCTTATTTAGGAAGTGGATATCGAGTTGGGTTTTTAGGGCTCTTGCATGCTGAAATCGTAAAAGAGCGGCTTAAGAGGGAATTTGGTCTTGAGCTTTTTTTTACCATGCCAAGCGTTTTATACGAAAAGAAGCATGACGGAACAATGACAGAGCCATACATGCTTCTTCGCGTATACGTGCCTTCGCTATACGTAGGAGCTGTTATGTCGTTTTGCCAAACACAGAAAGGAGCTTTGATGGAAGCTCAATATCATCAAACACACGCGGTTCTTTCTTACGAAATACCATATAGCAGATTTATACGGGGATTGTCCGCGCATCTTAAATCTGTTTCTTCGGGATATGCAAGCGTTGATTATGAGCTGATTGATCATAGAAAGGCAGATGTTGTGACGCTTGAGATTCACGTTAACAATAATCCGGTGGACGTTCTCTCCGAATTTGTATATAGAGATGAGGCGTTTACACTTGCAAGACAAAAGGTATCAAAATTAAAAGAAGCCCTTCCCCGCCAACAGTTTCGTCAAATTATCCAAGGAGTCGTTGATGGAGTTATTGTTTCACGCGAAGACCTGTCCCCCTTTAGGAAAGACGTTACGGAAAAGCTCTACGGGGGAGATCGAACACGCAAGGATAAGCTCTTAGATAAACAGAAAAAAGGGAAGAAGCGATTGTTGCAATCATCAAAAGTACTTCTGTCTCAAGAAGCGCTTCTGGCAACCATGAAGATCTCTTGATATAAACGGCTCTAGAGTCCAAAAAGAAGGGCTGCTCCCAAAAGGGTAAGGATAAATCCAACTCCTCCCATAAACATTACTGTTTCTGCGGATCCGGGAGGAGCAGTGGGAACCGTTCCTACAGCGCCGGTTTGGGAAGGCGCAAGAGAAGGAATAAGCGTTGGGGTAAGTGTGGGAACAGGCGCAAGCGTTGCGGTAGGGGAAGATACTTGTCCTGTTCCTCCTGTCTGCCCTGTTCCCGACCCCGAGCCACCCGCAGCAGTTACGGTAACAGTTTTTGTACAAGAAGAATCCGTGCTTACGTTTCCTTGATTATCGGTGAGGGTTGCTTTTCCCGCAAATGTTCCCGGATTGACATACGTGTGTGAAGTCTGCACGCTTACGTTTTTTGTACCGATACCCCCACCTTGTGTGACATCTTGCAGCGGTCCGTCCCCAAAATCAAACGAAACTTTTGCAATAGTTCCGTCAGCGTCGCTTCCATTCGCCGTAAAAGAAATAGTAAACGGAGCACTTCCTGTGGGAGTTTTATCTGCGTTAAGAGCAGTGCATACGGGTACCGTTGTTGTTGGGCTCACCACCGGTTCTCCTCCTGGAATATTCAAAGAAAGAGGAGTCGTAGTTGAAAGGACGTTTTCGCTTGGCGTGTCAGAGGAGGCAATAGACAATACTTGAGTAGCACTATTGAATCGGGCAACCTGAGCAGAAGCTCCGCCCGTCCCGGCGAGGGCCTTAAAGGTAATTTTTCCAACTTTTGTTGGGGACTGAATTACTTTAGTGGGATCCGCACCTACCGATACGGTAATAAGGATATTTGAATCCGTATATACAGGTCCTTCTAAAATAACAGGAAATGAGCTTTTGCTTACTTCAAATCCCGCTTGCGACGTCCCAATTTTAGAAGACTCGTAACCAATGCTTAATTTTACAAAAGAAACCTGGTTTGTTCCCGGATTAATGGTGACGTCAACGCCAAAATCATCCCCTGTCTTTATTGAAACGGAAGGACTTGAAAGCACGAGCGATAGGGTTGTTGAAGGAGTTGCTTCTGTTCGCGTCTCTTGCTGCTGTCCCAAAAGATACACGGTAAGAGGAATGGCAANAAGCAGTATAACCGTTACTATTCCAAAGAGAATTTTTTTAAGCATAATACCCCTACAATACTTATGGTATAGAAGAATACCCACCCTGTCAAGCTCGCCCCAAAACAACTATAGGATATTGACAAAGAAAATCTTTTAGTGTATAAATTAGCAGTCTTTAATACCAACTGATATTTTTTTAGTCTTCTGCTCCAAGTAATATGCTAAAAAAACTTTCTATACAGCCGTTGTTTGATAACGTACTTATTAAGCCGCTCGAAGCGGAAGACCGAACGCCCAGCGGTATTCTTCTTCCCGAGAGTGCAAAAGAAAAACCTCAAATGGGATTGGTGATGGCGGTTGGTATGGGCGGGCGCAATAATGAAGGAAAGCTTGTTCCGATGGTGGTTAAAAAAGGGCAAAAAGTTATGTATAAAAAATGGGGAGGAAATGAAATAAAAGTGGAGAGAGAAGAATGGTTATTGGTAGAAGAAAAAGATATTTTGGCAATTGTTGAATAAACCTATGGCAAAACAACTACAATTTTCAGACGAAGCACGTCAAGCATTAATCAGAGGAGTTAACTGCCTTGCCAAAGCAGTAGTAACTACCCTTGGCCCCAAAGGACGAAACGTCGCCCTTGACAAAAAATGGGGAGCCCCAAACGTTATTCATGATGGGGTAACTGTTGCAAAGGAAATAGAGCTTCCCGACCCATTTGAAAACATGGGTGCCCAACTCGTAAAAGAAGCAGCTTCCAAAACAAATGATGTGGCAGGAGACGGAACCACAACTGCAACACTTCTTGCGCAAGCTATTATTAACAACGGATTTAAGAATATAACAGCAGGGGCAAATCCCATGATTGTTAAATCCGGTGTTGAGAAGGCGGTTATTGCGGTTGTTGAGGAAATAGGTAAAATGGCACAAAAAGTAAAAGAGGCAGATGTGGCAAAAGTTGCCACGATCTCTGCTCAAGATGAACGGATTGGGGCTCTTATTGCAGAAGCGCTCACTAAAGTTGGAAAAGACGGTGTGGTAACGGTTGAGGAAGGCAAGGGATTGGAGCTTTCTATTGATTACAAAGAGGGGATGGAATTTGATAAAGGATACGCTTCTCCCTACTTTGTTACCAATCCGGACAAAATGGATGCGGATATAGATAATCCCTATATTCTCATAACAGACAAGAAAATATCATCTCTTAACGATCTTCTCCCGTTTTTGGAGAGCTTGGTAAAGGTATCTAAAAACCTTGTTATTATCGCAGACGAAATTGATGGAGAAGCACTGGCGACCCTTGTTGTTAATAAGTTAAGGGGAACATTTAACGCGCTAGCCATTAAAGCTCCCGGATTTGGAGATAGAAGAAAAGAACTGCTTGAGGATATAGCTGTTCTAACCGGTGGGGTTGTGATTTCTGAGGAAACAGGAAGAAAATTTGAGAACGTAACGCTTGATGATTGCGGGAGAGCGGATAAAGTATGGGCAGACAAAGAAAACACTCGCATTATCGGTGGAAAAGGAAATACGGTAAAGATTAAGGCGCGCATATCCCAGATTAGGCGGTCCATTGAAGATACCACATCCGACTTTGATCGCGAAAAATTGCAGGAGAGGCTCGCAAAGCTTACCGGTGGCGTTGCAGTCATTAACGTGGGGGCGGCAACCGAGATAGAAATGAAAGACAAAAAAGAACGAGTAAACGATGCGGTTGCCGCAACAAAAGCCGCGTTAGAAGAAGGAATTGTTCCGGGAGGAGGCGTGGCTCTTCTAAGGGCTCGATCTGTTTTGCCCCCCATAAGAGAAGTAATGAAATATGAAGATGAAAAAATAGGGATTGATATTGTTTATCAAGCGCTTTCTGAACCTATGCGTTGGATTGTTCAAAACGCTGGCGCGGATGCAGGCTGGGTTATTAAAAAGGTTGAAGATTCTAAAATATCTGATTACGGGTTTAACGTGATGACTATGCAGTTTGGATCAATTATGGCGGCCGGTGTACTGGATCCGGCAAAAGTGACTCGGACTGCGCTCCAGAATGCGGCAAGCGTTGGAGTAATGGTGTTTACGACAGAAGCTCTCATTACCGATATTCCGGAAAAGAATACTCAAGCTTCCGGCTCGCCAATGCCTGGCGCAGGTATGGGAATGGACTACTAAATCCCAGCTCTGTGGTATAGTAGGGGCACTTCATGAGACGGACTATTCTCTCTCTCTTTTTATCGTTTGCTATTGCCCTCATAGCATTTTTACTCGTCAATTTTTTCATCCTCAGAAAGATGGGACGCGGAGCGCTTCAAGTTACGTCTGTTCCCAAAAGCGCCGTATATCTTAACGGAACACTCATTGGACAGACTCCCTTCTGCAAGTGCGATGGAAACGACATGTTCGCCTCAGGAGAATATTCTCTTAAAATGATTCCGGATGCCTCCGAGTCGGCAGAGAAGAATATCTTTCCTCCTTTTGAACAAAAGATAGTTATTGGAACGTCTCTTCTTACCGGCGTTGACAGGACATTTGGAAAAGGAGGGGCTGCCGAAGGGAGTGTATTGACGCTTTTCCCCATTGCAAACAAACAAGAAGCGCAGGTTCTTGTTTTATCGTTTCCACAAAAAGCGGATGTTATTTTTGACAGCGTGAAGCGGGGAGAAACTCCGCTTCTTCTCTCTCACGTCACTGCCTCCGATCACGCGATAATCCTCAAAAAAGAGGGGTATCGGAGTAAAACGATTCATCTGCGCTCTGTGTTAGGGCATAAGCTAGAAACGCTTATTTTTTTAGGAATAGAGAGTAATCAGGAAGAGAAAAAAGCAAGCGCATCTGCTCAGAGTGAGAACAAAACGGCAACGAACGCATCCGTTCTTATTACGCAAACGCCAACAGGCTTTCTCAATGTAAGAAGTACTCCGCCTGTTGATGGGGTTCTTGCGCCTAAAATAGCGGAAGTATATCCGGGAAATGCAGTTTTGCTTATTGAAGAAAAAGACGGATGGTATAAGATAGAATTGTTAGATGGAAAAACAGGTTGGATAAGCAGCGACTACGCGCAGAAAAAATAACCTACGGGCCCACAAAATAGATCATACCAATAACAAGAAGAATCCACACAATTACCGTAAGAAGAAGAGCGGTATCGGAGAAAAGTATCCTTTCAGGGTTTTCCCCTTCCCCCTTTTCATAAACGTTTTCAAGATATTTCATGAGTCCGTATACTACCGGCGCAATAGTGACCATGAGCCATTTTCTTTGAAAAAAAGAAGGCAAGAACTCAGGCATAAAAAGACCTATCGATATCTTAAATCCCGTCTCATTTTCTAAGAAAGTAAACAAAGCGTATGAAATGAATGTAGAGGTTGCAAAGATAGAAGCATATACGTCAAGTAATCGTTCCGAATAGCGAAGAAGCGACTTTCTGGTGCTATCAACCCTTGCGCTTACGTTTTGGGATAATAAAAGCGTAAGCTCCGACCTTCTTTTTCCTACTGCGAGAAGAAGGGAAATGGAAATAGTGGTGAGCAAAAGCCATACCGATATATGAAGTCCCGATGCAAACTCTCCCCCGTAGACACGGAGAATATAGCCGGCAGCAAGAATGAGAATATCAATTATGGCAATGTGCTTAAGTTTGGCAGAGTAACTCAACTGAAGAACAAAATAAATAATCATAAGAAGAAAAAAGGTGAGATTGATAAGAAAACCAACCCATAGAGAAAACAAGATGAGAGAAATCGCAAGAACCCATGCTTGATGCAATGATATGTCCCCGTGGACAAGAGGACGATATTTTTTGTATGGATGAAGCCTATCCCGTTTTATGTCAAAAACGTCATTTATTATGTAGATCGCCGAGGAAAGTGCGCAAAATACGACAAATCCCAAGGATACCTTTGAAAATATCTCAAGGTCAAAGAGTTTTCCATTAAACGTAATTGCCGCAAAAATAGCCCCGTTTTTTATCCACTGTTTTGGGCGGAGAAGCCGAAATGCGTGAAACAATGTACCCATCATAGAGACTGTTTGCGTACTATTCTATGAAGAAACAATAACACACCCCCAACAATTGTCACAAGCATGATAATGGCAAAAAATTTTCCCGTGCTTGTAAGAGCAAGAGAGAGTACCCCCAAAACACCGGAAACTATCCAATAAAAAAGGGCGATGTGTCGTTGCTTAAAACCAAGGTCTAAAAGAATATGATGAAGGTGTTTTTTATCATGCCAAAATGGAGAATGTCCGGTAAAAAGTCTTCTCAAAATAGTAAATATGCCATCAACCATGGGAATACCCATGACTAAAATTGCCGTTGCAAGTTTTGCGCCTGACAGGATAGATACGGAAGCGAGCAGAAGATACACGGAAGTGGCACCATACCCGGGAAAAACTTTTGCCGGATAGAAATTATAAATGAGAAAGCCAAGAGCGGATCCGGCGATGATAAAGGAAAGCATCGAGGATACCATTGCGTTTTGATCAAAAGGGAAGAACCGAAGACTTAAAACACCAATTACCAGAGAAGAAATAGCGACAATGCCCGGCATTTGCCCATCAACCCCTTTGCTCCAATTCAACATATTCATAACCCAAACGATCCAAGCAACAGAAAGAAAATGAGAGACGGAGATAGGCAAAGATAACCCCGCTATCGGGAGTGCAAGAGCCATTGTATCAAGATGAAGAATTCCCCCAAACGGGTTGGTAATAAAAGAAATGGTAACGCCACTTGCTACGACAATGCTTGCGCATACAATATTTGCCCCAAACCGAATATAAGGAGAAATATCAAACTTATCATCAAGAATTCCCACCACAAGCGCGATGAACCCTGCAATAAAAAGAGAGACAAGAACGGGCGATGGGGAAATAAACAAAAATGAGGTAGCGATTGCACCGATAAACAAAGGAATACCTCCTCCGCGGGGGATCGGTTTGCTATGAAGAATTGCAGGATGCTTGTGGGACTTTGGGTCGTCAAATAGATTTGCTTTCTTGATAAACAAAAGAGAAAGAGGAGTGATAAGTACGGTGAGAACAAAAGCAACAAAGAAAGGAAACGCAACGATTTGTATCATGTGCTAAACAATAAGCATTATGGTTCTTGTGACAAAAAACAGAGCAAAAAAAGCCATAAGAAGCATGGTTACGCAGAGTATGCGGGAAACGAGAGGCATTTTGAAATACAAAAAGAATGAGAGAGCAAGATTGCTTATGCTTATCGTAAAGGCAATGATTGTCGGAATAAAAATCTCGGATTTAATTCCCAGTCTTTTTTCGCCCCATGGCATTTGATTAAATAATGGCAGGTAGGG
>C687J35174_10004782_pt1 | contig 18070 bp, 23 predicted proteins | sample RifCSPhighO2_01_FD_35174 | JGI IMG/M metagenome (IMG submission 35174) | reverse complement strand
TGCCAAAAGGAGTTACTGCGGATTTTGACGGCCAGAATCTTACAATTAAAGGCCCAAAAGGCGAAGTGCAGAGGCTGATGGGCAAGCAGTTGACAGCAAAAGTTGAGGGAAGCAAAATAGTTTTTGAATCAGGAAGGGACACAAAAGAAAATAAATCAATGCTCGGCTCGCTGACTGCCCATGTTAAGAATATTATCAGGGGAGTTGTTGAAAATCACAATTACACATTAAAGATATGCTCGGGCCATTTCCCGATGACAGTTACAGTATCCGACAACAAGCTGCATGTCAAGAACTTTTTGGGAGAGAAAGTTTCAAGGGTTTTGGCTCTAAAGCAGGGTGCTTCGGTAAAAGTTGACGGCGCTTTGATACACGTCAGCAGCGCAAGCAAGGAGCTTGCCGGCCAGGTAAGCGGAGATATAGAGCAGCTTATGAGAAGGCCGGGATTTGACAACCGTGTTTTTCAGGACGGAATTTACATAATAAACAAGGACGGAAAGGAATTGAAATAAAAGAAAATTAACAATTAAAAATGACAAGCGAAGAAAAGTTAGTGGCAGAATTTAATGAGATTCTTAAGGAAATTGAATCTATAGCTAGAGAGTATGAAGAAAGGAGCAAAGGTTGGATACATTCAAATCCAGAACGAAATGAAATGTTGCAAAGAATGAGGGCAAAAGTTGCCGAATTAGAACAAATAAGCATTGATAAGATAAAGCTGCAAAGAGCAATTAACATGATTCTTGAAAAAGTTAGGATGGAAATACAAAAAATACTAGAGCGTACTCAACTATCCGAGACTGAAAAAAAGATAAGAGAATTGTTAGACCGCATGAAAGGTGAGGAATTATGGACTATCCCTTCTTGGTATTTAGGTGGTGGTACTACTAAGGTTGGCTATTGCCAAAGACTTCGAGAATTAAATATAGAAGAAAAAGATCTTATTGAAGTTAATGAGAGGGTAATGGAGCTTATGGATAGATTAGTAAAAGCAGCAGAAAAATTAGAATAATTTTATTATAACTAAAATGGCACAAAATAACATATTGCTAGCTGTAAGAAAAGAAATGAAGGAGCGCAAGCCCGAGTTTATCAGGCAGGACAATCCCAAGAGAATGAAGCTCAATTACAAATGGAGAAAGCCAAAAGGAGTTCATTCAAAGATAAGGCACCATTTCAAAGGCAGAAGGAAAATGCCGTCGCCGGGATACAAGTCTCCGGCAGCCGTTAAAGGGTTGCATTCAACAGGGCTTGAGATGGTAAGAGTTTTTTCAGCTGATGAAGTTTCAAAGATAAAAAAAGATACTCAGGGAATAATTGTACCAAGAACCGCAGGCAGGAAGAAAAAGCTAGAAATTTTGAAAAAAGCAAAGGAGCTGAATGTTCAGGTTTTGAACTTGAACACTGACGAGTCAATCCAGAAGATTGAAAATTTCATGAAATCAAAATCACAAAAAAAGACCCAGGCAAAAAAAGAGGAGAAAAAGCCCGAGGCGAAAGAAAAGCCGAAGGAAAAGCAGGAAGAAAAATTGACTGATGAGCAGCGGAAAGAAGCTGAGAAAAAAGAAAGAGACAAAGTGTTGACACAAAAAAACTAAAATGTTCAGCGTACAAAGAAGGTTGGCAGCAGGCATATTGAAGTGCGGGGAGCACAGGATTAAATTTGACTCTTCAAAGCTTGATGAAATAAAGGAAGCCATTACTAAATCAGATGTAAGGGCTTTGATAAACCAGGGCGCAATCACAAGAAGGAGAGTGCTGAACACATCACGGTTCTGGGCGAGAAAAACAAAGAAACAGAAAATCGCCGGCAAGCAGAAAGGCCACGGCTCAAGAAAAGGCAAAAAAACTGCCAGGCTCCCTGCAAAAAGAGTTTGGATGAACAGAATAAGGCTCCAGAGAAATTTTGTCAAGTCGCTCAGGGACAATAAAATGATATCCACAACAGACTATCACGAGCTTTACATGAAAAGCAAAGGCGGATTTTTCAGGAGCATAAGGCACCTGAAGCTGTACGTGCAGGAGAAGGGGTTGGTGAAAAATGAAAAGAGGTAATATTTTCACAGTCCCTTTTAGAAGGAAAAGGCAGGGAAGGACATACTACAAAAAAAGAATGAGAATACTGCTGTCCAGCAGGCCCAGGTTTGTAGTCAGAAAATCATTAAGGGACATAAAGGCATCAATCGTTGAGTATGGCGTAAAAGGGGATAAAGTAATGCTTACAGTCAGCTCAAAAGCATTAAAAAATTTTGGATGGAAAGGTGACAACGGAAATTTATCCAGCGCTTATCTTGTTGGATTTTTGGCTGGCAAGAAATCGGTTGAAAAAGGAATCAAGGAAGCAATTTTTGATTTGGGCTTCAGCAATTCAATTAGGGGCTCAAGATTGTACGCGGCGCTTGCAGGCGCAATTGACTCGGGGCTTAAAATTCCGTTTGACCAGGAAATCCTGCCTTCCAAAGAAAGAATTTCAGGCGATCACATTGCAAAATATGCGCATTTATTAAAATCCAACAAGGAGAAGTATGAGAAGCAATTTTCAAATTACTTGAAAAGGGGACTTGCTCCGGAAGATGCTGTAAAGCATTTCAATGAGATAAAGGGTAAAATACATGGCTAAGAAAAAAATAGAAGAAAAAGTAAAGGAACAGCCGGAAGCTGAAGAGAAGGCAGAGCAGGCTGCGGTGCCTGACGAGGAGCCTGTAATAGAAACCCCAAAAGAGGGTTTGGCTACGGAGCTCGGGGAAGTCAAAGAGCTCGAGCAGGAAATAGTTGAGGAAGTAAAGAAAAAAGGGGCGTTTGAAAAAGAATCCTGGAAGCCAAGAACATCTCTTGGAGTGCAGGTCAAGAGCGGGGAAGTCACAAGCATTGATTACGCCTTGGACAAACGAATCAAGATACTTGAGCCTGAAATAGTTGAGGCTCTGCTCCAAAATTTACAGACTGATTTGCTGATGGTCGGCCAGGCAAAGGGCAAATTCGGCGGCGGTCAGAAAAGAATTTTCAAGCAGACTCAGAAGAAAACGCAGGAAGGAAACAAGCCGAAATTCGCAACTTTTGCTGTTGTCGGAAATGAAAATGGCTATGTTGGAATCGGCTACGGAAAGTCGAAAGAGACGGTTCCCGCAAGAGAAAAGGCAATCAGGCAGGCAAAACTTAATGTAATAAAAATAAGGAGAGGATGCGGAGACTGGGGATGCGGCTGCGGCGATGCGCATACTGTTCCGTTCAAGGTCACAGGAAAGGCAGGCTCTGTTGTAATTACATTAATACCGGCTCCGAAAGGAACTGGATTGAAAGTGGAAAAAGAATGCCAGAAAATTTTAAAAATGGCAGGAATAAAAGATGTATGGTCAAGAACCGAAGGCCAGACAAGAAGCAAGCTCAATCTGCTGCTTGCATGCTTCAGCGCCCTTCAGCAGCTCATCCAGGTTAAATTAAACGAAAAAAGTGCAAACAATTTGAGTGTCGTAGAAGGAATGTCAAAATTAACCAACTAAAATGGAACAAAAAACAAAAGTTAAGCCGGTTAAAGCGGCACTGGCGCCCGGAAACCTTGCAGCAGTAAGAATCAGGGGGCGCACTATGGTAAGGACTACAATAGTTGACGCAATGAACATGCTGAGGTTGTATAAAAATAATTTTTGCGTTGTGGTTCCTAACACCCCTACTTACTTAGGCATGCTTAAGCAGGCAAAGGATTACATAACCTGGGGAGAGATTGACGATGAAACTTTCAAGCTGCTCGTCGAGAAGCGTGGAGAGGAATTTCACGGGCGGGAGACAGACTCAAAAGAACTGATTAAATACAATGATTATTTTGTTGTTGGCGGTAAAAAACTAAAAAGATACTTCAGGCTGAATTCCCCAAGAAAAGGATTTGGAAGAATAGGCATCAAGCAGTCATTCCAAAGGGGTGGAGCATTGGGATACAGGGGAGCCAAGATAAATGATTTGATTAAGAAGATGGTATAACGCAGCTAATTTAATAAAATCAAATATTTGTGATTAAAATGACAGTAAACAAAAGAAAGAAAAATGACAGGCAGCGCGGCCATAAGACCCACGGCTGGGGCGCTAAGAAAAAGCACCGAGGGAAAGGCCATCAGGGCGGTGCGGGAAACGCGGGCTCCGGAAAAAGGGCAGATTCAAAAAAGCCGAGCTACTGGAAAGACCTGGAATATTTCGGAAAGCACGGGTTTATCAGCAAAACTCCCAAGGTTAAAATCAATGCAGTCAATGTAAGCTATCTTGAGCAGCACCTTACCAGCTTATTGTCGTCAAACCTTGTAAAGAAAGAAGGCGCAGTTTATTCTGTTGAGCTGGAAAAATTGGGATATAACAAGCTGCTCGGCGACGGAACGATTTCAGTGAAGTTCAAGATAACAGCGCCTTACGCATCCAAATCAGCAGTGGAAAAAGTCAAAGAAGCCGGCGGGGAAGTTGTTGGTTTAATTGAGATAAAAGAGCAAATCAAAAAAGAGCAGAAATAAGATTATTATAACCTTAATATAATTTCCAGCAATAATTTTAATAAAACCACAGAACATAATAAAAATCTTATAAAAAACCAAAAATGTCTCTTTGGCAAACAATTATCTCAAACCTTCCGGAAGTTGAAGCTCCGACACAGAAGGCACTTTCTTTTAGGGAGAAGCTGAAATGGACAGCCATTGTTCTGGTCATATTCTTCGTGCTTGGGCTGATGCCTTTATTCGGCCTCGGAACTAATGCGCTTCAGAGATTTGAGACTTTGTCCATAATTCTCGGCGCAGAATTCGGCTCCCTTATTTCATTGGGAATAGGGCCTATTGTTACTGCATCAATTGTTTTGCAGCTGCTGAACGGCTCGGGAATATGGAAATTCAACCTGACAACCCCAGAAGGGAAAAAAAGCTTTCAGGGAACCCAGAAATTTTTGTCGATATTTTTTATAATTTTTGAGAGCTCAATCTACGTGTTTTTGGGCGGATTGGCTCCTGCAGAGCAGTTTAGGGGAACTTCACTGTTCTTTAACCTTGAATTAGTCCTAGTTTTCCAGCTGTTCTTGGGTGGCATGCTGATATTGTTTATGGATGAGGTGGTCAGCAAATGGGGGTTTGGCTCCGGGGTCAGCCTGTTCATCGCAGCTGGTGTCAGCAAATCACTTTTTGTGCAGGCATTCAATTGGCTGCCGGGCCCTGGAGGAGTTGCGGGAGCAACTTATTCATCAGGCGCAGTGCCGGCATTTTTTCAGAGCCTGGTTGCAGGGGACGTAACAACTGCATTGATAATGATATCTGCCATAACATCAACAATACTTGTCTTTGTAATCGCAGTTTATGCCCAGGCAATGAAAGTTGAGATTCCGCTTTCATTTGGAATGGTAAGGGGGCACGGAATACGTTGGCCTTTGTCTTTTATGTACACGTCAAACATCCCAGTCATACTCGTCGCTGCTCTCATTGCAAATTTCCAGCTGTGGGGCAGGCTGCTGCAGAATACGGGCCATGCATGGCTTGGAACTTTCAGCACTTCCACCGGCAGCCCAATTTCGGGATTTGTATACTGGCTTCAGGGGCCTGATGTTGTGAGAAGCGTAATCCAGCAGCACACGATTTTTATTGGAGCTGCGCCATACCTTCAGGCATTATTTTACATGTTTTTCTTCATAGTCGGCAGCGTGATTTTCAGCATCTTTTGGGTGCAGACTTCCGGAATGGATGCTCGGTCGCAGGCGCAGCAGATGATTTCAAGCGGCCTTCAGATTCCGGGCTTCAGAAAAGACGAGAGAGTGCTTGAAAGGTTATTGAGCAGATATATCCTGCCCTTGACAATCATGGGTGGCATCACCGTCGGATTTTTGGCAGCGCTTGCCGATTTGACAGGATCATTGAGCAGAGGCACCGGCATTTTGCTTACCGTAATGATAGTCTATAAATTATACGAGGACATCGCGCGCCAGCACATGATGGACATGAATCCTATGTTAAGAAAATTCATGGGCGGCTAAGTTATTAGATATATTCATATAGTTCGTTGCACCATCAAATTCAATATTAATGGGTGGCTGGAGGGCAACTGTAAACACATCTCGTGCTACCGGCAATTCCCTCCGTCATGAAAATAAAATAAATTAAAAAAATAAATAATTTTAAAATATGGCATACTACGATTTTTTAAACATTGTTTTCGCGCCTTTGCTCAGCCTTCCTCTATGGCTGGCTATAATTATCCTTTCCCTTATCATTTCTGTGCTTGTTATAGTTATTACAAAATACACAACCAATCAGACGCTGATGAAAGAGCTCAAAGACCAGCTTAAAGACCATCAGAAGCAAATAAAGGAATCAAAAAGCAATCCTTCCAAGGCAATGGAGCTTCAAAAAAAAGCCATGGAGGTCAATATGAAATACATGTCTCATTCCCTGAGGCCGACTTTAATAACTTTTATTCCGATAATCCTGATTTTTGGCTGGATGAGTGCCGTTTTTGCTTTTGAAAGCATTCATCCCCAGCAGCAGTTCACAGTTACCACATTTTTTGACAAGAATTCGATTGGGCAGGCTGAGCTGAATGCTCCAGAAGAGTTGGAAGTAATTGGAAATAAAAATCAAACCATACAGGGCGGAAAGGCAACATGGGCGCTGAAGGGAACCGAAGAAGGGGAATATTCGTTTGACATTGCTTATAACGGAGAAACTCAGCAGCACAGCGTTTTGATAACCAGCACAAATAAATACATTCCATCAGTTAAAAAGACAAGCGGGATGATAAAATCAATCCAGATTAATTACAAGAAATTGGTTGTAATCCCGATAGGGTTCAGGGACTGGCTTGGATGGCTCGGAGTCTATATATGGTCATCAATAATATTCACAATGGGATTAAGAAAAATTATGAAAGTCTATTAGCTGCATACTCCTATCTTGTCAACCTTGATTGCATTCTTAAGGCACGGTTCCAGCGTGTCGCTTTTGACTTTTGGAATAAACTGGACATTCTTTATGCTGCCATAGGCTGTTGAATCGTAAGTGACTTCTTTTCCTTTTCTCTCAAACAAAGCGCCTTTTTTTATTGTTATGTCGTCCAAATCAGAAAGTTTTGTCCCCTTGTCACCTGTGATCCAGATAGCCAGCCCGTTTATGTCTGATTCCCCGATATTGTCAATGATGAAGTTTATGTAGCTGTTGGCCCCAAAGCCGCCATAGCAGATCTCAGCGCCGTCTATGTTCCTTATCTTTATTTCAACCCTGCTGCACTTGTCGGAGGATTTTCCCAGGCTAAGGTTTAATCCCCAGTTCATTACCACGGAGCCTAAGGCGACTGCAAATGCAATCAGCAGAATCGTAGCTATCAGCGGAGATACCCCTTTTTTTGAGCTAAAAAATTCTAGCATATTCTTGAAACTTATTTTAATACAGCTATTTAAAGATGTCGAAAATGCAATCGTTCACCATATTTACTTAAAATTATAATAAACTTAAGCGGAAAATCATTAAATAAATTTTCAAAAACCTTTATAAACAGGCATTCTTTCCAAAGAGCCATGCCAGCACGAAGATTAAGGTCAAGGAGCCTGAGAAAAGTTTTTGTTAAAGTCCCGGGCGGAAATACTAAGCTGCACTACAAGAAGCAGAAGCCGCAGCCCGCAAAATGCGGAAATTGCGGAACAAACCTTAAGGGTGTTCCTAGGGAATTCCCGTTCAGGATGAGGAAAATGCCGAAGACATTCAAAAGGCCAGAGCGCCCATACGGCGGAGTCCTATGCAGCAGGTGCATGAGGGCTAAGATACTGGAAAAAATAAGGCAGTAAATTATTTTAAGCATCTAATTCATAAAGAAACAAAACAAAAAAATCACTTAAGTGGATTGGCGACAACCACCATTCTAAAAGTGATTGGAGGATATAAAATGATAGAAATTGGAAGAGTTATTGTTAAGCTGGCGGGAAGGGATGCCGGCAGGAAAGGATTGATCATAGACATTCTGGATGACAAGTTCGTTTTGATTGACGGCGAAACAAGAAGGAGAAAGTGCAACATACTCCACCTGGAGCCATTGGCTCAGGTTGTAACGGTCAAGAAGAATGCTTCTCATGAGGAAGTTGCAAAAGCCTTGAAAGAGATTGGAGTCGAAGCGCGCGAGACTAAGCCAAAGCCAAAATCACAGAAGCCAAGGACGAAAAGAAAAACTCCCGAGCAGCTGCGGGAGCAGAAGCAGGAAAAGAAAAAATCCGCAGGCTTGTTCAAGTCAAAAAAGGCCGAAGCTAAGCAGGAAGTAACTTTGGAAGAGAAAGCTGGATTAAAAGAAGAGAAAGCAGAAGCAAAGCCCGCTGAGAAGAAAGAATCAAAGCCCAAAGCCAAGAAAGCATCTGTGAAAAAAGAAAAATAAAAATTTGGTTTGATTTTTATTTTAATCTTTTTTTTTGATTATTACTTCTTTTTTTTCTTTTTTGCGATTTTCATAAAAATATTAATTGGCATTCTGATTTATTAATCTAACGTCCAGTGCTAATCATAATTGGACAAAAATGTCTTGAATCGGACATTTCTTTACAACAGCAGAAATTCTAGCTTTTATTTTCGTTGCTCTTATTTTTCCCCATTACTTCAAACAGCTCCGTCAGATTCAATTCCAACGCAGCAACAGGCAGGTCTAATCCCCAGTTCTCAAGGACTTTTGGTGAAATCTCTCCCAGATAGGCAACTTTCTTCCCTTTTACAATTGCCCTTCCAACCCGACCTGAGATAAATGAGCTGTGCTCCGTTTCTTCAATGTCGTATTTCAATCCAAATAATTTCATTATCAAGTCAAGCGCCTGCCTCGCTTCTGTGTAATTCGTGTCTTCGGATGAGGAAGCAATTGCAATCCTGTGGAATTCTTCTATTTTCTCGCCTTTCCTCACATTCACCAATCCTTCCTCAAAAATTTTCTGCGGGAAAGTTACATGCTTGTTTTTTGAAAACACTTCTATAAGATTTGGCAGAACCCAGCTCCTCACTACAGAGTAAGTCTCTGACATGTACTCTGCAATCTCAACAGTTCCTGTATCTTCAGTGTTCATTTTGTTATACAAATAATCTTTATTCGTCAAAACAGCGCTTACTATTTCCTGATAGCCAAGGCCGGCAGCAATTTCCCTTACTCTGTCAATAAATTCATTTAATTTCAGCCCGGAGCCGATTGTATAGGTTGCCAGCGGGGCATCTTTTATTTTTTCAAATCCGTACATTATGCCTATGTCTTCTATGACATCATAAGGNTGCAGGATATCTCCCCTGTATGGTGCAATTGAAATTTNGTAATCCTTGAAATCATACTGCGCTTTTTCAGCAAGATTTTTCACTTCGCTTTCCTTTAATTCCAGCCCAAACAGTTTCTTAATCTGCTCATTTTTTATTGCAATCGTTTCTTTTTCAAAATTCGGAACTATAACTTTTCTGTCCGGATACTTTACTTCAACAGAATAAATCTGGAAGCCTCTGTCTGACAATGCATAGGAAAAAATATTTGCAGCCAAGCTTACAGCTTCCTCGTCAGTTCCGGTCGCTTCAAAGAAAATATCCTCATCTCCGATTTCAAGCTTTCCGGTGAAATTTGAATTAATAATGGGAATGAAGCTCAAAACTTCGTTTTTATCATCCATCAGGATAGGATATTTGTCAAAATCCTGAAGCGTGAAAGCATAATCCTTTCCTTTCGGATGTTCCGCTAAAATTTCTTTCAAATTCATCTTGACTTTAAATTCAAGCGGAATAAATTCAACCGAATCCGGCTCAGCGGCCTTGAAATGCAGCGGAAAAGTTATTCTCTTGTACGAATACAATCCAATGGAAACTTTTTGCCTTCTTCTCCCATAGCTTTCGCAGAATTTTTCCTGCAGCTGGATTATCTGCTTCAGCAGATAGTCATTCATTTTTTTTCCTTTTGCTGCAAAGCAGGCAATGAAAGGCCTGATTTTTGCTACAGATTTGTCAACGACAACCTGATAATCTCCTTTATGAAGCTTGATTTCCGGAACGCCTTTTTGAATTTCAAGGATTCCTTTAACCAAGCGGGCAAATCCTTCAGCGGACCACAAATAAGGCAGGTTTGTGTCGTCAAAATTCATCTTTAGTTCATCAGCTTCCTCATCATAGCCCTCAACTTCCGCTTTCCCGTACTGCGCAAGCTCATGTACTTCCTCAGCGCTTAGTTTTTTGCCTACAAGATGCTGCAAATCCTTTAATGAAAATGTTATTGTTGGCATTTTATTCAATACTTTTTTTGATATCTTTCCTAAACTCTTCAATTTCATTTATATTAATCTCAGGAAACAATCCGGAATAGCTGCACTTTTCGCATTTTTCCGCGGACGGCATCAGCATATCAATAAAATTTGACCTGACCGGCAAATCTATGCTTCCGCATTTCGGGCAGATTTTTATGAACTCTTCTTTGTTTTTCATCTAAATTATCCTGGCGTTCCTCAAAACTTCCAAATCATGTGAAAATAAATGGCGAATATCCTTTATTCCCAATTTGAACATTGCTAATCTGTCTAACCCGACTCCCCATGCGATTACAGGAACTTCCCTTCCAATCAGCGCCTTAACCATCTCAGGCCTGAAAATTCCGGAGCCGCCTAGCTCAATCCATCCTAAGTCGGGATGCTTCACCATCAGCTGCGCGCTTGGCTCTGTAAATGGAAAATAGCTCGGAATAATTTTTATTTCATTGGTATCGGCAAACTCCTCGGCAAACATCCTGAGCATGGACTTCAAATGCCCGAAGTTAATCCCTTCCTCAATCACAAACCCGCCAACCTGGTTAAAGTCAGCAAGATGGGTTGCATCAACAACATCGTACCTGAAGCACCTTGAAATCTGAAAATATTTTCCGGGAATCTGTAGCTCTTTTGAAGCCAGTGTTCTTGCAGAAATAGAAGTGTCATGGGTTCTCAATATGTTTCTGTGCGTCCTCTTGACATCAAAATCATATCTCCATCCCCTTGAGCCGGTCCCAAGCCCATTTTCATGGGCAGCCTTGACATTCTTAACTTTATCCTCAGGCAAATCCTTTAAATACTTCGGCTCTTTGATGTNGTATCCCTGATGGATGTCCCTTGCCGAATGGAACTGAGGCATGAACAGCGCATCCATATCCCAGAAATCGGTCTCCACAATGGGCCCGTCCATTTCCCTGAACCCGAGATTTATGAATTTCTGCCTTACCTCGTCCAAAAATCTCCTGTAGTGCTGCTTTCTTCCGGCGAAAATAGATGGAACATTAACTTTGACGTCAAATCTCCTGAATTTTTTTCCTTTCCACGCTCCTGATTTTATCAGCGAAGTAGTTACCCTTTCTATCAGGTCTTCGTCAAATTTTTCTTTCAGAAGTTTTTTTCCTGTCTCTGTCAGTTCGGCTTCAACTACATTCTTTTGCTCTATTTTTACAATTTTTTTCCTTTTCTTAAGATTATCAAGCACGAATTTTTCTTCAGCGTTTAGGGAGATTAGCTCCTTTGGAAACTCCTCCTTCAGGAACTGCTCTTCAGGAAACCCTTTTTTCAATAAATGTTTTCCCTGGTCTGTTATATAAATTATGATTTCTTTTTCCTTTTTTATTTCAATAGCGGCTTTTGATTTTAATACGCCCAAAGAAATTGTCAGCTCTTCACTGCTCAGCTTCGTCTTTTTCCCCAATTCGCTTAATGGGTATTCCCTGTCAAGCGCTTCAAGAAAAATTCTTTCCGGCAGGCCGTATTTTTTGTATTTCAGGCCGTTTTCATCTAGTGAGACAATTTCTTTCTGCGCTTCTTTTATCTTCGCAATGTTCTTGTTTTGGAGCCACTGCAGGGCGCGCATGACCTCAACTTCTTTTAATCCGGTCACTTTCATTATCTCATGAAAAGCCGTGAAATTATCAAGGACTCTTGCAACTTTCCTTTCAGCAGGATTCAGGCTCTCGGATAGTCTTTTTATCTCCATTTTGGTAAAATCAGTGCAGCTCAAGCTGCATGTAATGCGTAACCAGTTCACAGACTTCGTCAGGAGAAAGGCTTGAAGTGTCAATAGTGTAATCAGCGGATTTTTTGTACTTGGTCTCGCGTTCCTGGAAAAATTCCTTCACTTCATCGGCATAATCATAGCTGTCAGCCGGGTTTTTGCTCTTCAGCCTGTGCTCTATTGTCCTTAAATCAGCTGTTAAAAGTATGAGAATGGAATTTTTTTTTAGGCTTATCACGTTCTCATTTCTCATCACAATGTCGCCGCTTATGTCAAAAATGCAGTCATCAAAATCACCCAGCTTTTCCATAATCTCGGATTCGATTTCCCTGAATTTTTCCCAGCCGTATTTCTTGACGTATTTTTGCACGCTGCCCGTCTTTTTGAGTATCTCTTCTTCCGTGAGTACAAGCTGCTTGTTGAGCTTTCTGGCCAGAATCCTACATACCGTTGTCTTGCCAGTTCCCCTGAAACCCATTATTGCGATATTCATCTTTTTGAAGCCATAAACTTTACCTTTTATTTATGCTTTTTGCTGATTATGGCTGCATCGGGCAAAAATAGTGGGATTAGCTACGAAAACAGCCAATCAAAGTCTAAAGTAAGAGAAAAGAGTAGTATAATTTGAAAATAATCTGTAGAAAGTGTATCCGATTCTCGCCATTAAATTTGTCACTCTGTTCATTTTCCGCTTTCTAAAATGCATTTGTATTTAAGCCTTTGTATTCTGATTAAATTTTTGGTTAATATAAGAAAAACCAAAATTCAATCCTTTAACTTAAATGTATCTCAACAACGTCTTTGTCCTGCAGAACGTGGTCTAATCGCCTCACTGGCATCCCATCAAAACGAGCAGATTTCCCGAAAATTCTTGCGTACCTGAATTTGGAAATGAAATCCTTGTGAAGCTTCAGGCAGAAATCCTTTAGGGTGTTTCCCGTTCTCATTATCACCGGAACGTTCAAATCAGCTTTTTTTCCGGCTTCTTTTGTATAAACTCTCATGAATTCCAGCCTCTTGAAAATTAATTTTTTTAATTCTTCAGTATTCACCATTTTTTCCGCAGAAATGCAGATGTCCGGATTCACTATTTCCATTACTCTTTCCAGCTCTTCTTTTTCAACCATATCTATCTTGTTTAGGACAACGATTCCTGGAACATATTTTTTGTTTCCCTCAATTGCATCAATCATCTGGTCGTCTGTTATGTCTTCCCTGATAACCACGCTTGAGTTTTCCAGCCTGAACTCCTTCAAAATATTTTTTATTGTCTCTTCGGTTACTTTAGTCAATTTTACAGTCAATCCCAAGTCAATTCCGCCCCTTAATCTCCGCGCAATCTTAACCTGAGGTGGCTTTTGGTTTAATCTCAATCCGGTATCATAAATTTCCTGTTTTACAACTTTCAAATGCTCAGGGCTGAAAACATCCACGATAATCAAAACCAAATCTGCGCTCTGCGCGCACGCCAAAACTTCCCTTCCTCGGCCTCTGCCGGTTGCAGCGCCTTCAACAATTCCCGGAACGTCCAGAACCTGAATTTTTGAGTGGTTGTATTCCAATAATCCCGGAATGCATGTTAAGGTTGTAAAAGCGTAGGCGCCTATAGGGGAATTCGCGTTTGTTATTGCGTTCAGCAAAGTTGATTTTCCTACTGACGGAAATCCAACCATTATGGCAGTCGCATCGCCCGTTCTTCTGACGCTGAATCCCATGCCGCCCCCTTTTGCGGCAGCCTTTCGCTGGAAATCCTCTTTTATTTTCGCTAATTTCGCCTTTACTAGCCCGATATGCCCTTGGGTTTTCTTGTTGTACTTCGTAGTCGACAGCTCTTCCTCTAACTCCTTTACTTTCTTGTCATGGGCAGACTCATGGGATTTAACATCCTTGATGTTGTATTGCTGTGCCATAGAATTATGTTAATGAAGAGGTTATAAAAAGGTTTAGGATTGAAATATTATTACTCTTTACTTGTAAATATTTTTCTTGTAGTGTCTATTATATAAATCCATAAAGCTACAGCTGCAATAAGCATATACACTTTAACATTTTCCTTTTGAGAAAATAAAAATTCTCCTGTCAATGCATTTAACAAAGCAAATAAAAATGTAACACTAGATAGACTAAGAAATGCGCAATTTATCAGGTTCTTAGAAATTGATTTATTCTTAATTTTTAATATTATACAAAAAACCATAATTATTAGGATTGAGGTTAGTATAAAAGTAGATATTTCAAAATCAAAAAATGGAATATTCTCTGTAGTTAAAAATTGTTTTATCCACCCCATTTTAAAATTTACTTGCGAGATAAGCTCCAAGTACACCTCCAACAATTACTCCTAAATCATTAGGTATTATAGAATAACCTACGTAAGCACCTAAACCCAACCCTATAATCAATATGGCTGTCTTATTCATCTTGCATAATCCTTTTTACTTCTTCTTCGGTACCTTTTCCCAATCTTCTAAGAATTTTTTAATCCCAGCATCCGTTAGCTTGTGGTTAAACAGCTGCTCGAAAACAGAATAAGGTATTGTTGCGATGTCTGCTCCGATTTTTGCGGCTTCAAGAACGTGATTGGTGTTTCTGACAGAAGCAACAAGTATTTTCGTTGTGAATTTATAATTATCATAAATCAATCTAATATCTTTAATCAAGTCCATCCCTACTTCCCCGATATCATCAAGCCTTCCGACAAATGGGCTCACACAAAAAGCGCCTGATTTCGCGGCAAGAAGTGCCTGATTAGCAGAAAAGCATAAAGTAACATTTACTTTTATTCCTTGTTTTGTTAATCTTTGGCACGCTTTCATGCCTTCAGCTGTCATTGGCACTTTGATAATAATATTCTTGGCGATTTTAGAAAATGCAACACCTTCTTTTACCATCCCGTCAGCATCAAGGGAAATTGTTTCAGCCGAAACTGGGCCTTTTACAATAGAGCAGATTTCTTTCAGAACTTCATTATAATCTTTGCCTGCCTTTGCAGCTAAAGATGGGTTGGTTGTGCAGCCGGAAATCAGATTCGTCTCTGCACTTTTCTTTATTTCGTCTAAAATCGCCGTGTCTAAAAAGATTTGCATCTTAATTCACCTATTCAACATTATTTTTATCACAATTGTTCATCTCCTATTTTATAGGATAATCATCTTGATTTATAAGATTTTTGCTCTTCTGCCATCAAAGGCCTGCATTATCCCTCTCGATGCACTTTTTGCATTTATACTTTCTGGCAGGTTCTGGGCATTTTCCCGAATTAATGTGCTGCCTCATCTCTTCCATTGTTTTTATTAAGAATGATTTCATGTTATATGTGTAAGGTATAGAAAATGGTTTTCCATCCCTATACTGTATAAATCCATATTTTGGTTTTTCGCCTTTGACTTCTTCTATTAACAGGCAGTAAGAAATCAGCTGCATTACGTGGGAGAAATATGGCTGGCGGGGCTTATTTGCATGTTTTATTTCTAATGGTATCAATCCATCTTTAGTATGTAAAATGAAATCTGGCTTTCCAACTAAACCGTATTTGGATGAAAATAAGGCCTCTACCGGTTTTTCCTTATGATCAGAATAAATTGACTTGCTTTGATATACTTGTTCAGGGACACTTGTTAATTTTAATAATATAAATAAAATTATCAAAACGATGCCGGTACTGATAATTGCAATATCTAAAATGGTTGCCATACAAATCTGTATATTATAAGAAAAATGACAATAATAATCAATATTTTAATGCAAACATAAAGAAATCTGGCTTTTGATTGATTCTCTGCAATAAGATTATGGTATTTTTCTCCTTTACTTATTGCTTTTGTTATTTGGACTCCTTTCGTTCTTTCAATCCACCAGCATAATGGACAAAAGATATAAGATGCAATTTCGCTTGACTTTAGTGTTTTCATCAATTATAAATTTATTTTTCTGTTATTAAATACTGACCAAAATCGCCCCTACAACAATCATCACAGCGCCTGAAACCACTCTGAATATATGGGTTGCATCCGGAACTTCTTTCAAAATTAATATTCCGAGCAGCACAGTAATCAAAGTATTGGTATTGTAAATCGGCGCAAGCCTTGCCACATCTGCATTTTGTGAAATTGCAATCGCAACAGCCAAAAATCCAATGCCCCAGATTAATCCTGAAATAAAAAGCAGTCCGTTCGATTTCCAGTCAAAGCTGTAGCCCGGCTTGAACAAAAGAACTATTCCAAAAATCACAACTATTCCAAGGGCAACAAGAAAGCTGGAATAGTAAGGTGATAAATTTCCCTTTTGAGCTGCGTACTTGTAAATCACAGTTTGTATTCCAAAGCAAAAAGCTGCGATAATCCCATACCAAATCCAGTTTTGCATTTTATTTTTTAACGAATTTTTTAACTTCTTCCGCAACTGATTCCGCATCAAGCCCGTATTTTTTGTATAACTCAGCCGGCTTTCCAGATTCGCCAAACTTATCTTTCATCCCGATTCTTTTCATTAAACAGGGATAATTCTCGCTTAAAACTTCGGCAACCGCCGAGCCAAGCCCGCCAATCACATTGTGGTCTTCTGCCGTTATAACAAACTTTGTTTTCTTCGCCAAATCAATAATTAAATTTGAATCAATCGGCTTTATTGTTGAAATATTTACAACATAAACTTCAATTCCGCTATTTTTTAAAATATCAGCGGCTTTCAGTGACTCATGCACCATTGTGCCGGAGGCAAAAACAACTGCGTCTTTTCCCTGCCTTAAAACCTCGCCTTTCCCCATTTCAAATTTGTAATTTTTGTCATGGATAGCTGGATAAGCAGTCCGATGAACTCTCATATACGATGGCCCAATATATTCCGCCAAAGCAAAAACCATTTTCTCAGCTTCAACCGAATCGCAAGGCTGCAGTATAACCATGTTCGGAAGTGAACGATAGATTGCAACGTCTTCAAGAGCCTGCGCTGATTTGCCATCCTCGCCGGTTGTAATGCCAGCATGGCTCCCGCAGATTTTAACATTTAATTTATTTCTCGCAATAATGTTTCTTACAAACTCAAAAGCCCTCTCGCTGAAAACCGCAAAAGTGCTTGCGTAAGGTATTTTGCCCGACACCGACAGGCCGGCAGCAGCCCCAATCATGTCCTGCTCTGCAATTCCCATAGTGAAAAATCTTTCAGGGAATTCTTTCCCGAACAGCTCAGCTTTGGTCGAATCTCCCAAATCAGCATCTACAACAACGACATTTTTGTTAATTCTTCCAAGCTCAAGCAGAGCTTTTCCGTAGCCTTCTCTTGTCGCTATTTTTTGAATTTCCATTTTATTTGATTACTTTTATTTTGTCAGGCACAATTTAATTCCATATATTTGGGTGGGTGGAGGGCAACTATTTTACTTTCAGTGCGATGGTTAAATTCCCTCCCTTAAGATATTTATTTTTATTTGAATTATTAAATTTTAAATTATCATTTAAATTTTTTAACATCAATCTTTTCAATTTCTGAAATAGCTTTTTTGTACTCTTCCTCATTCGGAGCCTTGCCGTGGAATTTATGATTTAACTCCATGAATGAAACCCCTTTTCCTTTGACAGTATTAGAAATAATCATTGTTGGTTTTCCATTAGTAAGTTTGTAAGCCTTGTCAAGCGCTTTTACATTCTGCGCCATGTCATGGCCGTTAACTGAAATCACGTTCCATCCAAACGCCTTCCATTTTGCAGAAACATCCCCAATATCCATGACTTCTCTTGTTTTTCCGGTTTCCTGAACCTGGTTTTTATCAAGGATTCCAATAAAATTATCTAATTTATGGAACGCGGCTGACATTGAAGCTTCCCACACGGAGCCTTCCTGCGATTCGCCGTCGCCAATCATGGCAACAGTTTTGTAATTTTTTTTGTCAAGCTTTCCAGCCAAGGCGATTCCAAGGGCAAAGCATATCCCTTGCCCTAATGACCCTCCGGCAAAATCAATTCCGGGCGTGTTCAATTCAGGATGCCCCTGCAGCATTCTTCCCGTTTTTCTAAAACCATCTAATTCACTTTTCGGAAAATATCCTTTGTCAGCCAGAACAACATATAATCCCGGGCTTGCATGTCCCTTGCTTAAAACAAATC
>C687J35174_10004778_pt1 | contig 18082 bp, 20 predicted proteins | sample RifCSPhighO2_01_FD_35174 | JGI IMG/M metagenome (IMG submission 35174) | reverse complement strand
TGACTACCTCGGTTTCCGCCTCGCGGTAGTCTTGCAACCTTGATCTCTTGAGCGTTTGGTTCTTTTGGCTTCTTGTTTCCTTGTCCCTTGCGAGCGAAGCGAGCACGCTGGCGAATTTTCTAAGGGGAAATAGCTAATCTCTCCACTATTGTCCTTTCAATTTTTACCGGGCTAGATAGTATCTCCTCCCGTATGCTGAATATATACTAGACTGATGCCAATAAATAGCATTTGATCTTGATTTATGGATAAGATGTTTATATAATCGAAATGATTTTGTTTTAAGAAGGCGTGGGTAATGCTTATGCCTTAACAAAATTGCTCTTTTCGACCTGATCGGAGTTTTGGTGGTTAATACTGCCAAAAGAGTATCAACATTAAGAGACTACTTGTTTGCCTTTGAAGACTTAAAAAGATTAAGTTGGATAAAATTCAGGAGAGAATTGCGACTTTAGTAATGATCTCTGGTGGTACTAAAAGAAGGCAGGCAATACAAGCGCGACTCCGGTGATTCCAACCGTGTGATCGTCGGCAACTCCGACAACGGAGGTGCAGCCAACGCCAATTGGAACAGGCCTGACAATCGGAATGACAACATCGGTTTCCGCCTCGCGGTAGTGTCTTTATTGTTTATGTGGAGGATTTTATCCATCCACCTAACATCTTGCCTATTTCTTGTAAGCTTGCTTCAAGAGAAAGGTATTTTTTGTTATCAAGGATTTTTAGATCCTTATAGAGCCTTACAAAGACCTTCATTTGGTCAAGTTTTATACTGGCTTTTTGAAGTATTGGCAACTTTTCTGCTTTTGAGAGCTGACTTGCCTGAATAATAGATTCGAGTAAATCTAGTAAAGCGTTTTCACCGCGCTGCCCCAAGGTGTAACGATCCTTTTTTGGAAAATGAATTAAGTATTGATAGAAAGTTTTATAGGTTTCATATGTCTTTTGAAAAATTGGAACATCAAAGCTCAATCGAATCGGAGCCACATCAGGAGGTGCTTGGTCATGCGAATTTACCATAACATTTATTCCAGGATTATATCACTTGAAATGCTTTTCCGTACTTGGGATAAATTTATCCTGGGAAAAAAGCAAAAACCCGATGTCATACTTTTTGAACGATTCTTAGAAGATAACTTATTTGATCTTTACAGTAGTCTAAAGGATAAAACTTATACTCATGGTGGTTATAAATCATTTTTTTTACGGGACCCAAAGGTTCGTCATATTCACAAGGCAACCGTTAAAGACCGAGTGATACACCATTTGGTTAGTTATGTATTGGAAAGGCTTTTTGAAAAAACTTTTTATGCCCATTCTTACTCATGTCGTCAAAACAAAGGTACACACAAAGCAGTTATAAGTTTTGTTAAGTTCGCCCGTAAAGCAAGCCATAACAACACTTCTCCTCTTTTTGTGTTGAAGTGTGATATCAGGAAGTTCTTCGCCAGTGTCGATCAGGAAATCTTACTGAGACTGCTTAGGGAAAGAATAAAGGATCCTGAGTTTATATGGCTTTTAGAAGAAGTTATTGGAAGTTTCAGTTCCGAGCAAACTTTAGGGCCGTTGTTTCCGGCAAAGGGAATGCCTATTGGTAATTTAACTTCACAACTATTTGCCAACATCTATATGGATCCATTTGATCAGTTTATGAAGCACCAGCTGAAAGTTAAATACTACATACGGTATGCAGATGACTTTATTGTAATGAGTGATACAAAAGAGTATTTGGACGCAGTGGTGCCACAGATTGCCAATTTTTTAGAGCAAACCTTAAAACTAACTCTTCATCCAAATAAAGTAAGCATCAGGAGCTATTATCTGGGGATAGACTTTTTAGGATACATCATATTCCCACATTTTATATTACCCCGCACAAAGACAAAGAGGCGTCTTTTGAAGAAGATCCAAAAGAAGGTTTTGCAGGTCAAATCTAGGAAGAGTACAGCAGAAGAACTTGAACAAACCGTTAATTCATATCTAGGGTACTTGCAACACGCCAATGCTTATAAATTGTCTCAAACTATAAAAAATCAGGTGTGGTTTTGGTTATCAGACTAGAAATCAAAGAGATCTTTAGGGGTGGTTTTTAAAGCTTTTGCGAGTTTTGCTATATTGTCTATGGATATATTTTGTTCTCCTCGTTCGATTGAGCCAATATAAGTACGATGAATTGTAGCCTTCCTGCCAAAATCCTCCTGGGAAAGGTTGGCTGCTTTTCTAAGTTGTTTTAGTCGTTTACCAAATTTGATTCTTATATTATTTCGATCCATAGGCAGTGATCTAATGTATAGAACTTACTTTAACTATAGCAATAAGCCTTCTTCTATTGTAGTAGATGTTTGGTGAAAGTATTTGCTTACCTGTGGAAAGTCGTTATTTAGAAGTTATTTTTCGCTAAGACACTCACTATATCGTTCTTTGTAATGAGGGCTACTGAGCAATAGTTCCATGCTTACAGGATCGCCGTACTTTGGTTTTAAGTCTTCTCTAGCTTTCATTTCTGCTTCTTTTTTGCAAGACTCCACAACCTCTTTGTGTCGTCTGACGGCTTTTTCAAATCCATGGTCGTAGCCAAAGAAGTATCCCAGTCCAACGCCTAGTCCAAGAATAACAAGTAGAAGGAGTAACTTTCTTTGTTGTGGTTTCACATCTATATTCTATCAGATATTAAGGGATTGCACCCCTCATTTTGCAAGGGTCAATCGGCAGTAGCCTAGAGATAATAACATAAAGTTATTAAAAAATTATTAAATCTTGCTCACTTTGTTTTCCTAATTTGGTTAGGATTCAAAATCGATGGTGAAAATATAGTGATTACCGGTAGAGTTGGTGATGTATGGGTCAAACCGGATGGTGAATTTATTATTGTTGATTACAAGGCCACCTCAAAAGAAGAAGAGGTCACTTTGGATGCTAATTTTGGATTTTCCAAACCGTCTATCAATAAAATCGATGGGTACTTCGTGTACATTTGCACCATTCTCCACTGCGTTATACAGTAAGTTCATTTGGAATGAATAACCCTCGACTCTTAAGTTTTGCATAGGGATTCTATTTATAACTGATACCTTAATAGCCTGAAAACCAGAGGTACATTCATCTTAAACTTCCTGAACTAGTTGCATCGTTGTGTAAAGTCTTAAATTGGTCAGTCCATTTTTTAGTCGCTTCTAGATACTTCGTTCCATATTCTTTTGAGGGTTCTATAGCTGTACCCTCAAAAAACTCATTCCAAGTTGTAATTAGGATGTAATCAGCCTGATTTGTCTGTGCAATCCTCCATGTGAGATCATATAAGGATTCGCCATGATACTCTCTATGAATAGTAAAACCAAGGTTCCTGCGTACTTTAGTGTCATCATACTGTGGTATAACAGGGACAAATAGTGGTGAACCTGTTTGGTTGCTCCTTACTGCCTGCTGGGATACCTGTTTAGCCCACACTGACATTTTGTCCTCTAGGGTTGCATCACGGTAAATAGTCCATGTGTTTGAAGGACTATAGAAGTACTCTGCATCAAAAGCTGATATCTCTGAGAAATCCTGGGGAATTAAGGTAAACTCCTTCCAGTTGGGTCTATCAGGAGTATAACTTCCAATCATATATACCTCTCCAACCTGCTCTTCTATATGATTACGAATAAAGGTCCAGTATTCCTCATAGGATTGTACAAACGCAGCCCTGTAGTCCTTGGATATGGGAGTTTCATCATGAAATGCAGGAATATTTGCTGGGAAATAGCGGATCAGATCTTCTTTTGAAGCTATCTCAACTCCCCATATAGAAGTAATATTTTCATAAACTGTGGTGCCTCCCTCTGAATATTTATCTATAATTTTTTGAGCAAGAACTTCTTTACTTTCCTCATCCCAACTTGGAAAAAACCAGTGACTATCATAAAAGAAGATTACAGGTTTACCGTCAATACGCAGAAAAGCTTTGTCGTTATGGTTCTCAATAACTGCACTCAAAGCTACATCTTTAAGCTCATCTCTAGAGCGTTTAGTAGGAGTAAATCCCAAAGCATGTTTGCCGTCTGGTAATACTGGTCGGAAATCATCAAAGCCTAAGACATCGCCTGTTTCAATAAGAGGTGTATAGTAAAAACCGAGTTTCTCAGCATAATGGCCGAATGTTAAGTATCTTTTGCGGTCATATAAATGATATGAAACTATAGCAAAGTCTATTCCCGATTCTTTCATTTCCTGAATATGTCGCACATAAAATGAGTTCTTCGATGTGTAATATCCTGCCGAAGGAGCCAGAGTTGTTTTACTCCAAGAGTCATGGGCAAGTGTATTAATATGGCTGGGATTATTCCACCATACGTTATAGAATGTTCCTACACGAGGATTCTGAGGGTATATTGCTTGTTGCCCGTCATCAAGCAATATAATAGGCTTAAAGACATCATTTTGTGCTAGGTAATGCAGAGTGGCTACAGTGCTTGAAAGAAGTAGCAATACCGCAACAATGAGGTGTATGGAGGGTCTAAAACTGGCAATTTTAGATGGTTTAGGCAATAAGCCCACAATGTCACTTATGGATTTTCCAACCTGCTTTAAAGCAATAGCAACCATTACAAATGCTGATGCAAAGAATGGCAAAATTACTAGCGTTGTGATTGTCATTGGAGTATTGTAATAAGTGAAAGGTGAATCAGGATAAACATATAAGGATAGCATGGGAAAATGTTTGCTTAAATAAAACACTAAATTATGCGTTGAAGTCTTGAAAACTGATGTGGCTAAATCCGGAGGAAGGAAAGTTAAGAAGTGAAATCCCAGTAAGGCAGCTGCAATTAGGACGCCATAAGTTGCAAATTTCTCAACCAAAGACAGCAACTTTCTGGGGAATATTAGGATTTCATCTTTAGGCAAAAAACGCAACAGCAAAAGGAGTACTACCAAAACAACAAAATACTGCTCGTTTGTAACCTTGTTAAAAAGCAATATTGTTATATAAATAAGCGTAACGACAGTTAATAGCTTGGTTTCGTCCTTTTTTATATACACCAAAGACCAAAGGTAGAATCCAACCAATATTAAATACATAGCTAAACCCGACAAAGCAACAAGGATACCGCTGTTAAAATAATAAATCATAGAAAAATGGTCCACGATCGCAGGAATACTTAGTCCTTGTGGTGGCCTTATTAAATGCATTAGGAGGTTTTGATTCATAAATCCGCGAGGGCTGGTCAGGAAAAAGGGGGTTATAAATACAGCTAATGTCCCGATAAAAGAGATAATTATTTGTTTACGGTGAGTTGATTTTTTAATAATGTTGAATACATATACTGCTATAGCAGGAAGAAAAAACACAGGAAATAACTTTGTGAGACAGGCTAAGGCAAGACACATACCCGAACGGTAAAATTTGGATTGGCGGAGGGACAAAAGAAACAATAGAAGGAAATTTACTATCCATATGTCAAACATTCCCCAAGCACTGCTTACCCATATTAGCAGTGGATTAAAAAGCACCAACAGCTCTGCTTTCCTTGCCAGCTTCTTATCCTTTTGTTCGAGGAATTTCCATACTAGATACGCAGCCAGCAGATCACCTGCAATGAATGGTAATTTAAGTAGGAATATTTCTGCAAGAGGAGAAAGAGGAATCCTAAGAATAGTTGTAATTGCCAACGGAGAAGTGAACATCAGCAAAGGTAGCGGCGGATATGCATACCACATTTGAACCATAGGCTTATCGCTATCCGGATATATTTCAGGATTGTTTTTAACTACTGTCTGATAAGGTGTTTCACCTTTTAGAAGATTCTTTGCACTCTCTGAAAAAACAAAGCCGTCCCAGTCATGGATAAGTGGTACAGCAAAAATAATTCTGATAACTAGTGCTATGAAATATAAGAAGATTATGTGCTTGCTCATTGCTATGGAAAAAGCAACGAGTCCTTACGTGCTTCGAGACCTTTTAGAGAGGACGGCATATATTAATCCGAGCAAGATAACTCCTCCGAGCACAGCAAGTGATACGGTAAGGTAATTTGGTCCAAGCTTTTCTGGTGATACGGTGGGAAGAGTGGTGGTAGATTCTCCTTTAACTCCTGGCGCCCTAAATGAAGCTACCAGTACTTCCTCGCTTTTATTCCCATTACTGTCAGTTAAGTTCATGGAAATAGTATGGCTACCTTCTTCTATGGGTGTATCCAGGGTATATGTCCAATAACCCGTTGCATCTGATAAGGTCTCTCTATAAATAGGTTCACTACGAATAATTAGCGTTACCCTTACATTTGGAACTGTATATCCAGAAAAAGTGGGTGTTTGGGTATCTACTGGAAACTCTTCTGTTGGATCCTCAATCGTTACGCCTCCTATTGTGATCCCTTCTTATAAAGGGGCTGCACCCCTCATTTTGCAAGGGTCAAGATAAACGAAGTCGTTGCTTCGCCCTTGCAAAACTCACCCCGCTAGCTTTCAGCATGTATTGGTAGCAGGTAGGCTGCTACCAGAAAAATATTTTCTAGGTAAGCAAAGAAAGGGGGTGAAAACAAATGCAGTTAATAACAAGAGAATTACAGACAAAACTACCACCACTATATGCTTCTGAAGAAAAGAAAGATCCAATGGTAATCTGTAAGTTCTTCGCTCCCTGGACAAACTGGACATGGTATGCGATCGAGTTTGATGGGGAGGATAGGTTTTTTGGGTATGTGGTAGGACATGATAACGAGCTAGGATATTTTTCTCTATCCGAGTTACAGTGGATTGAGGGGCCTTTCGGACTGAAGATTGAGAGGGATCTGTATTTTGACCCCCAACCGTTATCAGAAGTAAAAAAACTTCACTAAAAGTTTTTTCCTGCCGTTGTCTAAAAAACAGCGGCAGGTTTTTAAAAAATGAAAGGAGGTGAAAATTATGATTAATCCATTACTAACGTCAAAATACGAAGATGAAATTCTAGATCTTATTGATAATCAAGATGAATATACAAGAAGTGATTTACAGGGAATAGTTACTGCTCTTGTAAATAAGATTATGAACGAGGGTTTCAAAATAATTAACGGTCAAGAAAAATAGTTCTACTTCACTGGCTGCCAGAGTTTCTTTGGATCGCCTGTTTTTATAGCTTCTTTTGTTTCCACAAAAAGTTGTATATCAGCGGTGAGTGCTTTTTGTAAAACTGCCTGACCATATTTAAAAATATGATATTTTAGATTGTCCGTAGGTACAACAAAGAGGATCACAGGGAAAGGGCTGTTGTTGGTGTTTTCGGCCCAGGAATTTTCATCAAAGTATTTAATGTATTTTTTAATTTTTGGTCTTGGTAACCAGGTGGGATCTGAATCCTTAAATATATGCAGGAAAAATCTTCGTATTTTGTCTTTCTTTTGGATGACAAAATATGCATCAAGCTCAGTATCCGGAAAGTATTCATATTTTGTTAGATTTGATTGGGTGTAAAACTTAAGTTCTTCACCCGGCTTTTTTTGAGACCTCAAAAAAAGAAACATGTCAGCAATTTCTACACAGTGATTTTTAAAAACAGCTTTTCTCCCTTTTTCTTTATAGACTTTCTCCAGAACATCAATGTCAAAACCTTTTTGCCCTTTCAGGAATTTTCTTCCCAAAGGTGCCAAATAATATTTAGCAGGAATTCTATTTTGCTCAACGTCCTTTCTTTTATAGTCAGTACCTATATACTTTTTATCTTTTAAATCCTTGAGCCATTCTTTTACCATTGTTGGATCTTTATGGTTAAAGAGTTTTTGGAATTGATAAGTATGGATGAATCGGTATTTGTAGATTTCTTTGATAATTAGTTTTTGGCTGGTTGTAATTTTGGGTAGTTTATTCTGAGGGGTTATATGTGGGGATGTTTGTTTTTGTTTTTTCGGTCGTTGTTTCATAGTAATTTACTTCTCCTTATATTTATATAAGTAATAAATAGGAATGACTTTTTCTCATTTTAGCTTCAATTATGTCTATTTTTTACCACTACGCGTAGGGGTAATTTTATGCTGCTTCCTGAAACTCCGGCGTATTAGGAACACCACCTTCAGAAACATTTTCATTAACCTTTTTCTCTTCATTTATTAACTGTCCGTTAATCTTTTTTTCAACCTCTGGCTTCTTGTAAACTATTGCATAATTATTTCTTGACGCCTCTATAAGTTTCTTAATCTTTTTGTTATCCTTTTTCAAAGGCGTATAAATAGTTTCTCCAGAGAATGGTTCTTCTGGTTCAACTGCTGAAATTTTAATGTAGAAATTGTATTTAGGTAAGTTAGATATCTCGCCTCGATCAACATATGGAGCAAATTGATTAAGCATTAGTTCTTCATCAATGTAATTAGCACTTCTAAAACAAACTACTGTTGTGACGTTAGCTAAAACAACATTGACGATATTTCTGTCATCTTGTTGGGAGGTGGACTGTTCAGCGATAGTAACTCTTAGTTTATATTTTCTTCCCTCAGATAGCATTTTTGTAAATGAATGGGTGGCATAGTTTTGAAACTCATCGACATATAAATAAAATGGCTTTCTTTTGTTTTCTGGAATATAAGAACGCTTTAATGATGCTTGTTGAATCTTAGTCATAATGGTTACCCCTAAAAGCCTTGAGGTATCTTCTCCTAATTTTCCTTGGGATAAGTTACAAATAATAATCTTTCCGGAATCCATAAGTTCAGAGAAATTAATAGTAGATCTTGGTTGTTCTAAAATTCTTTTTGCAGTTGGAGAAAAAAGGAAACGTCCAATCTTTGCAGTAACACCACCAACCATTTTAACCACCTGATAATCACCTGCTCTGCCAAACTCAAATTTCCAGAAATTCTTTAAGTTCTCATCTTTTAACCTAGCGAGTACCTGCTTTTGAAATGGCGGATTGTTTAAGAGATCATAAACGGTAAAGATAGTTCTATCCTCTACGGTGAAGGATGTGTAGATAGCATTTCTTAAGACATACTCAATTCTGTGAGCATTAGTAAATTCCTCTTTTGAGAATACTTTTCTAAATAAGGAGATAACACCTTCAGCAACCACCTCTTTTTCAAGTTCTGCTTCGTCTTCATCAAGACCAGGAGTAAGTTCGAGAATATTAATTCCAATCGGATATTTCAAATCTATTGGATTGATAAACACCAAGTCATTTAATCTTTTTTCAGGAATGATGGAGATTAAGTCATCTGCTGCATCTCCATGAGGATCAAGAAACGCCATACCTCGACCCTGTTCAATGTCATGTTTTGCCATTGAAAACATCATGGTAGTTTTACCAGATCCAGTTCTTCCAATAATATACATATGAGTTTCCCGTTCTTCTTCAGTTAAGCCAATGTCAGTAATAGCGCCACCGTAATTATTCTTTCCAAACACAACATCATACTTATTTCCTTTCTTTAGTGAGAGTGGAGCAGGCAGGGTTTTGCTGTGAGATTTAACTAAGTTCTCGGTATTAGTTGAGCTTGTAAATGGAAAGTGATAGATACCGGAGATTTCAGAGATAGACATTATTGAAGGCTTGGTGAATGTGGGAAGTCTTTTCTTAAATGAGTAATACAAGAATTCTCTAACTTTATTTATGGGCAGATACTTCTTTGAAATAAGAGCCTGATATCCATTTAGCGAGAAGGTCGAGAATGAGGATTTAAACCCCTGCTCTCTTTCTGTTAAATCATGCTTCTCATTAAATATCATCAATAACCTGATGGAAGTTTCAAACAAAGGTTGGTTAATCTTAGTATCAATCAGCTTAACCACATCCATCTCAGATTGGGTTTTAGTGTGAGGAACTTTGTAGTTGTTAAACAAAAGCCATTTGAGAAATTCGGGAGTTTTTAAATACTTAACTACATCGCCATTAGCTGAAATTAGTTTAGAAACATTTTTTGTTTTCTTTTCCTTTGCAGGACTTAGAACGACCTGGAGTGAAATCAGCTCACCTGGAGCAAGTTTAGTCATCATTCCGGTTATATAGGCAATTGGGTCATGTTTTTCTAATTCACTCTGTCTTTTAAGAGAGAAGGCATAGTGTTGTGAAAGTTTAAATTCGATAACTTTGTAAAAGCATTTAGCTAGACTTTCTGTGTTCTTAGGTAAGTATTCATTAACCGGATTAACTTTTAAGTGAGGGAGATATGAAAGTAGACTTCTTTTAAAAGTATTAACGTACTTGGGTGACGTTCGGACTAAGTATCTTATACCTTGATCTTTAGTTGAAACTATTTCTAAAGAAAATCTTGTATTAAAGCCTAGTAACCTCTCCTTGAATGATTGCTGGTTTCCTATTGCATGAATAATTGAGAAGAGTTGATCTGTAGTATATGACTCCTGTTCAGTAAAAGAGGGTGGGGTTAACTCAAGAAGCATTGACTGTTCATTTAATAAGCTCTTAATACTAAAAAACTTCCTGGCAATCTTTAACACAACAAACAAGCCGAACAATCCAGCAATGAAATAAATTAACTCATGTTGCAATAAGAAGGTATCTTTTAAACCAAGGAGGTAGTTGTAGAAGTTATGAAATAAATAATCTGCACTAAATTTCTGAATATCTATCATATAGAAGGCAGAATTAGGCAGAAGATAACTATTCGGAGTATAGCACAGTAATAAATACTAAAACGGGAGAATATTTGAGGCTTTGACTCTAAATAACTTACAGAGTGCCTCCACTACAGAGATACTAGGGTTTTCTTCACCTCTTTCGATTCCAGCATAGTAACTTACATGCACATCAATAGAATCAGCAACTTGCTGTTGCGTTATTCCTTTTTGTTCCCGATATTCTCTTAATTTTCTACCAATATATTGCTGTGTTTTAGGGTTAGGTGGAACCGCCATACGTATAGTATAGCCTATTTCCTGTAGGTCCTGATATATTTTTAACCATTTAGCTTCAATATTTACTGTTTTCATGCTTGACAACTACGACTATAGTCTCTATACTACTACTATAGTCGTAGTAATGCAATAAGGAATATTGAGGATGATCACTGCTGAATTATTAGACAAGTTTAAGAGTTTATACAAAGAGCAATTTAATATCACCTTATCTGATGAAGAAGCAACCCACATGGCAACAGATTTCCTCAATTTAATGAAAGTTTTACTCCGTCCAGAGCCCAAAGACGAAAAAGTAAAAAAGGCTATCCCAGCTCCTAAAGGACAAATCTATGAGACTAAATAAATACAGCAACATCTCTACTGCCGATGCACAAATCCCAGCCGCAAAGCGCTACATCATGTATTGTCGAAAAAGCAGCGAATCTGACGAAAGACAAGTTCAGTCTTTGCCGGATCAAATTATCCATTTAACAAAGCTAACCGAACAATTGGGTATTCAGATTGTAGGAGAGCCAATTCAAGAATCAAAAACAGCCAAAGTTCCCGGAAGGCCTTTGTTTAACCAGGCCATTCAGATGATTGAAGATGGTAAAGCAAATGGATTGATAATTCTTAACCCTTCCCGTTTGTCTAGAAATACTGTTGATACAGGAAGAGTCATTTACATGATGGATCAAGGAAAATTACTTGAAGTTGTTTCACCATTGCAAACATTTAAAAACGCACCTGATGAAAAGTTTATGCTTGGACTCTTGTGTAGCCAAGCAAAGCTAGAAAATGACAATAAAAGCGTCAATGTTAAAGAAGCCCTAAGGCTTAAAGCGGAAAGAGGTGTCTATCCTGGAAAAGCCAGACCAGGTTATGTAAACAATCACTGGAAACCTCAGGGACTACGAGATCTATCTCCTCATCCGGTTTACTTTACTCTGATGCGAAAGTTCTTTGAATTGGCCTTAACAGGTAACTACAGTGTTGAGAAATTAGTGACAGAAGCAGCAAATCTAGGGATAAGAAGTTCAAAGGGCGGAAAAGCAATCTGTAGAAGCTGGATACACAGAATAGTTAGAGATCCATTTTATACCGGCAGATTTATTTATGGGGGAAAGATCTATAAAGGACAGCACCCGGCCATATTAACCGATGAAGAGTTTAACTTACTGCAAGATATTATAGATGGAAGATCAAAACCTAGACAACATAAACATGACTTTGCATTAACTGGAATTATTAAATGTGGTGTCTGTAAATACTGCATCACAGCGGAAGAAAAAACTAAGAGATATAAGAATGGGAAAAGCCAGGTCTTTCAGTATTACCGTTGTACAAGAAAGGGAGAGGTAAAATGTCAACAGAAATACACGCCAGTAGATATGCTTGAGGGACAATTCGCGAGTGAACTGGCTGAAATGGAGCTAGATAACCCCTTCAGGGAATGGGCATATGAGGCGTTAGAACTTACTAAAGAAAAAGATAACACCGTTAATAAAGATAGCTACGAAGCCCTTAAATTAGCCCTAGATGGGGTTAATAAGCGTTTGGATAACTTGATAGCTCTAAAGATCTCTCCTGATAATTCTGATAACAGTTTACTATCCGATGCTGAGTTTTCTGACAGGAAACGAGGGCTAGCCTTTGAGAAAGAACAGCTATTAGATCAAATAGCACAGAAAGATCCTAACAATACTGAATGGGCAGAGCTTGCAAAAGACAGCTTCGAGTTTGCTCTTGAGGCAAATAAAAGGTTCTTAAAAGGTAGTTCTGAAGACAAAAAGGTCATTTTCAAGGCCATCGGCTCGGACTCGATCTTACTAGATCAAAATTTAAGGTTTCAGCTTCGATTACCCTTTATTCACTATAAAAAGGGTGTCAAAACTACAAAGAAGGAAATTAAGTCGCTCGGACCTAAGAATAGCTCTACATATCAAGCTAATCTCGCATCTTTTCAAAAAAATCCTCTATGGTGCTGTAATTATACACTTTGCTCGAACCTACTTTGAACGGAACTAAGGAAGCCGCCCCGCCGCCGCGAGCTAACGCTCGCCACCCCACAAAAAAGTTTTCTTTGCAATTTCGGATTTGCGCGCGCCGGATTTTTTCTTCTAAAAGGAAAAGAAAACTTTTTTGTGGTGTTCTGCTCTCAACGATCAGGGCGGCGGGGCTGGCCTCTGTTTGATTTCGCTCGGGTGCGGCGGAATTCCCCCCACACCCCCCTTCCGCCGCACCCTCGCTCGGACGGACAGGATTTTTGATGGCGACTAAATCAATGTTTTCAAATTTGCCATGTCTTGCTTTAGCTTCCAAAGCCCCCGCAAAACTTCTGGATGGCAGTTTCTCATTTTTTCTATTTTACCACAAATACAGTCGTGGTGTCCTTTAATCCGGTGCTTTGGAGCTAAAGCTGTTTTGATCTTTGCCCATTCATTCCCATATTTCTGTAATCGTTGCAACAAATCTTCCAATATTCCAGCAGTCGGTTTTTCTTGCCCTAAATACCATTCAATAAATCCCCAAACTCCGTGGCTATACTGCCCCCATGGCCAAGAATTATTTTTCTCAAAATAACTTTGGGCGTAGAAAAAAGGGACAAGCAAAAGGTTGAAAAAATTCTCAAGACTAAAGCCGTCTGGCAAATTTGACGGTTCTTCCGGTCTGATACACAAACAAGCAGCACCGCTTGGGTTTATATGCAAGTCTTCCTGTCTAAGGTTTCTATTTTCAGCAACTTTTTTAAGTCGTAATCCTGTTTCGTACACCTGCGGTAATTCCGAAAATTCACTCCCGTGTAATTCTATTCTGATTTGATACCCATCTTCTATTTTTGTGCCGTCAGTATAATCTGGTGCGGGGTTAATGACGTATGGTTTTCCCTCGCTTTGGAAAGCCATACTAAAAGTGAACAGCCCAACTATTTCAGAAACACCATCATTCCTTTTTCGAATTTTTAGGGCTGGGTAGTGCTCGTGTAGCCATTTCTCATCCTCATCCTTAAGGGTTAGATCGAACATTGCAATGTGGCCTAGACGGAGTTCGATTTATAAAGGTTGGCCCAGTCGAGGGCAACGGATGAATCGGCGCATTCCCTCCATTTCCTTTATTTGTATCTTCATCCTCATCTTTTAGTTCCGTTTCTCCTGCATACGCCTCTCTAGCCTTGAATGCGTCCTCCACCCATGTACCAAGATTATTTCTCCCATCGTTGGTTACCCAGTCATAAGTTTTACAAACAGAAGATAGCGCCGTCCCATCTGCAAAATATATCTTATCGAATGGATTAGCCCCCATCGTGTCGGTCTTTCCGTCTTGATCTTTAGTGTTGTGGATATAGACACCAAGAATGGCATTCCCTCGCTCCCAACTTTTCCGGATTTCATAATTTACCCAGTACCGCTCGGCGGTTTCCGCGCCAATGAGAACAACGGTAACAGCAGTATCCTTAAGCTGTGAATCTATCCACCGTTTAATCTCCTCAATACCTTTCTTTTTTACTTCTTCCCAATCAACTGAATCAATAAATCCGTATTCATCCTCGTTTGGAATCAAATCGGAATTTCTTACCTGACCGGCGCGCCATGCGTCTCGGTCGAAATGAAAACTGAAAAATATTTTTCTTGCCATATATTTATAGGATTAAAATAATAATTATGTGAACCAGCAACAGTCCGCCGTAAAACACAAGTAAGGTTGTTGAGCAGGAACAATCAAACCAACTTTCTCCATTCTCGCATTTGTCAGTTTTCATTGAGAAGTCAATCTCATCTTCTTTCTTTTTGGCTGTGCGCTCATAAAGCTCGCGAAAAAGTTTTTCTTGATGTAGGTAATACCCATCAAGTATCCAAAAGAAAAATAAGATGGAAAGAGAAATGAAGATGTATCGGCAGTCCAATTCCTTGAAACCGAAAGCAAGTAAACCACCAACAACCGTTATGGCCCACCCTTTCAAGAGAAAGGAGTTGTTTGCCATTCGGTTAATGGTCGTCTGTATGAATTCGAGATGTTTCGTTTTTGCTTCCATGTGGTGTTGGGGATAACCCGCTCTTGTTTAGGTTATCTTTAGGTAGTATACTCTAAGTATGGAAAAGAAGTCAATGGGGTCAAGCAAGCCCTCAAAGCGACAATCGGAAATTCTCCAATTTGTCGCAAAATTTCAAAGAGAGAAAGACTACTCTCCCTCTCTTGGCGAGATAGCCAAGAATTTTGGGGTTTCTATTCCGACAATCCACCAACACATTTCCTATTTGCGAAAGAAAAATTTGCTTTCCGCTGATAAAGGTAAGAGGCGCTCAATTCAAGCGTTCAATGATCAAAAAAGAGACTTGGTAGAAATCCCGCTTATGGGACTCATTGCCGCCGGAGGGCCGATTGAAGCAATCAGAAATCCTGAACCGATAGAAGTTCCGCGTAGTATGCTCTCAAGAGGCGCAAACTACTACGCTTTGAAAGTTACCGGAACAAGTATGATTGAGGAGGGTATATCGGACGGCGATGTTGTGATTGTTCGTGAACAACAAACAGTCGATGACGGAGAAAAAGCGGTTGCATATCTGCCGGATAAAGATGCGGTTACACTCAAAAAGATTTATAGAGAGAAAAAGCGCATTAAACTTGTTCCGGCCAACAAATATATGAAGCCTTTTTACGAAACTAATGTCGAGATACAGGGTAAAGTCGTGGGGGTGCTTAGGCGAGAATATTAAGATATGCTAAAATAGGATAAAGATTTATGAACTCAAGAAAGTCAATTTCATTATTTACAGGAGCAGGTGGAATGGATGTGGGTTTTTCCCGCGCTGGTTTTAATGTGGTTTGGGCGAATGAAATAGATACTGACGCCTGCGAAACATATAGGTTGAATCATGAAGGCGAAATTGAGTGCGGCGATATACGAAATTTTATTGAAAAACTAGATTCATTTAAAAATATTGATCTTGTGTTTGGTGGCCCTCCATGCCAAGGATTTTCTGTTGCCGGAAAAATGGATCCAAACGACGAGCGTAGCAAGTTGATATTTAGTTTTATGGATGTCGTAGAGAAAGTTAAGCCAAAAGCTTTTATACTAGAAAATGTAAAAGCTTTGGCGGTGTTGGAAAAGTGGGCACCAGTTAGAAATGCCTTGTTTAGTAAAGCTCGCTCGCTCGGCTATGACTTCACGGAACTAATTCTTTTGAATGCTACTGATTATGGTGTTCCTCAAAAAAGAGAAAGAATGTTTTTTATTGGTATAAAGAATGCTAATAGTATCGCAAAGAGCATGGCTGGTTTTTCGGAATATCTAAAGAAGTATCAAAAAAAGGCGCTACCTATCAGAGAGTTGTTTGGTGAGCTTGGGCCTGTCGGAACAGAAAAAAATCAAAGAGTTTGTAGGGCTAAAATCACTCTCGCCCGAGAACCCATATTGAGGAGATCGGCTTATGCCGGAATGATTTTTAATGGAGCAGGACGCCCAATTGATGGCGATGGTTACTCAAATACTCTTCCCGCCTCAATGGGCGGCAATAGAACGCCGATCATTGACGAAAATCAAATTTTTAACGGAGGAGAAAGTTGGATAGAAAACTACCACGGTAAATTATGGGCAGGTGAAAAACCCGAAGATGTAACTCTTCCAAATTATTTAAGACGAATTACTGTCGAGGAAGCGGCAAGGATTCAAACTTTTCCGGAAGATTATAAATTTGCTGGTAAACAAAATTCTATTTACTCGCAAATCGGCAATGCTGTTCCCTGTGAGTTGGCATATGTTGTTGGGGCAGCCCTCCAAGACGTTTTGACTAGCGAGGGACTATAAGGGAGCATTATTGTCCGAGTGCCATTGTTTGAAATATTTTTTCACCTTTTCTGCCGTGTTGGTATTGTTCACATAAGCAATGAGTTCTTCGTAGAAAAATTTTCTACCATCCGGCGTGAGAAAAAGAATAGCTGACTGAATATAATCATAAATATTGATAAAGTAATATGCTAATTCGCGGTACTGCGTTGTTGCCATGATATATGAGGTTCCTCTGTTGCTTAAAGTTTCTGGCACATCTTTTGGCCTACAAATAACAAAGACATCTTTGAGAGCTTTGTCGTAGTCCATCACCGCTTCATGCGATTCGATAAGCCTATCGTCGCTAAACTTTTTTGTGGTAACCTCATATATTAACTCGGCGGTGTCGTTGATTTTTTCAATAATATCTCCGGGCTTCTTGCTTGTTGTATTCGTCGTTGAGACACTGTCCCGATGACCGGAAACGATAACGGGATTCTTCCGGTCTTTATTCATTGCCTCCATAAGTAGGCCAACAACGATTTGAGGAGTAGCTCCTCCATCTGGCACAGAATCAATAAGATCAACGCACAATTTAGAAATGTGAATGGGATTTTCTTGTGGAGGCAAATTTACCTCCATTTCTTTAATACGCTTCGCCTCCTGCTTATAACGAGCGATATAGGCCGACGCAAACTTTTTCAGTGCATTTTCAGGAACTGATTCTATTTTCTTTACTATTTTTACGACATTCATCGCGATTGCTCCGCCATGTTTATCGGTTGCCCAATCTCGATTTATTTTTTTACTGTTTTTGGCAACATTTAGTGGGCCGGATTTTCTATGAGGAATACCGTATTCGCGTAGAGCTTTTCTGATTGGTTGCTCGAAAATTGAACGAGGGTTACAAGCATAAAAATTTTCCGACGCCTTAAATCTCGGATCAAGAAGCCTAGCCATGATAATTGTGAGAATAATTTCTCTATGCCCCCATATTGAAGTTTGGAATAGTGATTCAACCTCATCTAAATCAAAGGGGGCCGGAAACTCGGCTACTGATTTTTTATCTTTGAGAAAAGCGGAAAGTATTCTGTATATTTCAGCGTTTCTTTTAGTTGCTGATAATGTCTTTTTTGGCATAACTATTTTATGAAAAAGGAAACGTCTTTTTTATAGATACTCGCGAACTTTTTGATCTCTGCAACATCAAGACGTCTTTCGCCGGATTCAATTTTGGAGATGTACGACTGTGGTTTGCCTAGTTTGTCGGCAACCTCCTGCTGGGCAAGCCCAGCCTCAATACGCGCTGTTTTCAAGCGTTCTATGATGTCTTTATATTCTTTTGAGTAAACTGACCTGCTCATATATTTCTATGATATATCCTATTGTGGTATAATCCCAAGATGGGATATACTGATTTAGGGAGTTCCTTAACCTTTTCCGCGCAGGGAGGGTGGGGCAAGGAAAAGAATCTTGTCGCCATCAAAAATCCTGTCCGTCCGAGCGAGGGTGCGG
>C687J35174_10004767_pt1 | contig 18097 bp, 11 predicted proteins | sample RifCSPhighO2_01_FD_35174 | JGI IMG/M metagenome (IMG submission 35174) | reverse complement strand
GGTCACAATCAGCGACGAGTTCGCGATTTGCGAACCGCGCAAACGAAATCGACGGCTTAACTGAAACGTCTTTTCTCGACACGCTTCGGTTCGAGCAGAGCCGAATTGCCATTTCCCGGCGTGACGCCGAGTTTCCCAAACGGTAGCTCTGCTGAGCGCTGGAAGCCAGTTCGAACAATTCCTCGACCAGAGCCTTCGCGACCTCCGGAGTCCGCGCTTTAGAGCGCAGAGAATCTGTGAGCGACCGTTCTTCTTCAAGCAGCGTGCGTTTACGGCTCTCGAAATCTTCCTTGTTGAGAGTGCCGTCAACGAACGCGTCGATGAGACGGGTCAACCGCATCTGTATCGCGCCGATTTGCGCTTGCAAATGTGACTTCCGCTCGTCCTCACTCGCGTCGTCCTGCCGCTGAACGGAATACACCTGCCAGAAGTGTAAGAACAAGATTCCGGCCGCTGACCTCGAAACCGTGTTCCGGGAACAGCTCAAGGAATTCTTCCTATCGTCCGAGGAGCTGACCAACTACCTCGAACAGGCCGACGAGAAGGTAGTGGAGAAGCGCGAACTCCTGGGAACCCTGGAGACGGACCGAGCGACCGTCCAGGCCGAGATGGAGAAGGTCTACAAGCTCTACGTCTCGGACCAAATCAGCGCCGATGGGTTCGGCCGGACATACAAGCCGCTCGAAGAACGCCTCAAGGCGCTCGACGACCAGCTCCCCAGGCTCCAGGCCGAACTCGATTTCCTGCGCATCAAGAACCTCTCCCGTGACGAAATCGTAAGCGAGGCCCAGGACCTCTATGGCCGGTGGTCGGATCTCCTGCCGGAGGAGAAGCGCCAGATTATTGAGAACGTGGTCGACCGCATCACCATCGACCTTTCATACGTTCCCTCTCCCTCTGAAATAGCCACAAAAAGGCAACGCGACCACACCCCTGCGTTGCCTTTTTGTACGGCGACCATGAGAACCGAACGGAAGCCAGAGGGATATCCCAGTGTTCTCAATAACTTAGCGGACCATTTGAAGAAGAGAATCCTCGACCTCGGAACCAATCAGAAAGAGGCGGCGAGGCAGATTGGCGTCGGGACCGGGAGCTTCACGCATTGGATGAGAAAACACCGCAACCCGACCATTCGTCGCTGGCCGAAGGTCATCCAGTTCCTTGGATACGACCCACGGCAGGCGTCGGAGGGCATCGGACAGGGCCTCGTTCGATGGCGACAGGGCAGAGGGATGTCACAGAAGGAATTGGCGGCGCAGCTCGACGTTGACCCGACCACGCTGGCCAAGTGGGAGCGTGGTGAACGTTGTCCGTCGGGCGACCGCCAGATGCAATGCACCATGCTCCTGTGCAATCTAGGCTTTCCGCGATTGCATCTGTAAGCAGTTGACAATAAAGGACTTAGGAGGTACTCTAGTATTAGAAATCGTCTCGTCGGTAGGAGGAAGCGTTCCTTTTTCGAACGTTTCCTCGCTGCCTAGGAGGCGACATGCAGGACAAAGCGCAAGACTGCCTTCGATTTGAAGAACTACTTCGGCGTCTGGAACTCACAGACGACGAGGTCGATTTCTGCCTCAACCATCCGGGGGCGTGCGCGATTGGCGTACACACCCGAGAGGCTCAGACTCGGACCAGAAACGCCTTGCTGAGGTGGGTCGAAAGTCTCGGTCAACGGAGAGAACGGACCACGTAACTTGCCACCGGCAGGTCCTGAAAGCCACCATTGCGGTGGCTTTTTTGTGCTCTCGCGTCCCTACATCTTGCCAAATAGACGAGACTTACCGGCGGCAGCCAAAAAAGATTCCCACGCTCGTCCAGGCCGGCCGAATATCCTTCCGTGAACGCCGCGCACTGTGCCATGGATGAACACAGCGAGCCACAGTTCAGGGACCTTGAGGAAGTCTTCGCGACCGGCGAGGACCAGGCGGCTGAGATCGCCCTCGAAAAGCTGCTTGAAATCCATGGACACCGCGTCCGCCATTTTCTTTACAACGTCACGGATGTGGATGGCGCACATGAAGAGATATACGGAGACGCTTACGCGCAGGCGATCGACGACACGACCACGAACCAAATCACCAAGAAGAGTACCGAGCTAACGAAGAAGGTCATCACAGACAAGCTCAGACGCAGCTTCCAGGACGAACTGGTCGGCCTGGAATTCACCCACCTCGCGGTTGAGATCCAGGCAGCGGGCGGCGCGAAGGGTGCGCTCCTTCACAAGCTGGCTTTCAGTAATGCTCCTGGCGTCACCGTCACAGATGTTCTCAGCGAGGGCGAATCGCGGGCCCTGTCCCTTGCGGCGTTCTTGACCGAATTAAGCACGGCCCCGACAAAGGCCGGGATCATATTCGACGATCCTGTGTCCTCATTGGATCACGTCTGGCGGGAGCGGATTGCCAAACGACTCGTGGCGGAAGCGAAGGACCGCCAGGTCATCGTCTTCACGCACGACCTGTTTTTTCTTCGAAGTCTGCTCGCAACATGCGACAGAGAATCTGTTCCGCTTCAACATCAGTACGTTCGCCGCGATGGCCAGGCTGGCATCTGCTCACCTGACCTCCCGTGGGTCGCGATGAACGTGAAGAGCAGAATTGGCGTCCTCCGACAGCGCTGGCAGGCGGCCGACAAGCTCCAGAGAACCGTGGGAAACCAAGCGTACGAGCCTGCTGCCCGCGAAATATTTGGTCTGCTTCGCGAGGCCTGGGAGCGTGGCGTGACCGAAGTCCTGCTCAATGACGTCGTCGAGCGTTACCGCCCTGCAATTGAAACGAAGAAGGTCGCGATTCTGCACGACATCACGAATGCGGACTGCAAGGCAGTTGATGATGGGATGGCAGAGTGCTCGCGGTGGATGCGTGGACATGACGAGTCGATGGCAGACGGGACGCCGTTTCCGACGCCGGCACAGCTTAAGACAAGGATCGACGAACTTGAGGGCTGGGCAAAGGGCATTCGAGCCAAACGGACCTGAGTCGACGGGTGGCACTGGCCGCACATCAGGCTGCTTCGCCACGGCCTGCTAGGCCATGCCGTGGTCAGCTTGCCGTCGTGATGGCCGCGTGAAGATTGTTCAGGCGTTCAAAGCCGCATTTACTGCCAAGGCCACGCGCCTTTTGCGGCGAACCCGAGAAGCACAGCCGCGGCTCCCCAAAGTACCGCCCTGTTATGGACAAGTCTCAGGCTCACGGGGTCGTGTGTGGCGCGCACTAGAATGGGCAACACTGCGCGGTCGACCACAAGTACCACAGCCATCACTAGAGTTCCGAATGGGATTAGGGTTACGTAAAGATTCGATTCCGCTGCTATCGAAAGTGGAGCAGCAAGGAACTCGACAACGCCCGAAGGTATGGGCAGCACACCATTCATGGCGAGCATCAGGGGAATGCGCGGCAGGATGTTCAGGGCGACAAGTAGACCAAGACTNGAGACGATTAGGCCGAATGCTCGCCACCTGCTCGATCTCGATGCTCGCGTGAGAATCCGTCGAAAGACAGCGATGACTGCGAAATCTGCAAGGGCTCCGATGAGCCAGCCAGGAAGAAGTGGAAGTAGGACCGCAGGCGAGGTTACGAAAACATACTTTGTGGTGCTCGTAGGCTGTGAGCCGACCTCGATAGTGAACCAGCCGCCGATGTGGACCGCGAATGGGGAAAACAACGGTGAGAACGACGCAAATAGAGTCAAGCAGATTAAGAGAGCCAAGGTCAGATTCTGAAGCGCCCTGGCGATGATTAGCCAGAACCGTCTTGTGGCAAAGACAGTCACAACAAACGTCGAGGCGAGTATCGCCCCGGCCGCGCTGAGGAAGAGCCCGGCGACCTTCGCTGATGCTCTGGTGATCTCGCTTTGCACTATGCCGCGCAGAAATTGAAGGGGCTCGCCGTCTGTGAAATCATCCGGCGACAATAAGAACGCAATAGCGTACAAACCAACACCTTCTGTGACGAGCACTGACGACAGTGACAGAAGGAGCGCGGCATTGAAGGCGCGTCGAGACCATATGGTTGGGCCATAGACCTTATTGAGGAGGAGCGTTCCTATCGAGGCAAAGCCACGCATCCAACCTAAGTGACGGTTCGTTGTTGTTGCGCGGACTTCGGCAAGTCGGAGCCACCAAGTCTCCAGCGAGCTTTGGAGGACGCCTCGTTCGTCTGGGAACATGAATAGGGCGATGTAAATCAGCAATAAAGCTGCACATAGTGCGAGACCCCGAAGAACGACCTCGGCTACGAGCAGCATGGCTTTATTTCAATGAAAGGAAAGTGCACGAGTCCGGCCCGACGCAGAGAATACATCAGTCGCCTCAGGCAATCAGACTTTCCACGCCGGGGCGCCAGTGGTGGGCGGCTCCGGGCAATGGAGTTAAGCACGAGCGCACCGGCGCATCTCGGTGCACTTCTCTCTTCGCCCATTCCCAGGGTTCTCTCGCGATGCGTTTGACTTCGTCGATGGAAAGATCAGACACCGGTTGACTGGTGTTCATGATGGTGGTGGGTTAGCTGATATGCCGCCAGCAGCATCCTGAATCGTACCGCCAGACCGCGATCTGTCACCAATTCCTGGCCGCTGAAGCTCCTTCTTGGCCCAGTCGAGGAGAGCGCGAGCTTGTACGTTCAATTCCTCGGTGTCATACTGGACGGATGAATTGGTCGAATCGGTTCGAGCCCTGTCCTGAAGACGGTCACAATCTTACGGAGTAAAAAAGTCACGGGAGTTGAAGCCTGTTTGAGATATTTTTAGAGTGAAACGAATAAAAATATCCAAACACGGGGACTGACCGAGTAGCGGTCAACTCCCGGTAAGGTCACAAAGAGAAACTTCGGCAGAAGTGAGCGAAAAAATGGGTATATTTTCTGATGCTTTATGGCACAATCCGAACAGAGTCTTTGGCTTGGAATAAGGCTCCGCTCTTGGTCTTACCATTCAATACTCCAGCAGTATCCTGGGCCTGGAAATTACTGACCTTGGTTGAGAAGTGACAAATCAAATCTTTCCTTCCGTCATTATTAACATCTTCACCATTAGAATTGCAGAGACTTAGGGACTTTTCATCACCGACATGGCCGAAAGTAAGAGAAGAAAGATCAATTTGAGTTAGGGCGTTGAAATTAACCGAGGAAAGAATCGCTACAGGAATCTTGCCACTACTTTTTGGATTAATTGGATTCGGAAAACTGCCGGGCTTGATGTCAATTTTTACGACAATATCTTCTGGCGGGGTTTCAACAGGTTCGGTAATGACGAATGGTGAAAGAGAATTAGCAACTCCGCAAATTATTTTATTTACCTTATCTGGATAACCCGATTTGGTTATGTCCACCCAGCTCGTACCGTCAAAATGCCTTAATTTAAGATTATTTTCATTTTGATAATTTACTCCTGCATAACTAAAGCAGACTTCAACGGGTGGAGTGTAGATGGCGGTAGTACTGATATCATAATAAATTGCCGGATTCCCTAACTTAAACTGTGTCGGCAAAGCCGGNCCAGCCGAACTAGTAGTAACCGTCGTTATGCCACCAGTTAAAACATTTGAGAATGTCACATTTACATTTGAATCAAGAGCAACAGAAACACCAGCGCCTGTTTCAGTATAACCCGGCGGTAATGGAAGCACCTGAACTTGCTGAGTTGCTTGGGCCGAATTACCAGCTTGATCTTGCGCCATCCAAATAACCACAGTGATTCCGATTGGAAATATGGCTGGAGCATTATTTGTCACCGTTGGATTTGGATCAATGTTGTCCGAAACAACTGGGATCCCGAGAACAACACCACTGGCACCGGCTGAACTTGTAGCCGGTACAACTACATCTTGAGGAGCTATGATGGTTGGCGACTCCGTATCTGCTGGCGGAATATACGATACCGTTACAGTAAATGAAGCATTTGCTATATTTCCAGCAGCATCACTAGCTGAACAATTAACCGTATTTTGACCAATTGGAAATGTAGAGCCGGATGCAGGACTGCAGGAAAAACTAATTACGCCAACATTATCCGTGGCCGAAGCGTCATAATTAACTATGACGCCCTCGGGCGAAACAGCTTCAACGGTGATTGGCGCTGGTACTGTAATCGTTGGGGCTATGGTGTCTGCCGGAACTGTCCCGCAACTTATGCCGTTTTGATAACGCTGCTCTATTTCGGATGATGTAAGAGCACGATTATAGATTTCCACCTCGTCCAGCAGTCCTGGAAATGGCTGAATTTGGGTATCAAAATTACCCAGTGTAAAGTTTGAGTTGAACACGAAGCCGGGGTTATAGGAAATAACGGGTGTTCCCCCGCGCTGTGCTCCGGCCGCTATGCCGTCAAGATAAAAAGTCACTGTACCGCCACTTTTGGTGACAGCCACATGGTGCCATCCTGTGTCATTTACAGAGAGAGGAGCAGCAACCATGTCGAAACCGGGTTTGTCCAAGCTGAGTTGCCGAACCGCGGTCGCCCCATTAGTATTCACGACGCTTGGGCCAGACAAGAAGAATCCGTAACCGCCGATCCCATATCCCGCGATTCTTTCGGCAAAGCCGTCAATAGACAAAGTATTGAGTTTGATCCAGGCATCAATGGTAAAATCCTGGAAGCGAAGATTGACTGGATTGCCGATAAGTACTTTATCATCCACACCATCAAAACTAAACGCCTGGCCAACTTGTCCTGACGCAAATGTAGCGCCACCTTGTAATGTCCCATTATTTACGCCGACAGCATCATTTGCATTTCCCTCGCCGGACCACTCACTAACTATTCCGGACAATGGAACAACGCATGCCCCTACCACTCTCGGCACCACAGCAATGCCGTGCGGGCTACTGCCAAAACTTGCCAAAACTGTCGCCACTCCTGTGGTTGGATTCAGTTTAATAACAGCCCCCGGCTCATTACACGGATCATCGACTAAGAGATTGCCGGAATTATCAAATGCTATTCCTGTCGGACAAACAAATGGACCACCCGAAGCAATCACCGTTTGCGCTCCTGTTGTGGGATTGACTTTAATTACCTTACCAATATTGTCAGACACAAAAATATCACCGTTAGGAGCAACCACGACACCTACCGGATCAACAAAATTTCCACCCGACGAAACCACAGTCCAGGCACCGGTTGCGGGATTGACGCGGATTATTCCCCCAAGTTGTCCGAAACCACTTACATCGGCCACCAGAACATCCCCATTAGGAGCAACTGTTAGGTAATACGGTCCTGCATTTTGGTCTGTGCTAACATAGACCGGTGTTTGTACTCCTGTTATTGGATTAACTTTAATAACTCCGCCATAATAATTGAAGGCGTCGCTATCGGCCACAAATATATCACCGTTGGCGGCTACTGCCACGCCACGGGGATCAACAAAATATTGTCCCTGTGAGACTACCGTTTGGACTCCATTTGTTGGATTTATTTTAAATACGGCTCCACCTAAACTAAATGCTTGAGGATCACCGACAATAAGATTTCCGTCTCCATCAATAGCAACTCCCATTGGTTCTTCAAGATCAGGACCTGAATAAACCGCTTTTTGATTTCCTAAAAAATCAAAATGATAAATACCGCCCTGATCGGAGGGAGCACTCGGGTCAGCGATAAACATATCACCGGGGATTAATGGCGTGGTCTGAGGAGAAACACTTTCAATAACTAATTTAGGTCTTAATGAAGCTGTGCCATAATCTGAAGAAGCAATTGTGTTAAGCCAAACACCCCCATCCCAAGTAGATCCTAACCTAGTAAACCCGATTCCGTGGTTTGTAATCGTTCCATTTTTCCAACCATTATATAAATCTGTAATATCAACGGATACCCATTGATCATGTCCACTTTCATTTAACGCGCTAGGTGAAGCCGGAATATTCAATGTACCATAAGACCCACCTAAAGTCGGACGATTATTCCAAGTTGCGCTCATTTCATCCCAAGATGAAGTAATACTATTAACGGTCCAACTCATTGCGGGGCACGAGCCGCCACCACAATTAGCAGTTGAATATAAATACAGCTTGGCAGATACTATGTCGCTAGGCAAAGTTGAAACATCAAATTTCAATATTGGATAACCGTTATAGCTAGCGTAGTAATCAAAAATCAATTCGGATCTTGTTCCAAAATTCAGACCCGACCCAAGGTCTACATCGGTATCGCCATATCTAGTAAAACTAACATAATTATCCTTTCCTCCAGATACAGTACCCTCATCCGTTCCATTATTCAAACCGCTGGATGGTTGAAAGACGATTTCAGAATTAGGCGCCGCCTGAGAAATTGTAATGAGGCTAAAATTAAAAATTAAAACGCTTACAATTATACCAACTTTAAAACTAAAAAGTTTATATTTCATATTATGTTATTAATTATTTATTCTTATAAAGAAAGGGCCCTTCACTGGCATTCTACCTCTTGAATTAATAATGTCAACCCCGAACGGTGTACTAGTTTCTCGCGCAGAATACTGATTCCTAGTTCATCCGAAAGTGACGCACAGTCGCGCTTCGGTCGGAGCCTTCATCATCCAAGACGGCACCAAGACTTCTCTGTACCTCGACGTACGAGTGAACGCGTTCTAAACGACCCATCGCGCACGGCCGGCCCCAGCCATCACGTTCTAAAGACAATTCGCCACCACGGCGACGGAAGATCCGTCACTGGGGAGGCGGATTTTTTGTTATGCAAATTTATTTTCTGAAATAACTTTTATATACGAAGAACCGGCGATCATACGACCGCCGGCGAGGGTATGTCTCCCTCTACTCGATATCCGTCGAGACGGAGGGTCGTCCTAACGACCTATCTAGAAATGCAAGTTCACCGGATCCTGCGACTCGTCCTGCCGTCTGGCATAGTTCAGAGTGTCAAGGAAATCTGGCAGGTTCCCAAAGCCCCTCTTGAACCGATACAACAGATGGATGAGCTTCTGCTTCGGTTCACTGCCTTGTGGTGAGATGCGCCAGTGGTTGCTGGCTACACGAAGCGCGCGACTGACCATCTCTTCCGAATCCTGTCCGTTCGGCACGGCGTTCCTGAGTCGCGCTTGACTCAAGTTGACATGAGGTTGCCCTTTCGAGAAGAACAGGGCGTCCAGAACCTGTCGCGCAAGTTTCAGGTCCTCATCCGTGACTGGCGCAGAAGTCGGTGGAAGCCGCTTCTTCACAGTCATCTTCTCCGAAGCCGAAGGTTTTGGTGTGGCCGCCACCGACCTCGTTGGCGGAGGCGGAGCAGGTTTTGGAGTCGGTATTTTCGTAACCAGCTTTTGTTCCGGAATCTCGATCTTGGCCAAACCGGTCGAGACTTGGGGTCTCGAAGAAGTCGGTTCCGTCAGTGCCACCTTCAGTTGATTGAGGCGAACGACACACTGCTCGATCTCGGTCGCCATGAGAGCCAGATCCTTCGGGTCGCGCCTCTGAATTGCGACCAGAGTGGGAGGTGATAGAAGAACGTCCACTCCTTCCTGTGTTCTCTGGACATACCGCCGCATTGACCTGAGATAGTCCGCAATCAAGTGTGGTCTTTTGGCGTTGCCCACTTGCACACCCGCCTCTTCGGCCATCTGTCTGGCCTGAACACGCGCCTGATTGATGTTCAGTCTTTTGGTCACCACCATCCTTGCAATTTCCATCTGCAAGTCGTGGTGGAGGCCGGAGATGAACACACCAAGCGTATGGCTGAGTCGGTCTTCTTCCGAAATAGTCGGCGACATCATCGCCTGAACTTCTGGATGAAGCCGGAGAAGCGCGAGATGAGAGTACACCCAGGGTTCAGACCGAGCGAAAATCTTGGCGATTTTCGCAATCTGTTCACCGGGTGAGAAACTCTCCATTCGCTTTGACTTCCTGATACGGTTGATGGCTTGAGAGATTTCCAGAGGTGTGTGACTGGACCTGCCGAAGTTGCCGACCACCGACGCGACGAACTGTTCGTCGCTATCTTTAATTGGGCGCACCCAGGCAAGCATGGTATCCACCCCGGCCATACCGCAGGCAATCCACCGACGTTCACCGTCAACAAGCTCGTACTTGTGTTTCGGGTCGCCAATGACTGCTTTAACCACAATCGGGGTTTGCTGTCCGATTTCCTCGATGCTTGCAGCCAGGTCGTTCATGTCCTTGGCATCGAAGAAGTTGCGAGGCTGGTCGGTGAAACGCCGGATTTGGTTCCGGAGAATACGCTCAACCTTGCTGACTTCCGAACCGAGAACGCTAAAACCCGCTTCTGCTTGCTCTTGTGTGGTGGCCATTGCTAGGCTCCTTGTGTAAGAACACTTACAAACGAACCCCTACAAAGGGGCGCGAAGAATCTATGTTCATACTATATTCATGAAATATAAAGTCAATCAATCTACCTATTTAGCCACTCTTTCTCCTGTCTGACCAAAAGTCTATTTTTGTCTTCAGGACACATCATTACTTCCTCAACAACTTTTTCCATACGCATAGCCTGTGAACCTTTTACCAAAATCATATCTCCCGCTTGTAGTATTTTTTGTAATTCCTTGCCCGCCTCAACTGAAGAGTCAACCGAGATTATGTTTGACTGGCCAAAACCGAGATTAATAAGCTCTTCCAAAATCTTTTTAGCACGCAAACCGACACATATCACAAATGAAGCTGAATCTTTTATTTGTTCGGCAATCTTTCTGTGTTCATCAGCCGAATATTTGCCAAGTTCCAACATATCACCAATAATAGCAATTTTTCTACCAGAAGATTTAAGCCGAGACAACACCGACATTGCTTGGAACATTGCAACCGGTGAAGAGTTATAGGAATCATCGATTATGATACTATCTTTTAGCCCGGGAATAAAATTCATTCTACCGGGAAGACTTCTGTTTTTATTCAAAGAAGCGGTAATTACTGACGGCTGAAGTCCGAATTCAAGACCGACGGCAAAGGCCAGGAGGCTTGAGTATTCGTTTTGAACACCTATGGACCCTTGAGATGTTACCCCATAAAGATCTTTTTCCGAAATAATATCAAAAGACATACCGGTTGGGGTTGTGTATTTTTCATCGTTATAAATGATCTCAAAATCCGAACCGCCAACATCAAAAACCTTTCCTATTCCACAAGACACTTTCCTACCTTCCCTATCCTGTAAGAGGTTCACTGTTCGCAAATCGTCAGCATTATAAATTATAACCCCATCTTTCTTCATAGAAGCCATAATAGACCTCTGTTCAAACAAAAGAGCTTCAATATCACGGAAGGCCTCTGTATGAACCGGCACCTCACCCATAACAGTCATGACCAAGATGTCTATATTGAGATACGATAGTCCTGAAAGATCCCCCGGCTTGTCACCATCGAGTTCGAGAATTAACCATTTTGGGTAGGCGGATTTAATGACTATGATTTTTAGTGCAAAAAAACCCGCCTGGATCAAATCAAACCAGGTAGTCATACCGTAAGGAGAGCCAATAATGGTAAGCGGTATACCCAATTCAGCGGTAAAACTCTTTTCACTTCTGCGAACAAAAAACCTCTTGGATAGCACGAGATAAACCGCCTCACGAGTCAGAGTCTTGCCGACACTTCCGGTTATGGCAATAATTTTGGGTTTATATTTTTTTAACACCAATTTCGCTTCCCACCGAAGAATATTTTTCGCTGTTTTTTTTAGAAAATCCATGTAATATTCAGGTTTTATATTTTCCGAAACCGCATAAATCGCTGGTGCAATTTTGCTTATCTCGTCGTTCAAGGAAACAATATCCTTGATGCATAGCCCTCTCGCAAACTCAGGCTTCGCCCTCAGACAATGCTTCGGGCTTATTTCATCTTCGTCTTTGTTTCCTAAACTCCTGCGAAGTCTCTGAAAACATAAAACCCTCACAAATGTAAAAACTCACCGGTCGGGCGGTACTTCGTAGTAGTTAATAAGAAAATTTACTATACCCATAAAAGGTGTGGTTAGTGTTTCCGAACCGAACCTGGCACCCTTTGGATTTACAGTATACAACAAGATAATAAATTTTGGATTATATGAAGGGAAATAACCGACAAAGGAGTGGAGAATACGATCCTCATAATACCCACCTCCCCTTTCTTTTGCCACCTGAGCCGTACCGGTCTTGGCAGCAATACTATAGTTTGGCATACGAAGCATACCTCCCGCCAAAACCTTGTCTACGCTATAGGTAAGCATCCTGGAAAGTTCTTCCGAGGTCTCCCTTTTTATTACAGGAAAACTTCGTTGGATAGCGGTGTCTTTCGATATGCCTATTTTATAATTTATGGTTTTTACAATATGGGGATTAACTAAAACGCCACCGTTGGCCACAGCAGCCAAAGCCCGTATCGTGGCTATAGGTGTCAAGGCTATTCCCTGGCCAAAAGAAGCCGTAGCATGATCTATATCTATCGTGCTGTTTAGGTTGTCGGTCAAATCTTTTGATTCATTCGGTAAGTCGATACCAGTTTTTGTATTTATACCAAAGGCATACATATAATTGGTAAATCTTTTATTGCCAAGTAGTCTTTGAACATGCGCCGCTCCGACATTGAGAGATTGAGATAAAACATCCTGCATGCTGACTATTCCACGCTCCTTTCCGTCAAAGTTCGAAACCTTTTTATTATTTATCATGACGAATCCTCTATCATAATAGGTGGAAGTGGCGGTAATAACCCCGGCATCAATACCCGCAGCTATGGTCAACGGTTTTATAATAGATCCCATTTCGTATACATTTTCTACAAGTGGATTTGAGAATATAGAAACTCGTTTTTCCACTTGCGGATTATTCAAATCAAATGTGGGGTAGACTTCCATTGCGTATATTTCTCCGGTTCCGGGGTTCATGATAATCCCACCGGTAATATCAGATTGCCATTTTCTGGTCGTACTGGCTAAAATATTTTGCAAATAAGCCTGAACAGTTGGCTCAATAGAGGTGACTATGTCAGCCTCACTTCCACCCACATCACTGGCAACCGATTTTATGTCGGAAAAAATCTCCGCAAAAAAATTAACATAACCACCGTCTTTTCTGACCAGTTCCGACTCGTATTGTCTCTCCAGACCATACCTGCCGGCATATTCGTTTCCTTTAAAACCAAGTATCCCGATAATATGAGAAGCCGAGTCGCCTCCGGGATAAAACCTCCAGCGTTCTTTATAAGCCTCCAATCCGGGAATCTTCAAATCACTGACTTTCTGACCGAGAATACTGTCCACATGTGTAGCTATCTCCTCATACGGGTCACCAAGTTTAGAAGCCTTAACTAAAAAGGCGTCGTGATCAATGGGTATTATTTCATTCAAAGTCTTATAGACATCTTCCGGATTTTTTAAGATTTCCGGATTGATAGCGATAATAAAACCGGCCTCTAAGGTAGCGGCTGAAACCAAACTCCCATCCTTGTTCTGAAAAAATATGGTTCCCCTGTCGAAAATCTTGATAGACGAACTGGAATACTGTCTGTCGGCCTTATTTAGATAGAAATCATTATCTACTATTTGTAGTACATACAACCTACCAATAAGCAGAAAAGCAAAAATCAAAATACATATTGAAACAAAACGAATCCTACCTGAATAATTGGATTTCATCCCATTAGAGATACCAGTAATTTTGGACTACTTGTATTAAAATTATTTAATAACCTTATTCCCTAAAAAGATTTTCAATAAACTGAAATCTCTAACGGGACAAGTCGACTCTAATTCTAACAATTAGTGGTCGCGGTAAGCAATCTTGGTTGATGGATCTCTGGAGATAAAAGATTTATTGGCCGTATCCCTGAAACCGAGGGAATAGGCAAGTTGAATATTAACGGTATTTCGCTTTGTTATATACAAAAATTCTTTGTTTCCTATATCGAGAGTCAACCTGGAAGCTTCATGTTCAAGGTTTTGACGAATAACGACATTACTTATTGTCATCCTGACAAAATACATATAAAAACCAATAAATAAAAATAAAGTACAGAGTAGCATCCAGAATATGTATTTTTCTCTATTAAGTTGTAGTACTTTTTCAACCATTTTATTGTCTTTTATCTATATTTTCTCGATTATTCTCATCTTTGCGCTCCTCGATCTCGGATTTTCCTCTATTTCCACCTCGGTAGGAATGATCGGTTTTTTTGTAATCCTTTTCCCCCGACCAACCTCCTCCTGTTCTTTGAAAAATTGCTTGACGAACCTGTCTTCGAGGCTGTGGAAAGAAATTACGGCCAGCCGGCCTTTTGTATTCAAATGTTCAAAACCTTTCTTTACGCCTTCTTTCAAAGCCTCTATCTCGTCATTGACCGTGATTCGGAGAGCCTGAAATGTTTTCGTGGCTGGATGGATACGACGGGTGTGATAGAACTTTGGAGTAGCGGATTTTATAATCTCAACCAAATCAAATGTAGTCTCAATCGGTTTCGATTCCCTCCTCTCCACGATGGCCTTTGAAATTTTCCAAGCGAATCTCTCTTCGCCATAGCCTTTGAGAATAGCCTCTATGTTTTCCCTGTCCCAAGTATTCACAATCTCTCGTGCGGTCAAGTCGCTCTCGGTCAAATCTTTCTTGAAAGACATGATGAGTGATTCGTCTCTTTGAAAAGAGAATCCCCTGCCCGAGTCTTCGAACTGATTTGACGAGAGACCAATGTCTAGAAGTATCTTGTCAACTTTCGATAGACCTACGGAAGACAGGACTTTGTCTATGTTCCGGAAACTTTCCTGTGCGTACGAAATATTGCACTTGATTCCGAACAGTCTCTGTCTTGTCCTCTCGACAGCTTCGGTATCCAAGTCAATTCCAATTATTTTAACGGAATCACCAAATCTTTTGACCACTTCCAGGGTATGTCCTCCTCCACCTAAGGTCCCGTCAACAAAAACGTCGCCGGGCTGAATCTCTAAACCATCTATTGCTTCTTGTAAAAGAACTGTCTTGTGAAGCATGTTTTTAGAGGACTCCTACTTGACCAAGTTTCTCGGCCAAAGTATCCGCTTGCTTCTCCACAACCTTTTTGTATTCAATCCAGGCCTTCTCGTTCCAAATTTCCACACGACTGGAGACTCCTATCACCACCACCTTATTTTTTAGTCCCGCTCTATCGCGAAGAAACTCTGGAACGAGAATTCGACCAATCGAATCTATTTCCGCCTCAACCGCACTGGAAAACATTAGGCGATTGAAGCTTCGATTGTCCGCCTGGCCAATAGAAGACTGATTAAGTTTTTCTTCTATCTTCTTCCACTCCACGTGTTTGAAGATCCAGAGACAACTATCCAACCCTTGGGTCACTACTATTTTTTTCCCAAGTTCGGAACGAAATTTCGCGGGAAGAGATAGTCTGTTTTTGTCATCTATTGAGTGTGTATACTCTCCGATTAACATAAAAAGTGATGCTTATTTTCTCCTAAACCAAGACTTCGTCTTGGTCGGACGAACAATTTTTTCAAAATTGTTTTAGTCCCACTTCTTCCCACTTGATTCCTATTATATACCACTCTATCCCACTGTCTACCATAGTTATCCCCCTCCTGTGGATAATTCAAGTATAGGAAAAGACCGAGAATTCTCGGCCTTTGAAAGATGGGAGGGTGGAGTTCTCCCCCGCATGGTACCTTGAGAAAACATACCAAGGCTCACACCACAGTGGTAAGACGGAACACACTGGTAACCCCGGTCAATCGCAGGGCTCCACCCTCCTACTGCGGAGAATAGCATACTACATATAAAAATCAATTAATATAAGAAAGGGACCCGCCATTCGCCGAAGCGACTGCGGGCCCCAGTGGAAGGGCACTTCCTCTCTCTGTCTAGGCGGACCTGCAGATCCGCCACCCATCGCCCAGAAACTAAACTTCTGAGCGCAGGATTTCAACTGAGCCGTCTCTAACGCTGCACAGCGACCCGCTTTTCGACGTCGCTTACGTCGTCACACCACGAATTCCCTGCTCTCGCGGCCCGTCCAGGCCCGCACGCTGGGGTGGCGATTGTGCGCTATGCAAACCGTTTTTATTAGACTGCCCGCTTCCGTTTGAAATTATAGCATAGTATATATTAGGTGTCAAGTATTTTTGGTATCCCAAAAAAGCCCTTATTTTAAGGACTTTTTAGAGTAAACTAAAATAATCATGCTTATTTAAACAATTCCAATCCTTTGGTTAATTCATCCACTTCAGACTTTGGACCAAATATAAGGAGCCCAAGAAAATCAATGTCTTTTACATCCTTCGCTTTCGTCCATTCAACCACTTTGTTATCACTTGTTGTTTCTATCATCTCTTTTGTAAAGTGAGCAATTTCCAATCCCCTTTCTTGGGCCAAGTCCGATAGTCTCCAGATATCCTCCGAACTTCCGGCGGTCTTTATCATGATTGCGTGTCGGATATTCAATCTTATATTTTTATTGTCTTGAGTTTTTATGGAATCGAATTTAAAAAGATTATTTTTCGACCGTGCGCCAAAAGCCACACCGAGATGAGCGATGGTATTTGCAACCTTCCAGGGTTCCAGATTCAACCCTTTATTTATTATGGCTGTCACGACCCAAGTCGCCTTATCTTTCTTTTTTATTTCCTCCAGAGGTCTCATCAGCGGGAAAGCTTGCAGTTCGCGAAGTGGTTTATCCGCCAGAAAAGCAAAGAGTCTCTCGCCGAAACCGAACCCACAGGTGGGAGGCATACCGTGTTCCAGCATTTCCACAAATTCATCATCCTGCATCATGGCCTCCGTATCGCCGGCATCTATCAACCTCTGTTGAGCCTCAAATCTCTGTTTTTGATCAATCGGATCATTCAACTCGGAATAACCGTTCCCGACTTCACTGCCGGCAATAATCGGCTGAAATCTTTGGGCGGTTTTTATATTATCCGGGTTCGCTTTTGACAGTGGTGCAACCAGAGTCGGATGGTTTATGAGAAAGGCCGGGCCGGAAATCTGCCTACGGCAATATTTCCATAAGGTATCCGTCAGCCTCTCCTTATTGTCTCCTTCATACTTTACACCGAGCTCATCCAATTTCTTTTTCATATCACCTTCGCTCGCGGTTAACAAATCAATGTTGGTCATTTCTTTCACTTTTGAAACATAGTCTATTTTTTTCCATTCATCGGCCAAATCGAAAGAGTGTCCGTGAGTGGTAAACTTTGTAGTACCAAAAACTTTTTTGGCAATCTCAATATACATTTCCCGCACCAATTCCATACCATCGTTATAATCGGCAAAGGACCAGTAAAATTCCATGTTCGTAAATTCTTGAGCGTGCTCGGGAGAAGTCCCCTCATTCCGATATGCCTTTCCTATCTCAAAAGTCTTTGGGAAGCCACCGGCCATAAGTCTCTTCTGCCACAATTCGCCTATCGATATGCGTAAATAAACATCGAGGTCATAATCGTTGTGGTGTGTTCTGAATGGAGTGGCCTCCGCGCCTCCAGTGGTGGTTTCAAGAGTCGGGGTCTCAACTTCGAGAAACCCTTTGCTCTTCATAAACTCCCGAGTTACATCCCAGAATTTGGATTTTTTTACTATCAAATCGCGTAACTCGCCGTTCATTAAAAAATCCAGGTATCGCTTTCTATACCTTTCATCAACATCCTGTAATCCGTGCCATTTTTCCGGTAACGGCAGGATGGACTTACAGGCCATGACCCAAGAATTAACTATGATACTTTGTTCGCCTGTTTTAGAAACCGCAGGAACGCCGGTAATAGAAATAAAATCTCCAACATCGATGGTGTCCGTAAATAAAGAAAAATTATCGACCTTTATTTCATCCTTTTTTACAATAGCCTGAATCCTTTCCGTTCCATCAAAAAGCACGGCAAAAAGTATGGCCCCCTGGCCACGCAGAGCCATTACTCTTCCGGCTACAGAAACCGGTTTGCCCGATTTACTCCTTGTATCAAATTCGGATTTTAAAATAGATATCGGAAAATCTCGTGGGACTTTTGCCGGATATGGGTTTATACCTTTACTTTTCAGTATTTCAAGCTTTTGTAATCGCGCTTGCCTTATTTCTTCTAGTGAGGCCATATGAATAAATTATAGCACGTATTCTAGTCAATAGCTTGGACGCGTTTTGTTAATAATTGTATTGGCGAACGAAGTGAGATTCCCATGTGTAGTCTTTCGTGATTGTAGTAGCGGGTA
>C687J35174_10004745_pt1 | contig 18142 bp, 19 predicted proteins | sample RifCSPhighO2_01_FD_35174 | JGI IMG/M metagenome (IMG submission 35174) | reverse complement strand
AATTAAATCATGAGGTTAAGTTGTCTGCCGTAGTTAATCCTTTTATTGAGAACATTTTTAAATAACTAATACATTCAGTTCAGATGGAAAAGAAGGTTGGAATTGCGCTTATTTTTGGCATTTTTTTTGTCCTTGTTCTTGCTAATCCTGCATTTGCTGCTATTAATTTAACCTTGAGCAATAATCCTGATAATGGGGATAATGTTGCAAGGGCATATGCCTGCCTTCAGAATCAGACTTCTGGGAAAAACTTGTCTCTTAAGGAAGCTACATTCAGCTTGTTGGCTATTGGCGGACAGGACATCTTTAACAAAGTTGAATCATATAGAGATTTGAGTTCGTGCTGGCCAAAAGGAGCTTGCACTCTAAAGGAGACAGCGCAGTCATTACTTGCATATAATCGGGTTGGGCAAGAGACATCAAACATTAAAAAATGGATTTTATCTAAAAATATTACAGCAAGCGAGTTGAAATGGCTTCTTGAAATAGACATAACAAATAAAGTTGCCTCAACCTGCACAATAAATGACGGACAGAGAAAAAATACAATAAACATTCTTGAGAATTCCAAAATTCAGGGAAATCCAGGACCTTGCTTCTCAATTGACAACGAAGGATATATGCTAAAAGTTAATCAAAACTGCCTTAGAAATGAATTTGAGATATCGTGCGACCAGGATTTTGTAACTTCTGTATTATACCAGAGAAATTCTGGAGGAACATTGTTTATACTTCCTGAAGCGCACTCTGCTGCATCTCTTGGAAGCACAAAAGAGAGAATAAATGGGGAGTGTTTTGGAACATCAAAGAGTTGCGATTATGAGGGCACGCTGTGGGCAACATTGGCTCTTCAAAAGGCGGGAGTTGATGTTTCGAGATTTGCACCTTATCTTCTAGCACTTGCAGATGACAATACAAGATTTTTCCCAAGTGCATTCTTGTACGTTTTAGTTGGGGGAGATGACCAATATAATTCAATAATCCAGCAACAAAAACAAGGAAAGTTCTGGGAGATGGCTGGGACAAGAGATGGCAGATATTATGACACTAGTTTGGCAATGCTCAGTCTTGCTGACAAGGGCGGAGCTGAAATTGACGCAACAAAGTCTTATCTATTTGACATACAAACAAAAGAAGGATGCTGGAATAATAACAATATAAGAGATAGTGCATTCTTGTTATATTCAGGATGGTCAAAATCTGTTGGGGGGATTGCAGGAGGGTCGGTTGTTGATTGTGAACCAACATTTTCATGCGAAAATAGTTTCTTGTGCACACAATCAAATGGAACAATCGAGTACGATTACTCTTGCCAAACTGCAGGACAATCTTGCTGTTCTGTAAATCTAAAAGAATTATCGTGCGACCAGAAAAATGGGCTATTATGCCCTTCTGACACGCAGTGCAATGGGAGAGTTGAGTCTTCTTCTGATGGCCCTTGCTGTCTAGAAGGAAGCTGCACTCCTGTTCAAGCTTATGAAGATAGCTGCACTCCTGCTGGAGGAATTTGCAGGAATAGCTGCGATAGCGGAGAAGAGATATCGTCTGAAAGCTGTTCGTTGCAAAATGAAATTTGTTGTATTAATGAGAAAAGCAGTTTAGGATTCTGGATTGTCACCTTAATTATTCTTATTATACTAGCTGCATTGGGAATTATATTCAGGCATAAAGTTTTAGTTTGGTGGTATAAACTATCTGAAAAATTCAAGAAAAAACCAATAATGCAGCAAAAGCCGATGCCCATAAGGCCTGGGCAGCAGATTGGACCATATCCAAGGCAAATGATGGCAAAGCTGATGCCACAGCAAGTTCAGCCAAAAATGCAGATGAGACCAATCAAACCTGTTGCAAAAGACAAAGAGCTTGAAGAAGCACTTAAGAAATTAAGAGAGATGAGTGGAAGAAATAAGAAAGAATAGTATCTTTTTAAGACAATAATCCTTAAATAATACCATTTCAAAGCAGTCTCATGTGCGACTACAGAGAGACATGCTCTGCGAGAGAACTTAGAAAAGATGATTTTATTTGCTTTGGCTCTGCCTTAGAGTGCAAGGTATTACCATTGAATAAAGAGTTGGAGAACTTAAGAGAAGAAAACAATAAATATGAAAAAGATTTAGAAGATCATGGTATATTTGAAGAAAATGTTAGCAAATATAAAGAGATTGTGAAAAAACTAAAAGAATGTCAGAAGATATATCTGGAAGAGGTTCGTGAAGGAATTGTGGAAATTGATGGGCTGGAAAAGGAAATAATAAAAATAATCCCATAAGAATAAACATCAAATTTATATAATTATCATATCTTGTCTGACAATGAAAAGAGTGTTTTATATTGTTGCACTTTCTGTTTTTCTCGTTTTATCTGTCTTATCTTTAAATGCAGTTTCTGCAATATCAACAATCATAAATGACTCTTATTCTCCTGGAGAAACTGTTATAACCGCAATATCTGGAAATATCCTTGATCCAATAGAATCTGGGAATATAATTCTGACAAAAAAAGGACATATTCCTGTTCCTTTTGATTATGAAATTAGGAAACTTGGAGAAAATTATTATCTCTGGTTTATAACTCCCCAACAATCTGACAATTACACATTGTCTATAAGAAATATAACGACTACAATAGCTGGAAAGGTTGATAAAATAGATTACGAGAAGAATTTTTCTCTGTCTGGTAGTTTAAGCGATTATTCTGTAAAACCGGGACTTATTTCAACAGAAAAGGATTTTCAGATAAAAGTCCAGCTTAATGAAGACAACAATAAAGAAATATACCTTAACTTTATAGAAGAGGCAAATACAACATTAAAACCTGGTGAGAATATCCTGAAATTTTCAATTTCTGATGTGAATGAGAGCGGGCTGTTCAATCTTACAATAGGGAAATATAATCTTCCTGTTTTTGTGGTTGTTGAAAAAACCTCTTCTCTGCCTGAGATAAACACCAGTGAGAGACTCAATCTTACAGAATTAAAAGGAAAAGAGTTAACAGAAGAGGCGCTAAAACAAGAAGAATTGAAATACCATTGCTATGAATTTCCAGGCATAACATGCAATGCTGATGAAAAATGTTCAGGAGAAACCATAATCAGTTTAGACGGAGAGTGCTGTGTAAATGGAGGCTGCCAGCCAAAAGATGAAAGTAGCTGGAGCAGCGCATGGATAGGTTATTTAATTGCAGCAATATTGATAATAGCTGGCGTGTTTATTTGGATGAGATATAAAAGAGTAAAAACAGATAAAAACTTGCCAATTGAAAAATCTCTTTTAAATAATAAGAAGATGCCTTAAAAATTATTTTATTCTTTTTTTTAGCTTCTCGGCTGTTTTTTTCTTCTTTTTGGCTTTCTCTTTTGATACCTCTGGTTTTGCTTCTGGCATTTCCTGATTAACCATTGGAGAAATTCCCACTTCCTTGAACAATTCCGGGGCAATATCCTTCATTTTATGCAGCAAGAAATCTCTCTCGTAAATAAATTTCTTTGTTATGGCATCATAGTTATGAAGCCTGGCGAGCATCTTGTTGCTTAACTCATTCATATGGAGATTTGAGAGGGAGAGATTTGTCGGAGAGATTATCTCTATATGAGCAGGCATATAATTAAATATTATATTCATGAAATTTTCTATCAAATCGCATTCTAAAGAAACTTCTGCAAATGTTGTATAGAGGTTTTTTGTTTCTTTGACTTCAACGGGCTCGTGAACTGTCTTATTTAGAATTTTCATCCCTTTTTCAGAGCAGAGCTTTTCTATTAATTGGCTAAGAGCCAATTTAAGGTGTTCTGCAGGCCTGCCAAGAATCTCAAATACCATGTCTGCCCTTATATTATCCATGAATAAAACTGCAAACTTGCGTTTTTAAAGATTGTTAAAATCAATCTTTAACTCTCGCTTTTCACAAAGCTTCGGGTTTAAAGATTGTTAAAATCAAAGCCTTGAGTTTAAAGCTTCTTAAACGCCAAGTATATGCTAAGTGCAATTATGAGTGCAACAAAAAAGTAGATTGCATAATTTCTTAGCTTCTCATCTCTTGAAATAAAAGCAGTATTCTCTTTATTAGAGAGAAATATCTTTTCAGGGCTGTTTTGATTGTAAGAGTGATTGCCTTGAACTAGATCTTCAAGAGGAATAAAGTCTTTGCTTGCCTCTGTGGTGGCTTTTGATATTTCTGATGTTTCTTCTTCAATTGCAGATGTGATGTTTTCGCTTTCTTCGTTTTCGTTGTTCTCATCATTATTTGTGATTGTTATTGCTCCGCATTTTTCTGAGAAAGTGGATACGCCAGATTTTCTAAGCCTTGTGCAGATGGTTGCGCCGTCTGAATCGTTTTTTATTCTTATCAAAAAGTCTGATTGGGCTGGAAAAGCAGAAAGAATGTAATATCTCGGGTTCTTCCAGCCTTCATTGTATATCTCCGAGATGGTAATTCCTGTGTTATTATCCTGCACGAAAATTTTAACATCGTAGATATCTGAAGTTTGTGCATTGATTGTAATTGTCAGATTTTGATTTAAGTTTCCGCTTTCTGGATAATCAAAATCAAATGAAATTGCAGAGACCAGAGGAATAAATAGCAAAAATAAAAGGCTAATAGCCGTAACTTTCATATTGCGCTATGCCTCCACTTGAGTCAAATAAATATGAGCTGTCTCTGTCATTATTCCAGATGTCTCCTCTGCTGTTCCAGAATATATCTGTTGAATTATCTGAACCGCTTCCTGAATGGAGAGTTATCATGCCAATTGTGAGATTCTTGAATGTATAAATTTTTCTGCTTTCGTCTTTAATTGTCCATCCTAGCAGATTTATCTCCGAACATTTGTTTTTTATTTTTAGCTCTTCGTTAATCTTATCAATAAATGTGCCGAAACATCCAGAATAACCTGATTTTTCCCAGATTCCGAGAGAGTTCTTAATTGCAGATTCTTCGGCTTTTGAAAACTTCTTAAGCTCTGATTCTTGGACAAGAAATTTGGATGCGAGCCCTTTCTCCACTATCTCCAAATTTATGTAGTTGGGGGTATAAATTCTTGCCAGATTTCTTTTATATTTGTCAGTTCCTGTTATCTCAAGCTCTATTGTTTTATTTTCAAAACTTCTTAAAAATTCTGCAGAAAGATTAGCTCCACGTGTGCCTTTTTCAGGAGAATTTATATTAAGAAGGCGGACTGTTCTTCCATCTGAAAGTTTTAAGGTATCTCCATCTATAACTCTTGCAATCTGTGCAGTTTCTCTTTCTTGCTCGCTTATAGAAAATGCCTTAAATGAGAAAAAATTTAGAACAAACACAGCCACAATAAAAAATGCTAGTGCAAATGCATATCTTTTAATCATTTAACTTTCCAGATTTTGGGATTAATATATTTTTAGATGACAAAATATATCATAGAAAGATTAATTAACTAAAAAACTGAGAATGTAGAGTGAATATTGATAATGCTGATTACGATTTTATAATAATGGGCGCAGGAGTTAGCGGAATGGCTGCTGCGATGTATGCAGCAAGGCTCGAACTGAAAACACTCTGCCTTGGCAAGTCTCTTGGAAGCGAGATGGCTGTAGGGGGGGTTATAACAACGACAAATCTTGTTGAGAATTATCCTGGATTTGTCAGCCTTAGCGGGGAAGAGCTTGCAAACAAGATAAGAGAGCATGCTCTATCTTATCCTCTTGTCAAAATTAAAGAAGAAGGTGTAAAAAGCATAGAAAAGAAAAAAGACATTTTTCTAGTTAAAACAAATAAAGGGGAGTATAGGGGAAAAGCAATTCTGTTTGCAACAGGAACAAAATGGAAAAAGCTTGAAGTTCCAGGAGCACTGGAATTTGAAAACAAAGGAGTATCATTCTGTGCACTTTGTGATTCCCCGCTTTACAAAAATAAGATTGTGGGACTTGTTGGAGGCTCTGACAGCGCTGCAAAAGACGCACTTGTTCTTTCAGAGCATGCAAAAAAAGTTTACATTATTTACAGAAAAGAGAAAATACATCCAGAACCAATAAATATGAAAAGAGTTGAAGAGAAAATAAAAGAGGGAAAAATAGAGATAATAAACAATGCGAATGTCTTGGAAGTAAAAGGAGATAGAAAAATCAGAGGGATTAAACTTGACAGGGAATTTAATGAGAAAGATGAACTCGCTCTTGATGGATTATTTATTGCAATTGGGCATAGTGCTCTTTCAGAGCTTGCTGTAAAGTTGGGAGTAAATATTAACGAAAAGGGGGAGATAATTATAAACCATAAAACCTCTGAGACAAACATCTCAGGGATTTATGCGGCAGGAGATGTTGCAGACAAGCCATTTAAGCAAGCAATAACTGGGGTGGCTGAAGGATGCACTGCAGCTTATTCTGCATTTGAATATCTGAAAAAGCAGAGCATTTTAAATAATAGTTCATAGAGCTGTGAACAAGTAAATTTTTAAATGTGGGGCGATTGTTAAGGGAATGCGGGAATTAAACAAAAGGGGTTTGTCGCCGGTTATTGCCAGCGTCTTATTAGTTGCTCTCGTGGTTGTTCTTGCAGCCATTATCTATCTTTGGGCAAGGGCATTTATACCTGAATCAATAGAGAAGTTTGGTGGGATAATAGAGGATTCGTGCAAGAATGCAGTATTTGAAGCGTCTTATTATAATGGAGAATTGGTAATACAAAACAATGGAAATGTTCCGTTTTATGGTATTCGTGCGGGGGTTGAAAAAAGCGGTTCTTTGAAATATGAAGACTTTACAGGGCCCCCAATAGTTGCTGCCACATCAAAAAGCTTCAAAATTTCAGCTTCATCTGGAGAGAATATAAGAATAATCCCAATACTTCTCGGCAAGACAACTAGAGGGGAACTGAAAGCGTTTGCTTGTGATGATGATAGCATGAAAATCATTCAGGCATAATAATATGAAGAAGAATAAAAAGGGAGTTTCTCAGATTGTGGCAGTGCTGCTTATTATTTTAATCAGTGTGACTGCTGTTGCAATACTTTCAGGGTTTATCGTTTCTTTTGTGAGAAGCAGCCTTGAAAAAAGCAGCGAGTGCAAGAATTACAATGGAATTTACACATTTGACGAGTCTTTTGGCTGGAATTGCAACTCTGACAATTTATATGTTTTTTCTATAAAATCAGACAATAAAAATATAACGACTGAAATTGGCGGAATCAAGTTAATTCTAACAAGGCAGGACGGAACTACCGAATCTATAACGATAAAAGAAGGAGATGCAGTTTCATCTGGAGAAAGAGGAATTAGAATGATAGACTCCGATGATGAAAATATTGTTATACCGGACCAGAGTGGAATTGAAAGCTACGTTTACAATGCCTCAAAAGGCGAGAAGTTTTTAAGCGGAGAGATTTATCCTGTTTTGAAGAATGGAAGAACTTGCGGAGAGATTAAAGAACTAATATCTATAAATTCGTGTGAAAAGCAGATAATATGATTAAAATTAGAAAACAAAATAAAAGCGGGCAAGTTTGGATTGAGACAGTTTTGTATACTTTGATTGGATTAGTCTTGATAGGGCTTGCACTCGGATTTATTATGCCAAAAATAAATGAGGCAAGGGACAAGGCCCTTGTTGAACAGGCAATAAACTCCCTTGCAGAGCTTGACAGCAAAATAACTGAAGTAATAGAAACAGGCACGGGGAATGTAAGGCAACTTGAATTTTTCATGAAAAAGGGCGAGCTTTACATCAATGCAACAAACAATGAAATAGAAATTGTTCTGACCGGGCTTTCAAAACTATATTCTGAGCCAGGGCTGGAGATAAATTCGGGAAGAATCAAAATAAAATCTGAATCTGGGCAGAAGAAAAGCACGACCTATCTGAGAGTTGCATATGAAACAAACATTACATATAATTCAAGGGATATTGACAAGAAATTCAGTTCTGCGCCGACAGCTTACCAGATGGCTATTGAGAATCTTGGAAATTCAATAAATATTAAAGAGATTTCAGGCAAATAAGATAACACAAGGTTTAAATAAAATATTTGTCAATTTAAGCTAATAAGAGGTATAAATAATGCAGAAGCTTTGCTTCTGCAAATCTTCGCCTCTCACGAGACTTCAGATGGCTGTAAATATCAATCTTAACCCAAAAATACCCCCTTTGCAGAGAGCAGAGGATAAGAGCAAGATAGATGTAAGATATGCCCTGATTTCCCCGTATGCTTTTGCGCATATATACTGGAATAAACAGATAAATGAGGTGGTTTATGAGATTGAAGAGCCATTGCTAAATGAAAATGAAAAGCAAATTCTTGCACAAATTGAAGAGGCGATGCTCCAGATTATTAATGTAAATATTGCAGTTGAAAAGACATTGGAAGCAACTACAAATTATATAGACATGACTGCAAAACTCTTAATCAGCGAGCTTAATCTGCCTGTTTCTCAAGAAAGTTATGATAAGATGTTTTATTATCTCTTCAGGGATTTTATAGGGGTAAATGAAGTTGATCCCTTAATGAGAGATTTTTTTATAGAAGATATAGAGTGCAATGGGGTTGAAACTCCGGTTTATATCGTGCATAGAGTTTATAGAAATCTAAGAACAAATCTTGTTTTCAAAGACATGGAAAAATTAGCAAGTTTTGTGGAAAAGCTTGCTCAGAGGGCGGGAAGATATATTTCTTATGCACAGCCCCTGCTTGACGGGACTCTCCCAGATGGGTCCAGAGTAAATGCAACATATACAAAAGATGTTACTTCAAAAGGCCCCACATTTACAATCAGAAAGTTTACAAAAGTGCCTTGGACGCCAATACAGCTAATTATATCAAATACTGCAAGCGCGGAGATGCTTGCTTATTTCTGGCTGTTGCTTCAATACAAATCAAGCATATTAATTACAGGCGGAACAGCTTCTGGAAAAACAACATTTCTTAATGCAATTGCGTTTTTTATTCCACCAGAAGCAAGAGTAGTTTCAATTGAAGATACTAGAGAAATTAACCTTCCGAGAGAAAACTGGCTTCCAGCAGTTGCAAGACCTGCTGCAGGAATAGGCAAAGTCGGAGAAATAGACCTTTTTGAACTGCTTAAAAGTTCTTTCAGACAAAACCCAGATTATCTGATTGTTGGAGAAGTTAGGGGAAAGGAAGCATCCGTTCTATTTCAGGGAATATCATCCGGGCACGCTTCAATAAGTACAATGCACGCCGATTCTGTTGATACACTTATCAGAAGACTGCAAACCCCGCCAATAGAGCTTCCCCCAACATTGGTTAATACACTTGATTGCGTCGTAGTTGCCACACATGCACTGGTGGGACAAAAAGAGACAAGAAAAATAAGAGAAGTTTCAGAGATAATAAATGTAAATAAAGATGGAAGTGCACTAATAAACACCCCATTGATGTGGGATCCAAAAACAGATTCGTTTTTCTTCAAAAAGCAGAGCAGAGTTTTTGAGAAAATATCTCTTAAGTATGGAATGCCTGTTGAAAAGCTTATGAGAGAATTTGGCATAAGAGCAAAATTGCTTTATGAACTTGCCAAAAGGAAAGTAGTTGGTTTTGAAGATGTTCAAAAGATAGTCAACGACTATTACAAAAACCCTATTGGAGTTCTTAGCAAATATAACATCGAATATTAGGAAAGTATTTAAAGAATTTTTGGTTTTTTTATTAATGAAAAATTGGCAATTATTTTTCAAATATTCATTTTCATACTTGAAAGGTGGAAAATGATATGATGAAAAAAGAGGACATAGAAAACATCTCTGGAAAGCTGTCTGAAATTAAAGATGCTTTAAACGAGCTTGAATCTGCACTAAAATACAAAGACGCAAGCAAAGGGGCAAGGGCAAAAATAAAGATAATTAATTTGCAATCGCAGATAAGCAGGATGATATGATAGATTTAGCAAAGCGGACAATAGACCAGGAAATAGAGCTTTTGAGAGAGATTGCTGTTTTTTCAAAAAGAATTGAAAATGCAAGTCCATCGGAGAGAGTTATGCTATCAGATGGGATTAATTCATTAAGAGAGATAATGAAAAAGACCAGCGATAGAATAATTGAGATTCTAAATGGAATAAGTATATCTGGCAATAAAAAAGAGGATGATAAAAAAGAGAGAGAGATTGCAGAAAGCAAGATAGCGCCAGAAAATTCAATGCCAAAATTCCGCGAAAGAGACAAATACATTGCAGAACTTGAGATAGATGAAAACATTCTAAATAGACTGAAAGGTAAGAAGATAGTTGCTGAAGAAGCAAAAGAAATAGGATTCAGAAAGGCCAGAGGATATTTAAGATATGCAAACAAATTCTTCCTTAGGAGTGCGAGCAGATTAATAAAAAAAGGATATTTCTCTTCGCTTCCTACAGACATTAGAAGATCAAATCTTGATATGCTATTTGAGAGTTATGTTGCAATGATGCTGTTCTCATCTGTTATCTCGTTTTTCCTTGGAATAGTTATTGCGATGTTCCTGATTTTTTCAGGTCTATCTGGGATTTTGACGGCCATTTTGGTGCCGATGATTCTGCCAATTGTTGTATTCATTGCACTTTATTATTATCCAGGAGCGGAGAGAAACTCCATTGAAAAAAGAATAAATGAAGAGCTGCCTTTTGCAGTAATACATATGAATTCTGTATCTGGCTCTGGAATTACTCCAAATGAAATCTTTAAGATAATTGCGTTGAGCAGAGAATACCCTTTTCTTAGGAAAGAGATAAGAAAAGTATTGAACCAGACAAACATCTATGGCTATGACCTTGTCAGCGCACTTAACAATGTTGCAAAAAATACTTCCAGCCAAAGCCTATCAGAACTATTTACAGGTATTTCAACAACAATAAGTTCCGGAGGAAGCCTCTCAAGTTTCTTTGAGAAAAGAGCAGAAAGTCTGTTAAATAATTACAGGCTTGAAAAACAAAAAGCAATCAAGGTAGCAGAAACTTCGATGGATATTTACATCAGTGTGGTAATTGCAGCTCCAATGATATTGATGCTCATGTTTGTGATGATTTCTGTCTCTGGAATACAGATAGGATTTACACCATATCAANTGACATTCATTACAATCGGGGGAGTTGCTTTGATAAATGTTTTATTCCTCGGATATCTGCAGACAAGGAGGGCAGGTTACTAAATTATAATAGATTTGTGTATGAACATAATGAAAAATTTAAATTTATTTTTCAAACATTCATTTTCTTATATGGAGATTGAAAATGAACGTAAATAAAACATGGTTGATTGGGCTGATTGCAGGAACGCTTATCATTATTGCAGATGTAGTCTTCTTTTCAAAAGACAAAATATTTATGTTCATTATGGGGATAGCAATCCTAATTGCATCTGCCCCATTCATAATTAATCTTACAAGAGAGAATAAAAGAGATGAAGAGATAAATTCTATGTTTTTGGAGTTCTCAAGAAACCTTGCAGAGAGTGTTACAACTGGAACTCCGATAAGCAAGAGCATAATCAATGTTTCAAAAAAGAATTATGGAGCGCTAAGCCCATACATAAAAAAATTGGCGAACCAAATCAGCCTTGGAATTCCAGTAAGCAGTGCGATGCAGACATTTTCAAATGAAATTGACAATAAGGTAATAAGAAGGGCAGTAGAGCTTATAAGAGAGGCAGAGAAAGCTGGCGGAGAGATAGATTACATTTTGGATTCTGTGGCAAGGTCGATGGCTGAAACTGAAAAACTGAAAAAGGAAAAAAGGGCGGCAATATACGGATTGGTAATGCAGGGATATATAATTTTCTTTATATTTATAGGAATAATGCTTGTAATGGAATTTAAGATTCTTCCGCTTACTTATGGAACAGCTGGGGAAATTTCGCTTGGGAACGCAGAGCTTGGAGCTGTTGGGATAGGTGCAAATTCTGCTAAATTATCCCCCGAAGAGATATCAAAAATGTTCTTATATCTTCTGATAACTCAAGGATTCTTTGCAGGATTTGTAATAGGAAAACTCAGCGAGGGTTCTTTAAGGGCAGGAATAAAGCATTCTTTCATACTTACAATAGCAGCATTGTTAATTTCAACAGGTGTAAGAGCTATAATTAGCTAGATTATGTAAAATATCTCGTTATCTGATTTTACTATCTCAAATTTATACGAAACTGAATTCAAAAGTTTTTCAAGCCATATCCTCCTCTGATTTTTCATGGGTTTTCCTGATAGTGTCCTTGTAGAAAAACTGATTATAAGGTTTTTGGATTGTATCTTCTCTATTATTTTCTCTGCAGTTTTATAATCATTTTTTCCAAGAATGTCAAAAACCTTCAGTACAAGAGTTAAATCTGCCTTGGGCAAAATGCATTCTTCAATTTTATTCAAATCACAGACAAAAGTCTCTCCATCAATATCATAATCTAAAAAAAATCTCTTGACTATATCTAAATCTTCTTGATTGATGTCTGAAGCATAATATTTTATCCCTTTCTGTGCTAGAGCGAGAGGATTTATGCCGCATCCTAAATCGAGAATTGAGCTTGCATTAATCTTCTTTATTATCTCTCTTAATTGTGGGTAAAATGAAACCCTCTCTTTAGTAGATGAGTGTGTGCATAATATTGCATCAATGTCTTTTTCATGCAGAAGTTTTGCCCTGTTCCTTGTGCCAACTTTAAATCTTCCAACATTTTCCCTAAGGCCTGCACGAATATCTTTTATTACCAACTTTAGCTGAGAAGGATTCAAGTCATTGAGAATAACCCTATTTTTTTCAAGATAGTTTAGAATGCGCTCTAAAACTAACGAGTCTGCTATTCCTGAAAGCTCCTTTTTCTGCTTTATATCCTTGAGAAGCTGCTGGATTTCCATAATAAGACAAAAATAATTACATTTATTAGCTTATCTAAGAAGATGACAACTTATAAAAACGATAAGATATATCTCGGTTCATGGAGAAAAAGGGGGCTGGAAGCATAGAATTTATACTTGCATTTGTCCTGTTTGCAGGATTCAGCGCAGCAGCACTATATTTTTTTAATCCTTCTGGGGGAACAAAAAACCTTGACTATTCCAGAGATTACACGATGAGGGAGCTGATTGAAAATGTAAGTGTAAAATTAGAGATTTATTCTGTAATTTTAACTGGCAACGAACCAAGAATCTCTATGAGATTTAGCGGCATAAATCCATTGGCCAATGTCTATGCAACTGACTATTATGGAAACAAAATGCCGGCGTGGAGAAACGGCGAATATGTGTGCATTGAGAGGGACAATAATGAGGATTTTAGCACGATATATTTCAGCGAAGACCTTCCTTATGCTGGGGATTCTCCAAATTGCCCGCAGTCTGAAAAATACAAAATTGCTTCTTCATTATCAAACAAAGTAATCTCTGAAAATAAAATTCTGGCATTAAATAAATCTTATAATTCTGATTACATTCTGCTCAAAAGACAATTAAAAATACCAGAAGATACAGATTTTTCTTTTTTGCTTGAATTTCAAGATACAAGCAAAATAGGCATAGACAAAACAATCTCTGTTACCAGATCAATACTCTCAGAAACAGACAGAGTAGAAGTCCTTAAAACAAACGGCAATGTTCAATTTGGAAGGCTAACTGTAAAAGTATGGTAAACTTGTTTAACAAAGATAAAAAAGGAATTGCAAGAATAATTGAGGCAAGTGCAGCGATTCTGATAATCTTTATAATTATAATAACTTTTGGCGTGACAAGAGATACAAGAACAGAAAAAGACCTGTCAGAAACTATAACTCCTTTGCTTGAAGAAATAGCACAGAATAACACTATCAGAGATGAGATTATTTCAGACTCTCCAAATGTTAACAATACAATTGAAGAATTTTTAGAATCTAGAATAAAAGAGCCAAACTTAGAATATGACTTTAATATATGCGATGTAGGAAGCTTGTGCGGGCAAAGAAGCTACCCTGAGGAGATAAAAGGAAACATTTATGCAGGCTCAAGAATTATAAGCTCCAGCCTTGAGCAGGCAACTCCAAGGAAAATAAGCATATTCTTATGGGTGAAGAAATAAAACTAAGAAGTTTTATAAAGTTCTTTGCCATGCAAGGGATATGAAAAAAAGAAGCGCGTTTATCTTCGGAATTCTTGGACTATTGATGGTTTTAGGATTAATATCTTTTACGAGTGCTTTATGCAACCAGAGCCAGACAATAATGCAACTATCTGGAATAAACAATGCACATGGTGCGCTCTGGAATCAGAGTTATAATATAAAAATATGCTATAATGATGTATTTATCGGCAGCTATAGCGGCGATAACCCGCACGAGTGTGATTCAAATGATATTATTCTAAAATTAAGCGATATAAGCAATGCGCACGCTACTGGCAAAGAATCTTCTGCATATGAATTCCCTGTCTGTTATAAAGGGTTGAGTGATTGTAAGATTGGAAGGGTGTGCGCTGAAGATGATGCGACATGCAACATTGTAGCATATATATCTGGAGAGAGCAATGCACATTTATCCCTTAACAATTATCCTGGAGTCGGCTATCAGCCAATTTCATGCAGTTGCAGAGAAGAGAGCTGCTCTAAAACAACAATTAATATTGGGCCGACTGGATGCTATGATTATAGCAATAGTGATGAATTATCATGTTCTGGCGACCCCTATGGCGTTGCGCAATCAGACCCTGGGTGCAGCTCTGAAGATAAATCATTATGCCAGTGCAAGTGGGATAATTCAACAAACAATTGCAATGTAGAGTGGAGTATACAAAATGAGACCACGGGATGTTCGTACAGCTGCGCTGTTAGTGGAAGCGAGGCAACACAATGCTCAGGCAATAGTAGAATAATAAGAAACAGTGCGCTGATAACCTCATCAGATCTGACAATCTGCCCTATAAGCGGTTCGCCTTCAACACTTAACTGCAAAAGCGGCTCTGCAACTGTGCCGTGCGGAGATTTGGAAGCAAATTTGCCTTTCTTTGATTCATGGCAGATTATTGCAAGCGTAATTTCTATTACAATCGTATATGGTTTAATGAGCAAAAAGAGAGATAGTTAATTTTTTAAAGAATGCTCAGCTTTCCTGTTAATGATTAAAGGGGCGAGGATTTTTGTTGCTATTATATTACTAAGTGTTTTATTTTCTGGACTTTCCATTGCTTCTTTCAGCTATAAAAACAGCGATATTGAAAAAAATTACTCTTTGGGAGATAACATAAAAGGCATGATTGGCATAAGTTTCAACTCTGAGATGGCTGACTCTCTTTTCACAAGCAATTTTAACGGAAACATAAGCCTGATTGATTTGCTTTATGCAAACCAATTTGTTGAGGGGGAAGATTACAGCTGTACATATCCTGGATGTGTATCTGCATACAATGATGCTGGAGCAATCGGAACGACAAATGTCAGCTTGAATAAAGAGCAGTTGGTTGCTGGATTTAAAATAATTGGGGAGGACATAACAATCTCATCTTTGACATTTTCAGTTAAGAGCAATGCAGGAAATTCGTGCTCGAGGCAGATGGTTATTGATGTTCTTGGAAAGGGAGAATCTTTTATCCAAAGCAATAAACACACGAACAACAATTGCGGAGATAAAAATAACGGGTGTTTTAATTCCGGAACATCAAATACACAAGCAATTATAGGAAAAGATAATCTATATTGCGAGAAGGTTGTACTTGGTTCTGCTCCGGCATACAAACTTGGGGCGGTGATAACAAACGGAACATCACAAGACTCTCTGATGATGAATTTGCTTGACAGCTATGGAAATGCTCTTGACAATTGCATACTCCCCCAACAAACAATTCAAACCCAAGAGCTAAGCTGCACTGTTAATTATACGATAACAAACACAGATAACTATTTTGTCTGTGTAAACTCTTACAGCGATGAATCAAAATATAAAATTTTATCAGAAACAAGAAGCCCAGTATGCGGGAGTGTCAATGGACTAACTCCATTTACTACAGACTTTGACTTATTTGCACAGCCGCTTGAGTTTGCGGCTATCGGCTCGTTTGATATAAATGAGAATAGTTTTACAAGCCAGAATTCACAAATTGGGATTAGCCTCGCAGACTATACTGACAGCTATTTACTGGAAAGATATAATAGAGATTGCTCAAAAGGATGTTTTATCCCGTTTATATTTTCAGGAATTCCTCAAGACTTGGAATTTGAAAACGCTGAGATAGTTTTTAGAAGAAACGGAGTTTCAACAGTTGAAAATACATTGCATAAGCTTGAAATTGACAAATCCAAGATAAGTTCGGATAAGCAATTAAACCTGCAGATTGAGCCAGCGGAGTTTAAAATATCTGGTAATCAGAGCGAGTTTTATCTTTATCTAAATGGGATTGCAATATTTACAGAGCCAATTAAGATAAGCATTGCCCCGAGCTTTGAGTTTGATATAACTCCAAAAAAAGCCATGGTTGGAGCTAAGACAAATTTCCAGGCAATGACACCCGTAAAAATAACCCGCTCAAACTGGGATTTTGGAGATGGAGAAGTTGCTACATCAAATGGAGCAACAATATCCCATAGATATACACTCTATGACCCAAATGGATATCATGTAGAAGTTGAGCTAACAGGAGCTGACGGAACCAAAGCAAAGAAATCGTTTGATATCCCTCTTGGAAATTTAAGTGACTCTGCAAAGGCGCTGATAAAGGAATATTCTGGATTTATAGAGAATGCGGGCAAAAAAATAGAAAACTTCTCGGAATTTGTTTCCAAGAGCTTGAGAGAGAGAATTAACTTGAGCGAGATGCAAAATTCAATTAGTTTAGCAAGAAAGAATCTTGAGAGTGCGGCAACAGACGAAGATTATCTTAACATCATCAATGAGGCACTCTCGATTAATCCGCCTTCCTCCCTGGAGATTTCAGAGAGGGGAAAAGAAATACCTCTTGAATTTGGGTTTGAAAATATAGATGCAAGCTATATTGAGCAGATATCAGGAGATAACAATAATTATGAGCTTAACAAAGCAATATCCTCTTGGTTTGAAAAGAATTATAATGCCAACATAGATTACGAAACTATCTCGGCAACAGACGATAGCGGCGAGTCAATTCCAGTCCTTACAGATTATAAAATAATAATAACAAAAAAGCAGGGGGCAGATGAGAGTGCAAATGATGCTTATCTCATAATTAATTATCCTAAAGAAAGCGTCTTGTTTGCAGAAGATTACGCAGAGAAAAGTGTTGGTTCTGGAGTTTATCTGCCAATAAGCGATTCCAAAAATATTGAATTCTTAATATACGAAAATGCAGGAATATCCACGCTTGGAGCTTATATTTCTCCAAAAATAGAAGTTCTAAGCAGCATGGGTGCTTTAGAAATTGTAGGGAGAGAAGGATTTAAATGGGGCAGGTTTATCCTCTGGATTTCTGTTCTTCTTGCTGTTGCTCTTGGTGCATACAGCGCAATGCAACAGTGGTATAAAAAGAGATATGAAAGCCATTTGTTTAAAAATCCAGCAGATATTAACAATGTAATAACTTTCGTATACAATTCAAGAAAATCTGGGCTTGATGATAGTGAGATAAGCAAAAAGCTGAAGAAAGCGGGATGGAGTGGAGAGCAAACAACATATGCATTCAGGAAACTTGATGGAAAGAGAACAGGTTTGCCTGAAATACCAATATTCAGGTTATTTGAAAAGAAGAAAATAATGAAGGAAATAGAAATGAGAAGGGAAGCATCTCAGCAAAATAAGAATATCTAAGAGAAACAGAATATTTATTAAACATATGATAGCTTAAAATATTGTAAAAGGAATAAAAACAAGATGCTAAAAATATTAAAGAGTTTCGCGAAAAGAATTCTCCAGAGCATGTTCAGGCAGAGAGAGGATATAAAGATAGGATTTTATGGGCCTCCAAACGCTGGAAAGACTTCGATAGCAAACAAAATCTGCAAAGACTGGACAGGAGAAGAACTTGGAATTGTCAGCAGCATACCCCACGAGACAAGGCATGTGCAGTTCAAGGAAAAAGTTGACATAGAATACAAAGGCAAAAAATTAGCTTTTAAAATAATTGATACTCCGGGGCTTGCAACAAAAATAGATTACGAGGAATTTGTAGAACGTGGAATTAAAAAAGGGCAGGCAAAAAAGAGGGCTAAAGAAGCGACTCAAGGAATAATTGAATCAATACAATGGCTTGAAGACATGGATGCTGTAG
>C687J35174_10004737_pt1 | contig 18155 bp, 14 predicted proteins | sample RifCSPhighO2_01_FD_35174 | JGI IMG/M metagenome (IMG submission 35174) | reverse complement strand
TCTTTTTCTGTGTCTCAAGATAACCCGTTTACAAAAAGAAATATTGCGGGAACTATTCTTCTGTGTGTTTCGCGAGTTGCTAAGTCTAAAGGCCTGCAAGATGTAATCCAAGCGCTGCCCGATATTATTAAAAACATCCCAGATGCGAAGCTTGTGATTGCTGGAGAAGATTTTGGTTATGCAAACAAATTACTTACATTAGCTACTACATTAGGGGTTCAACATCGAGTTCATATGCTTGGACGAGTATCGGATAATGAACTCATTGGTGCGTATCAACATGCCAGGTTGTTTATTCATGCCTCTCACTATGAAGCATTTGGTATTGTTGTAGCAGAAGCTATGGCCGCTGCTTGCCCTGTTGTTGCTCGCAATGCTACGGCTATTCCGTACGTAATGCCTCATGAGCAAGCAGGTTTGCTATTCTCAACTCATAATGAACTGGTAGAATCTATAATAACCATATGCAATGATGAAAATATTGCAAAAAGGTTTGGAACGTACGGCAAAGATCATGTACAAAAACATTTTACATGGGACGCTTCAATAGCTAAACTAATAAAAATTTATGATGAATTCAAAACATAAAAAAGTACTTTTTCTCGCACTTTCTGGTATTGGTAACCTTATTATGCAGTTGCCTGCTATTGCGGCAATTAAAAAAGCTCACCCTGGTTGGCACCTCACCGTATGGGTAGCTCCAAGGGGGACAAGAGCGATTGCAGAATCTCAGCCTTTTATAGACGAGGTTATTGAAATGCATCCTCCAGGCTTATCTACTGGGCTGCAAGGACTTGAAAATCTTCTTGCATTACGAAAACGTCATTTTGATATTGGAATAGTTCTTTCACCCGGCCAACTAGTAAAAAGTGCGGCATATTTAAGGTTTTGTGGAATTCCACTACGAATTGGAAATACATATCCATTTAAAAAGAACCCAAATTCTAGTTTATTTTTAAATCATGGTGTAGAAGAAAATCCAAGCCTGCACGACGTTGAGCAAAATCTTATATTAGCAGAACATTTTACCACTAAATCGGAACCGAATCCGTATTATGCATTAGAAATCCCAGAAACGAACAAACAGGAAGCTGAAAAAATATTATCGTCTATCATTCCTCCTATACCGCCCACTGCGCCACTACTAGGTATTCATGCCGGATGTGCTGCTGGGTTTGAATGGAAGCGTTGGCCGCTTGATCGCTTTGCGGCGGTCGCAGCAGCATGTATTGAGCACAACAGAGAAACTCGCGTATTATTATTTGGAGGAAAAGATGAAGCAGCAGATAAACAAGAAATGCTTCGTATGATTAATAAAGAAACAGTAGCTGCGTATGATATTTCTGCGCCACTGCTTACAACCGCAGCAGTTATGCAAAAATGCAGCTTCTTTTTATCAAACGATTCTGGTCTTATGCATATTGCGGCAGCAGTTGGTGTACAAACTCTTGGATTATTTGGGCCAACAGATGAGGGCCTTACTGGCCCACGAGGAAAACAGAGTTTTGCGCTTCGAGCACCTGGTACAGCGTCTGTGTATACAACTGAAGGGGGTAACTCATTTGGAAATACATCACACGAAAGCCTCCTTAAAATAAGTGTTGATATGGTACTTACTAAAATTGCTTTACTTACGAAGTAACTGACACGTACTGTAAAACTCTTCGTGTTCTTGCGCTATTTTTTGCATGTTTAAGGTATCTCTCACATAGTCTCTTGCGGCTATGCCCATTTCTTTTTTATCAAGACGATTCATAGTAAGCGCTTGTTCTAGTGCAGAAGTTAAACCTTTGACTGAACCGCTCTCAAATAAAAGCCCCGTTTTTTCATGCTGAATAATTTCAGCGGGGCCACCACTATTAGATGCTATAACTATCTTGCCACGAGACATTCCCTCTATAACCGTTCTTCCGAATGGTTCCACCCATACATGCGGAGCAACAACAATTTCAGAATTATTAATGAGCCCTTTTAATCTATGGTACGGAACATGGGGTATAAATGTTACGCGATATTGCATGCCCCACCTGGCAGCAAGGTTTTCGTATTCTTCCCTCTGCGCACCGTTACCTGCAATTGTAAGATGTGCGTGTTGATTTGTATGTATAAGCTTTTTCCACGCTTTGATCAATACGAGCACGCCTTTATACATTTCAACTCTTCCAGCATATAAAACGTTCCCAGCTTTGCCCTTGCTTAATGCTTCTGTAAGATATTCTGCGGAAATAGGATTATATATGACTGTGGTGTTTTGGTGTGAAATATCCTGGTGTTTTGCTATCATTTTTTGCTGCGCGTGAGAAATGAATACTTGATGGCAAAAACAACGAAACGCAGCTCTTCTGAACCGAATATTATAGTTATATTGCCACATACGAAATAGTTTTCTCAAAAAAGAAGCTTCAGCAATCCGGTGGCACGCATACAGCTCATGCAACCCCTGGCAACCAGGGTCGCTAGTACCATCTGCTTGTATGTTATTTGTACATCCAGAAATTTGTGCGTAGTCTCGTGCAGTCACCACGGCATTTTTTGGATTGCACACTGCAAGCATGAGCGCACTCCGAAAGTCATGCGCATGCACTACATCATACTGTGAAAAATCTTTTATGTGTTTGCACAAGATGTTTACTGCTTTTTTACTTGCCCTGCGCTCAAAGAGAGGCTTTCCATGGAGCCCAAGCGGTAATGTTATAACTCGAACACCATCAGTATGCCGTTCATTTTCTGCCAAACCGCTTGTAATTACTGTTACTGTGTGTCCTCTTTCTTGTAAGCCCATCGCAAGAATATGAGTAGATATCTCCCCCCCTCCCTTGGCATCAGGTGGGTACTGGGCAGATAAAAAGAGAATCTTCGCCATAGTGACATTATGATACACTTTTGGTGTGCCGTACACAAAGCATCATATACTACAAATACTCATCTGTAGTGCTGCTATAGGGGCAATAGCGGCCTTATTCTCATCTATATCTGACCGGTATGATGTTGAAGTTGTACAGGGNTTTGATGCTCCGCCACTGTATAGGTTAGCAACAACAGAACAACCTCTCATCATCCCATTACCGCAGGGCGAGAAAGCTATCTCGGGAATTGTGGTATATGCAGGAAATAACATAACTGCCAAAAATCAGCTCGATGTACAGGTGCAAAATGCTGAGGGTGAATCGGTTGCAAAAAAGAGTCGTCAGAGCACCTATTACAAACAAGACGGCCTTCCAGCTATGCATATATTTTTGCAAAAAAAACGCTCTTCTAAAAAAGAACAGCTCTTCTTGTCTATAAAACCATACGCAGAACAAGAACTTGCCTTTATTGCAACTCCAGAACAACACGTGGTGTATTCTCTCATCTACAAAGAACCAGTGTCTTCAGCAACTAAACAGGGCGTGCTTGTAGGTACGGCATTAGCTTTTTCCCTGCTTCTTTTGCATTACGTACAAATTCGTGAAAAGTGGCAATGGGTTGGCGCTGCACTTATTATTTGCGTATTTTCAATTCTTGCAACACTCCCGTATCTATATCGGCTAGGCGATTGGGGAATTTATGATTGGGATTATCGACACTCTCTTTCACATATTTATCAAACAACAATTCGTGAGTATCATCAGTTTCCTTTCTGGAACCCTTACATATGCGGAGGAACAGCGGGACTTGGTGATCCTGAATTTGCAATCGTAACTCCTTCTTTTCTATTACAGTTTATATTTGGTGTAGAAAACGGCACCGGTATAGCACTTTCACTTGGCTTTGGTATAACCGGACTCGGGATGTTATTCCTTGCAAGATCCCTAAAGCTTGGGGTACTTCCGGCGCTGACTTCCGCGATTATCTGCGCATTTAGTAGCGCCTTACTATTAAAGGCCACAGAGGGCCATACTACGATTATTTTCGCATACATGTGGGTACCGTGGGTGTTTTGGGCATGGCTGCGTGCCAAGCCGCTCCTATGCGGTATATTTCTTACATTCGCATTATTACAAGGAGGCATTTACATCTTGAGTTATACGTTTATTGCATTCGCCGCGCTTTGCGTGTTATCTCCAAATAAACGAAAAGCACTCACAACCACTATCTATGCTGGTGCATGGATGATAGGGCTCTCTGCATTTCAGCTCATTCCATCACTATTCTGGGTTCGGGAATTTCCCGATACAGCATTTGTAGGTTCTGCATACACGTTTACAAATCAATGGGATATTTTCTTCGGCAGATATTTACAAAATATGTATGTACTACAAAATCAAGTGAGTCGCTGGCATGAATACGGCGCATACATAGGATACGGAGTATTAGCACTAGTACTGTTAGGGATTTCATATGTACGCACTTCTCGAACGGTTCGAATGCTGCTTGTTGGGATAATCGCAAGTCTCACGTTATCTTCTTTGGGTCCGTTTTTTGAACCATTCCTCAATTCTATGCAATTTCTTCCACGTTCAAATATTTCTCGATTGGTCTTATTTACTGTGTTATGCGGCAGCCTTATAGCTGGCTTCGGAATGAAAAAACTTATGTTCACTCTGAGTAAACGGTACCGTTTTATAGCTATTATTATAGTAGGGTTCATCGCAATTGACTTGATGAGTATTAATTATCCTATTGCGCAGGAGGGTTTTGCTATTCCGCAAGTGACTGAACATATATCTCCAGCACCCTGGCCGCTTGCACATAGTACAGAGCAATATGAAATACGGCACAACGGATCTGATATTCCACGCACATATGCTGCTATTTTAAAAGGATACGGAACTTCTTCTTTTTGTTCTGTTATAGGCCCCAAGAGCGCTGTTACAACAGGGGAATACATACAACCAAAACAAAACGTGCAAACAAAGCTTACTTCTTGGTCACCCAATACAATAGTATTTGATTATGATAGTCCAAATGAAACAGATATTACTGTAAATACAAATTATGCTAAGGGGTGGCAGACAAGCCACGGGCATATTCTAAAGACAAATCCACTTCTCACTGTTCATGTGCCTGCAGGAAAATCAGAAGTCAAAGTACAATATCAACCACCCGGATTTATACTGGGAAGTATACTTAGTTTAGCGACGCTTATAGTCGGTATAATTCTAGTGTTTGCTGCGCGGCCTTCCTCCAACTAAATTCCTTGACGCGCTCTTTGCCTTTAGTTAGCAAAGCGGTTTTGAAATCAACATCGCTAACAATTCGCGCGATACTTTTCGCAAACTCCCCCGTGTCGTCTGGGTCGTGCATTATAGCACCATTCCCTACTACTTCTGGTAAAGATGTGCTATTAGAACATACAACTGGGCAACCTGCTGCCATTGCTTCTAGCGGAGGTAATCCAAAACCTTCATGACGAGACGGGAACAAAAGTACATCCGCAATATTATATAATTCATTTAAGAGTTCGTTTGATATATTCCCAAGCAATTGTACGTTGTCTTGTAAAGCCAGTTGATCTATGTAATTGAGAGTTTCTTTTCTTCCAGAGAGCAACCCAGCATCTCCTACTTTTATCAGCAATATATTTGGAAATTGTTTTTTAAGTAGAGATACAGTACCGAGAATAGTTTTCATATTTTTTCTTGGATGCTCCGAGCCTACAGACAGAACGATTGGACTTCTGTCACTAATTTTGAGATTACGGAGAAGCTCTTGGTATGCAATCGATGACTTAAAATTTTGAATGCGGCAGTAAGCTTCATCTATTCCGTTTGGAATGACGGTAATAGTAGACTCGTCCATAGTAAAGTAATCTTGAATAGTTTTTTTTGTATACTGCGATACCGCAATAATACGGTCCGCATAAGTAATTCCGCTCATAAGGTATTTATTCAACAAGTACGCTTTTGGTGCCTGGGGATCTATAAGCTCAATAATATCGTGAACCGTAACAATCGAAGGATGGCGTTTTTTTGCCATAAAAGAAAGTGTTTGATTTGAAATGTCGTACATGTCGAACTGCGGCACACGGCGAGCAAGACGAATCCATGAGACGCTCTTGGAGCCAAGAAAACCGGGAAGACGCACAAGTGAATTATTACTCCCGTCCAACATTACGAACGAAATCTCAAAGTCTTCCTGCTTGCCCATATGACGAAATAATTGGTACGCTCGCGACCCTACTCCGGAGTGTTCGCTCGCATTCGTAATAAGTCCTATTGTTTTCATACGGATATTTTTTTGTATACTTCCCACGTTTTTTCTGCAACACTCTTCCAAGAAAATAACTGCACTCGCGCAAGGCCGCGCTCTCTCAAATCTTGTTTGCGAGCATTATCATGTATCAACGATATCATTTCATGTGATAGCTGTTCAACAAAGTTTTCGGATAAGGGCACCACAACTCCAGCATCTCCTACCACTTCCGGCAGCGCACCGCCATCACTCACAATAACAGGTGTTCCGCATGCCATAGCCTCTTGTGGAGGAAATCCCCAGCCTTCGTATACAGATGGCCATACAAATATATCCGCATTCGAGTATAGTGCAGGCAACTGAGCATACGAAACATCCTCACGAAATTCAATCCGTTGTTCTAACCCTAATTCACGAGAAATCTGTAGAGAGTTATCTTGTTTTTTTGCAGACCTTCCAGCAATAACAAGTTGATGAGGAATTTGATGCGCTATACGGGCAAATGCGCGAATTAATGATGCAATATTTTTCCGAGCATCACGTGTCCCGACGAATAATATATATGGGGCTTGCCCTGAGCGACCAGCGGGAGTCGAAGGGCGAAAGTATTGCAGATCTACTGCTAATGGCGTTACGGTTATGTTATTCTCGTCAATCCCAAAATGCTTCATAATATCTCGCTTGCTCGTATCCGATATGGTCATAATATGATCTGCATTATTTGCTGCATATTTGAGGGCGAGTGGCCAATATAGGCGCCTAAGGGGGGATTGCGTTTCTGGAAATAAAACTGGAATAATATCGTAAATAGTAACTATAGTAGGGAGTATTTTTTTTCTTGGAATTGCCGCTTTTGTAAAATGAGCAATATCTGGTTTCTTTGTGTTTGCGTATGCAGCAATTTTACTCATCCATAATGGCAATAACGCCTCTGATAGTAGAGAGATGGTTGTCTCTTTTGTTGTTGGAAATGTGCCCTTCAGGCGATTTGCAGTATATAGGAGTTCAAACGAGGATTCTGGATGCAGGGCAACAAGATTTGCAATTAACTCATGTGTATATGTTTTTACACCACCGCTCATTGCAGATAACGCTCGTGCCTCTATTAGTATATTCATACCGCGCTTCCTGCGTTTGTTAGAATCTTCTCAATACGGGCAACCGTGCGATCTAAATAGTACTCTTGAACAGCTTCTTTATTTTTTCTACCCATTTGTATCCTTAATTCCTTGTTTTGTATAAGCGCAATAACTGCGCGTGATATGGCACGAAAATCATGGGGTGGTAATAAAAATGCATGTTCTCCATCTGTAAGAAAATCTGTTTGCCCTCCATCATTTGCCGCTATAATAGGAAGCCCTGCATGCATTGCTTCTAAAAACACGATACCAAAACCCTCGTGCTGCGCTGCCGAAACATACATATCCGCAATCAAAAGTATTTGAAGTTTTTGCTGTTCATCAACTTGTCCTAATAATTGTACCCTATCAGTAAGTCCATACTCTTGGATATGCTGTGCAAGTTCTGCTTTTAAGGGGCCATTTCCAANAATGACCAACTTTGCATCTGGTATATTTTGCCAAGCCTTGAGTAAAATATCATATCCTTTTCGCGGTACTAAGCGCCCTATAGAAACACAGATAATATCATCTTCTAAATATCCAAGCTGTGCACGAGATGCGGACGGAACATCCTTAGGCATAAGCCCAATTGGTACAACGGTTATTTCTTGAGTAACTCCGTGCAGTTCTATCGTGCGCGTCTTTGTATCATGCGAAATTGCAGTAAGAGCTTTTGCAGATGAGGCAATAAAGCGAATTATTGCTCGCAGCAGAATGTGACGATGAGGAGATATTCCCTTAGAAGGATCGTAAATATCTCCCCCGATAAACGTAAGCACAAAAGGGACACGAAACAGTTTAGATAGAAACACCGCAGGAAGCCCAGAGGGAATAACAAATAGTGCGTAGAGAACATCGAATTTCATTTTCATCATTATACGAATACCAGCAAAAAATGCTGCGGGTGCGAATGTAATGAGAGAAAGAAAAGTTGCAGTAGGCAGCGTTGTTCGGCCAAATACTCTTACCCGATGAATAGTGACGTTATCCAGTACCTCTGCATAGGGCAAATCACGAAAAGCTGTGGTAAGCACATGCACGTTGTGTCGCTTAGCCAACTCTCGCGCAATATCGTGAGTTGCGACGCCACCACCTCCCCCGAGGGGAGGATACTCGAAGTTAATCATTAAAATATTCATGGGCATTCATGGGCTTAGAGGTGACACGCGCAATACTGGATTTTGTATTACACTTTTCCCGTTTCCAGCATGCGTAAAGAGTATCTCCCGCTCTCCCGGCTGTAACACCAATTCATTTGTAGCCTTCAAGCTACCTTCCGAACCCGGTGCCAGTGAATACTGTAATACAATAGATACTGGGTAACTATTTATATTCACCAGCGTTACCTTCGCCTCTTGAGAGATTTCTCCAAATACACTTTGCTTCTTTGGGTCATATCCAACGTGTTCCCATCCTTTTCCTCGAATTAAGAACACTCCGTCTGTTTGTATTCCCCTCGCAGTATCTAGTACATATAATATTGCATCTTCAAAAGACCGTTTAACAAAACCAGAATTCTTTTCAAAAAAACCTTCTATCGCAGCGTTTTGTAGACTTGATAGAGAATCCGTATGAATAATAATCGCACGTGCGTCGAGATACTTCATGGCGTCTGGGAGTGTTTCAAGCAAATCTTGGTCAAAAAATTCTTTTCGATTTTCAGCAAGATCTGTTGTTCGTAGATACAAAAGCTGTCGAATACTTGGAATAGATTTCACACGCGCATATACATCTGTATCCTGACCCCGTTCAAGTGCAATGTTACCGAGAACTTCTTTTGCATGCCGCAAACTTGCGTATAAAGAACGAGATGCAGCGGTATAATTAGTAGCTGCAGGAAGCTCAATAATAGCCTTGCCAGGAATGTTTTGAAGATTGTCATAAACGGGAGAAAGCATTGCAGACTGCATGGGGAATGGGAAAAATGCAAATTCAAGAAGCAAAATAAAACCGATTACTACTGATGTTCGAACACGCTGAAAGTTGGTTGCAATAACCCAACCAAATAAAACAATACTTGCAAAACTCACCATAACCCCAGCACGTGCAATGACACGAATAGCGGAAAATACTGGTAGATTTGTAAACAACGCATAAGGAAGCGGAAGAGTTGTTAATTTCCCAAATATATGAAGTACTGGCCCAAGACTCATGCTACCAAAAAATACTGCAGTCAATATCCAAAGTCTTTTTTGTTTCACAGGAATATGTTTGTGGAAAAAAAGAATAGCAAGTAGAATACTTATTCCAACGTACTGCACATTCTCAGCATCGTTACCTGTAAAAAATTGAGTAAATAGTGAATCAAACAAACTTCCCCAAATGGGATGGTACGAAGGCGGAACAATGAAAGAAAAAAGATCAGCAGAAAAACGAATTGTTTGGGAAGCGCCCAATTCCAGTGCCCCACTATTTGTTGCAGCAAGTTTCATTGTTGGAATAAAAGGGAAAATTATGCCGAGGAGAAGAATAGTTAGTAAAATCAACAACTGCGCCCACCTCATCCCTGACCCTTCTCCTTCGTAAGGCGAAGGGAGCTTCGCGTCGTCTCCTCTCCTTACGAAGGAGAGGCTGGGTGAGGTTAGTAGTTCGCTCCGATATACAAATCCGGTTATCAACGCAAACAACGAAAGCCAAACTATATAATGATGTTCCGTCCATGCCTGAGTAGTTACAAGAAGCCCGAAGAGTATCGTTTTTAAAATAGTTGGAGATCGAAATAAAGAAATTGCACTTGCCACTATAAAGGGTATCCATTCAAGTTGCATTGCACCAAAATGTCCTAAGCTGTGGGCAACATGATACGGCATAAACATGTACGCAATACCAGCAAGAATTGACGCGGGCGAAAGAATAGTCGTACTTCGAGTAAGGACTTGCATAAGAACTGCCATTGCATAGCCTGCAAGAATAAAGTGCAGCAACCAAATAACGTTATATGCGATGGGTTCGCCAAACACAAGGTGAAGCGGCATCCAGGGCCATACTGAAAGGTTTGCAAGGCGTGGCTCTCCAAGACCAAATATATCGCTTGCAAAGCCACTAATTCCAGAAGTCGCTTTTGATTCAAAACGCCACATAGTCTGCCAAGGGTCACCACCACTCCCTGCAATATTCGTTTTCATGTGAAATATGACGGGAAACGTCATAAAAATAGCAAGAAGAGAAAAAACGAGAAGAGCTATAAAATGCTCCCTATATACCTGTTTCATGGTCTATAGTATATTCCATTGTATGAACGGTGTATACGTCGTCATTCCAGCTTTCAATGAGGAGAAAAAAATTGGACAAGTAGTTCAGGATGTTTTGCAGCATGGATATTCAAATATTATTGTAGTTGACGATGGCTCAGAGGATGCTACTGGAACGGTTGCAAAAACAGCGGGAGCTATTGCAATTACTCATCGATTAAATCGTGGAAAAGGTGCAGCTACCAGAACTGGCATTGTAGCAGCAAGTCAGTTTGGGGCTAACGTCGTAGTCACTATAGATGGAGATGGCCAGCACTTCCCCTCAGATATACCATCCCTCATTGAGCCAATTATGCGCGGAGAATGTGACGTCGTACTTGGATACCGTCCGTTTGTACAATCTTCTATGCCATGGCATAAAATTACCCATAACGTTATAGCAAACGGTGTAACTGCTATGTATGCGGGTATTCGGGTAAAAGATAGCCAATCGGGACTTCGAGCATACTCGAACCGTGCGTGCCAGCTCCTTGATACAAAATCCGATTCTTACGAATATGAAAGCGAGATAATTCATTTGATTGCGGTGCACAAGCTCAGTTTTCAAGAAGTACCCATTTCTGTTGCCTATACTGAGTATTCAAAAAATAAGATACACAAGCAGAATATTTCAAATGGCATAAAAACAGTGTACAAAATGATCTTTAATAGGTTATCCTAAGAGGTTATATGCAAGCCATAAGTCTTCAATTCTATCAGATTGCAGTAGTCGGTATTGCCTTGTTTATGATATATGCTGGTATGCAAAAGTTTCTTCGTCGTGGAGCAGGACAATCATTTTTAAAACTTGCAGTTCGAATAATAGTTTGGGGTGGTATGGCCACGGTCGCTCTGTTCCCAGAGTTTACGAATATTCTTGCAACGTTTATAGGATTACAGGGAAATATTAATGCGGTTATTCTGATTGGCTTTTTATTAGTATTTTTAATGATTTTCAAAATCCTATCAGTTGTTGAAAGGATTGAGCAGGATATTACAAGACTTACAAGAAAAGAGGCTATGAAAGATACTCGCATTCCCCATGAAAATAATCGTTTGTAGCCCATACCATCCTCCTCATATAGGCGGGCTAGAAAAATACAATGAGGAACTGTTTTCACACCTTGCAGCAAAAGGGCACTCTATTACCATTGTCACAAGTAATATCCCTTGGGGAAATGTAATAGAAAAAAAAGGGAATATTACAGTAATTCGGTTTCCGGCGTTGGATATTATATACAACTATCCAATACCAAATATCTTCTCTCCTGTATTTTGGAAGTTATTCTACATGGTAAAAACAGAGCAATTTGACATTATTTTTTCTGCTACACGATTCTTTATAAGCACCCCTATCGCTCTCATAATGGGAAAAATACGAAAAATTCCCTGGATTCACATTGAGCACGGAAGCGGATATGTCATTTCTAATAATCTTCTTGTTGCGCCGATCGGAAGGATATATGACGCCTGCATCGCCCCCTTTCTTTTTAAACATACATCTCTTACTATCGCTCCTTCCAATTCTGCGCAACAGTTTATTAAAACCTTTGACCAACGAAAAACACCAGTTATTTATAGAGGGGTCGAGTATAACAACATTGCAGCTATTGCTCCAAATAGTGCGCTTAAGGAACTCTACCGGGGACATACGATCATTACGTACGTAGGAAGACTCATCAGCGGAAAGGGCCTTCCGGACCTTTTCCACGCAATTGCCGCTATTCCACAAACTACCCCTATTGTTCTATTGCTGGTCGGATCAGGACAAGAGCGCACTGAACTTGAAGTATTACAAACAAATCTTCATCTTGACACACGAGTACGCTTTCTAGGAGCCCTTTCACACGATGAATCAATCGGTGTTATGAAGATAAGCGATATTGTCGTCAACCCGAGCTATTCCGAAGGGCTACCAACAACAATACTAGAGGCAATTACCTGCAAAACAAGCGTTATTGCTACAAACGTTGGTGGTACAGCAGAAATACTGTCCCCGGAGCTTTCGTGGTTTTTATATAAACCCGGAGATATTGCTTCTTTAACTGAAAAGATACAAACTCTGATAATGGATGCTTCGCTACGGATGAAGTTTTCCAGTGTAGCCAGCCCTTATATTAAGCAAAAGTTTAATTGGAAGAGCGCTGCAAGTGAATATGAATCACACATGAAAGCACTAGTATGAGCACCAGCCCTACAGAATATCTACAAAAAGCAAACCTTTGGATTGGTTCGCTTTTAATTATTCTTTTTCTCATTACTATTCGATCTGATGCACCCATTATTGTTGCCACGGGTACCATACTGGCTTTTATTGAAATGTTTTTCCTTGCGGGTGCAAATAGTATCTATCTAATACAAAAGAAATGGAATATCACTCTCGACCTTGCCACCTTTGTAACACTGAGTATTCTCTCCTCGTTATTTTTTATTCCTTTTCTCGTTTTAGGAATATACAAACTGAGCGGTCAGGTAAACTCATGGATACCACTTATCGCATATATTGCACTTCATAGTATCCCGTGGGTATATAAAAGAAAGGAAGCTTGGCCCCTTGTAATAGGAAAAACAGTTACCTCATGGAAGCTACTCCTAATTCACCCCTTGCTTATTGGCGCGTTATTTGTATTTGCGGTGCATGCATATAACGTCACAAGATACCCTTTCTTGTCGGTACTCGACCCATACTCCTGGCTTATCGCACTGGAGAAGGTAGACACAGCAGGAACACTGACAGTAGCAAATGATCGTGACCGACCACTATACTTTTCGCTCATTGTTTCATTCCATTATCTTTCAGGTGCAAGTTACTGGATTATTACTAAATATATTTTCCCCTTTCTTGCTCTTCTTGCGATCCCACCCCTCTACCTTGCTGCAAGAAAATTACATGGGATATTTCAATATATCTTTATATTCTGTGCACTGACCTCTCCGGTTATTATTTTTGAGTTAGAAATAGTACGTCAACAGATAGTCGCTCTTATACACCTGTACTTTGTCGTGGGCATCAGTATCGCCTATGCATATAACCCTTTGCCAATACTATTTTATATGACAGGCGCTAGTGCGTTTATAGGAAGTATATATCACCCGCTGTTCTTCATACCTGCTGCAGCCTGGATTGTAACGCTCCTTGTACTTCATCGAAGATATATCTGGCAAAACAAAGTAAAGGGTGCACTCCTTATTATTCTTTTTATTCCCTGGCTTGAAAAAGTACAGCTAACAAAAATACTGGGCAATATAGCATTGCTTGGGAAAAAACTTGTTTCCAGATTCTTTCAAGGAAACCAAAATTGGAATTTTCCTGCGCAGTACGTGAACATCGACCAAAATCCAGTGGGATGGGCTGGAGCATCGGGAGTTATAAAATATTATGCGTTTTATGCAGGTGTGTTATCACTAGCAATTATTGCGTTTCTTTTTCTCCTTCTTCTTCAGAAAAGATTCCGGAAGTTCATATACAGCAGAATTCTTTCCCCTATGCTCATCATGCCTGGTATTCTCATCCTATTCTTTTTTGTGGTCGCGGAGGTCGCTCCGCGTACAAGTAACATTGCGTATTTACCGGATCGAGCATGGCAAGCATTGAGCATCCTACTGCTCGCCCCTCTTTTTGGAATACTTCTCTACCTCCAAAAAAACTATTCCATTTCAGGATTTATAAAAAAGATACCGGTCGTCATCATATGTATTGCCCTTACAATAAATATATTTGGAGCCGGCTATGTCACATATGTAAGCGGCTTTACAACCCCACAATACGAATGGGAAGCTGCACAGTGGATTATGCGAGAACTTCCCAAAGATAGAATTATCTTTTCTGCGTCTTCCAAGAACCTTCTTCGTTACCATACCTCTTCCAATAGGATACATCTCGAAGCTGAATACTTTTTAGCGAAAGATGCGGGACTTATTGTGAACCACCTCACCACACTTCTTGGGTTCCAAGATCGCACGAATAAACCGTTAAATCCCACCGGTATTACATCAAAAACGCTAGAGGACGCAGAAAATACACCAAACACTAATACCAGCTATGACAACACAAACATCTGTACCCCCGGTTACCTCTCGTATGTCGCACAAACGATCGCAGTTCAATGCTCTCCTGCAAAGGAGAGCAAGCAAGAAGTGGCAGAAAAGCCTGTTACACCCGTAATACCCGATGCGTATAAAAATGTACCAATCTATTTATACTATGCGAAGACACACCCAAGAAATCCATATATTGATAGACCATACGAAGCAAGCTTTACAGGAAATCGTAATGAGTATGTTTTTCCTGCGCTCGATACCAACAGTGATATTTTTGAAAAGATATACGATAACGGTGATGTATTCATTTGGAAAGTTCACCTCGACAAATCATGATCATTTGTATTTCAAGCCGTCACGGAGGACCGCATAAACAGCTGGGAATAATTGCAAAAGAGCTCACGAACCAAGGATACCCCGCAAAGCATGTATACTCTTTTTGGCAGTGGATACGACTCCATTTTGATACAAAAAGTATCATCATATCTTCAATCCCCTTTTTCTGGATCCCAAACAAAAAGACATTCATTTGCAATATTCGCGGAGACTATACGAGAGAAAAGTCTCTTTTCAAAAATCCTTTGGCATACCTCTATTCTCATACGAGAAAATATTCTCAGCATACTGTTTTTCCCTCTCGCTTCCTTAAAAACAAGCTCGGCAGTAGTGATGGAATTGTTATACCCAACGCAATTACTTCTCTACCTGAGGGTATTCAAAAAGATAACGAAGGTCCTGTTCGTATAGCAACTGTCACGAGCTTTGATTTCAAGGAAAAATCAATGGGCGTATTCACGCTTCTGAAGGGTCTCGCTGCCGTGCAGACCACTACTCCATTTACATTCGATATATATGGTGGAGGAAGGTATTTAGAATCAGTAAAAAAGTCATATGAGGAACACAAAGAGTACTATACGTTTCCTGTTGTATTCCATGGGTACAGAAAAGATATTTCCGAAAGACTCCAACATACCGATATTTTTCTCTATTGGTCTACGTTTGATAACATGCCTAATGCGCTTCTGGAAGCTCTGGGGGCGGGTATTCCTATTATTGCAAACAACTATGGAGCATTTTTAGAAATTCTGGGAGATACAAATGTGCTCGTGCACACTACGCAAGAGCTTTCAGAGTCTATTCGTGCACTCTTAGAGAACCCATCTCTCCGTATACAGCGAGGAGTACAAAGCTCAAGCCAATCCAAGAAGTTTTTTCTACCTATTATTATCCAACAATGGATACACCTCATCACAAACCTCTAGTCCCCGTATCTATTATACTCCCAGTATACAATGCGAGAGTACACCTTGCAGCTTGCATAATGAGTATTGCGGAGCAGACGGTATTGCCGACAGAAATTATCTGTATTAACGACGGATCAACAGATAACTCATTTAAAATCATACAAGAACTGCAAACAATGTTTCCAGAAGGTACAGTCAAAATACATACAAACGTACAAAATATCGGCCTGACAAAAACACTAAACATTGGACTTGCGATTGCTAAAAACGCACTTGTTGCACGGATTGATTCTGACGATATTTGGCTTCCTGAAAAACTAGAAATGCAAATGCAATATATGGAGAAGCACCCAGAATGCGGAATTATTGGTTGCTGGTATATTAATAAAAACGGTAATAAAAAAAGAGTGTTTCGTTTACCAATAACAGATACGGATATACGAACATCAATATTCCACAAAAATCCTTTTGGCCATAGTTGTGTTCTTTTTCGAAAAGAACTCGTACTACAGGTGGGAAACTACAATCCTAGTATACAGTATGGGCAAGACAGGGATTTATGGTTCCGCCTTCTTCCACTAACCACCATGCATAATATCCCCCAGGCTCTTTGTATACGCAATACGGAGAATACGATATCAACTACAAAAAGTAAGCAACAGCTAATGCAAAACATCAAAACAAGGGTACGCTATATGCGAGCCTACGGCGCACCTGTTCTGGAATACCTGTATCTTATTGAGACACTAGGAATGATGATAATTCCACAATGGATACGAAATACACTACGCAACCTATGAGAATATTTCTTCCAATACAGATAAAGCCGACGGGCGGAACATCAACCTTCGCCGCTTTATTTAAAGAACAGCTTGAACAAATGGGGCATAGTGTTACGTTCACTTTTACAAAAGAGTATGACATTCTCTTTGTTCTCGTATCTTGTCATCCAAAATATATTTTGCATGCAAAGTTGCACAATCGAAAAATAGTACAACGGCTTGATGGTGCCTACTATAAAAGCACAGTCGCTGGAAAGGCATATCTACTTTATAATTTTCCAGCAAAAATGATATTGAAATACTTTGCTACTCACATTATATATCAAAGCAAATACTCAAAATATTCATGCGATACGTTCCTTGGAAAGCCGCCACATGAGAATTGGAGTATTATATACAATGGAGTGGATACAGATCTTTTTTGTCCAACTGGTGATATACAAGAATTTCGCACAATTTCAAATCAGCAGATATTCATTACTGCGTCTCGGTTCAGGCGCAGGGATCAAATTATCCCCCTCATTCAATCTCTTGAAATCTATGCCCAAAAATATACTGCAAATTTTCGGTTTGAAATTATAGGAGATTTTTCTAAAGAGGTTGCAGATGTGCCCATGCGCTACAGCCATGTTCCGCATCTTAATTTTAGGGGAGCAGTTTCTCGAAGCAAACTTCCTTTTTTCCTTCGGTCTGCGGATGCATTCCTTTTTACCCACCAAAATCCTCCTTGTCCAAATAACGTACTGGAAGCGTTAGCATCAGGATTACCTATCTGTGGAGTCGCAGACGGGTCCATGATGGAGCTAACCGTGCCGGGGGCGACCAGTGAGTTGATTCCCGCAAACGACGATGGGTTTACGACGTTCAGAAAGCTTGATATTAACCGATTTGCTGATAATCTAAATACCATTATGAAAGACCTCCCTCGATACAAGAATGCAGCCAGATGGGCAGCCGTCGAGCGATTCCAGGCAAAGAGAATGATCGAGGAATATCTATATGCCATCAATTCTTTCTAGCAACTATCTTGCTCGCTTTCCCGTTGCAAGGGCAATGAAGAAGTTTGCACAAGACTTTGACGCACAATCAAAAATCCTTGATATTGGTTGTGGACACAAGCCATATAGAAACTATTTTTCTGGTACCTATGTTGGAATTGATCATGTAAAAACACCGGAATGCGATATTGTTGCAGACAGTGCGTCTATCCCCTTAGGAAATCAGAGCTGCAATGCAATTATCTTGAATCAAACGCTCGAGCATACGGAAAATATACAAGGCACCGTGCAAGAGATATTTCGTTTATTAAAACCAGGGGGAAAATGCTTTATTTCAGTCCCTATGGCGATGAAAGTTCATTCTATGCCACTCCCAAGCACTGAGGCGGAATATAAAAACTTTGATACTGCGTTGCACCCTACATGGAATGTAGATTTTTGGAGATTTACAAAATTTGGACTTATTGTCACATTTAAGGATTTTCGCATCGTAAGCCTCGAAGAGACATCGGGTTATATTGGAACGATTTGTCAGCTTATAAACTACTTTTTTGCCTCGTTTGGAATTCCATATATCTTTTCCCCAATATACGTTATTCTAAATACCATTGGGATCGCTTCAGAT
>C687J35174_10004734_pt1 | contig 18160 bp, 15 predicted proteins | sample RifCSPhighO2_01_FD_35174 | JGI IMG/M metagenome (IMG submission 35174) | reverse complement strand
AGGTTTCCGAATACGAAGAAAAAATTTCTTCCGGAGAGCTGGCCAACTGGGTCATCTGGGACCCCTATCTTTCGCGCGATACCCAGAAAATTTCCGAAATTGAAAATATCCGCTACTGCGGCAGCGATTATGTTTTTTGCCGTCTTACCTTAACGGCCGAAAAAACCGCGAAAATATCAAAATATGAAAAAATAAAAGCCAATGAAAAAAACATAAGATCCTCCCTGGAAGACATGAAAAGAAAAGTCAACAGGGATCCGATCAATGCTTCGTTTGCCGTTGAAGAAGGAAAAGTAGTCATTGCATCTCCCAGTAAAAATGGGATAGAATTGGATGTTGAAAAAGGAATCGAAAAAATATCCCAGCAATTGATTTTGGAAAATGGAAAAAAATCCAATACAGCAACGACAATAGAGCTTCCTTACAAGGAAATACCGCCGCCGTTGAGTTCCGAGGATGTTGAAAAACTCAAGATAAACAAATTAATCGGCGAGGGAAAGTCAAATTTCAGGGGCTCGCCGAAAAACAGGATTTTTAACATCAATGTCGCCTCCAGCCGTTATAACGGCGTCCTGATAAAACCGGGGGAAGAATTTTCTTTCGTAAAGGTCTTGGGTTCAGTTGACGGCGAACACGGCTATAAAGAGGAATTGGTAATCAAGAAGGACAAAACCGAACCGGAATTCGGAGGAGGAGTTTGCCAGGTTTCCACCACAACTTTCCGGGCCGCCATTTATAGCGGGCTTAAGGTAACGGCGCGCCGAAATCACGCTTACCCCGTCCGATACTATAATCCCCAAGGGCTGGATGCGACCGTTTATGTTCCCCGCCCTGATCTTAGATTTATTAACAATACTCCGGGATATATTTTAATCCAGACGAAAATTGAAGGAACGGAACTGATTTTCCAGTTTTATGGAACTGACGACGGAAGAAGAATAGAGATAATCGGGCCGAAAATCACTGAAAAAAATCCGGACGGTTCAATGAAGGCCACCTTCACCCAAAATGTCTATGATAAAGACGGCAAACAGATTATAAGCGATATTTTCAACAGTTCCTATGATTCTCCAAATAAATATCCTCATCCGGGAGAAATTTTTACGGAGAAGCCGGACGACTGGTCGGAAAAGCAATGGAGGCAATATAAAAAAGAGCATAATATTTAATAAAATTCATTGACCTGATAAAAATTATATGCTACTATCTTTCTTAGTTTTAATTTTTATATTTCCCTTGCGCTGTTAGCTCAGTTGGTAGAGCAGTGGCCTCTTAAGCCAACGGTCGGGGGTTCGAATCCCTCACAGCGCACCAGAACAATAGGACTATATAAATATTTTCGCGTATAATTTTGGTAAGTAGCAAAGGATTCGAAGGGCGCGAGTAGGAAGCGAGTAAGCGCAGCTTTTCTTGTGTGTAGCGCCCGGACTCCGAGTCGGAGCGAGGAGGAATCCCTCATAGCGCACCGGTAATTTTGCTCCCCGTAGCTCAATGGATAGAGCGCCAGCCTTCTAAGCTGGACATGAAGGTCCGATTCCTTCCGGGGAGACAAAAATTTGAATTAGGAATTATGAATTAAGAATAATGAATTTGAATTTATTTAGAAATTAGGAATTAGAAATTTGAAATTTTATAGTTATGGTGACTATAGTTCAATGGCAGAACACTGGTCTGTGGCACCAGGTATGAGGGTCCGATTCCCTCTAGTCACCCTATTGTAAGTTTTAGGTAATAATTCAATTATATTATAATTAAAACATTAACAAATTTATTTTCCAATGGTTGATTTTGAAAACATTTCCAAATTTCATATTAAAGAAAAAAAGGAAACTGAAAAAGAAGAAGGTTTTGAAATGTTATATGAAACCTATCATGGTTCAGAGTTAATGGAAACGCTTAGCGTTCAACGAGAAAGAAATGAAAAGACCACCGCGCTTTTCACTGATATTGACAATACGTTTTATAAAGCCGGCAAAGAAAATGCAATGGCATATCTTACCGAAAAAGCGAAGGAGGGAAATGTTCCGATTATCGCTGTCACAGGAAATGATTTCAATGGCGTACATAAAAGAATTGAATCCGGAGAACTTCCCCATTTCCAGGTTATCGCTGGCTCGGTTGGAACAGAAATATGGGTGCTTCATAAATCAGAAGATGGAAAATACGAATATAAGAAAGATGAATATTTCGAAAAACTTTTAACAGAAGGCGGCTTTGAAAGGGAGGAATTAGTTAAAAAATCACTCGATTTGATAAAAGAATTGTCAGTCAAATCTCCGGAAAGCAGGTTTGATTTTCAAATACCAGAAATAGAATCTGCATGGCTGGCGGATAAAACGGCAAAATGTCAATCATTTAAGATCAGCTTCTATTTCTTTGCTGATCGGCAATCGCTAGAGCAAATATCAAAAATGGCTCAAGAATATTTTCCAAGTCAATCGGTAATAATCTGCGAGGAAATAAATTATAATAGCACCTTGTCTCCAGATGAAGTCGTGAAAAAATATTGTCTTGATGTTCTTCCTATAGCCAAGGGAGATACTGTTAATTACTTATCTAAATTATCTGATATCCAGCAAGGAATTGTCGCGGGAGATAGCGGCAATGATGTCGAAATGCTTCTTCACTCTGGTTCGCTTAATTCTGTTTTGGTAGGTGGTTATAAGCCAGAAGCTGAAAAATATATTGGAGAAGCCCTAACTGTCAAAAAAAGGGGAAGGAGAAGTTTTCAAAAAATTGTACAGCCGGACGGTTCTATCAAGGCGATATATATTGAGCAGGAACCCGGTCAGCACCAGGCGGCAGAAAGTATAAAAAGAGCGGCTGAAATTTTATTGCGAGCCGAGAAGATAAAAATAATAAGAGAAAAAAGACAGTCCTTATCAAAAAGTTGAATAATTTTTTTATTTATTAATCATGAACAAAAACTATTCACCTGGAGGAAAGTTATTGTGGGATAGCTGGTTAATTAAAGATAACAAAAAATTCCATATTTTTTATCTGCAAGCCGCCCCATCAAAAGACCCTAAAGAAAGACATGATAGTTATGTTACTATTGGTCATGCTGTTTCTGATAATCTGACACATTGGAAAGAATTCCCGGTGGCATTAACACCCGGGGGAAATGACTCTTGGGACAATCTCGCATTATGGACAGGCAGTGTTATCAAAAAGGATGGAAAATATTTCATGTTTTACACTGGAAGAAATAAGAACGCGGACAAAAAATGGATTCAAAAAATTGGATTAGCTATTTCTTATAATTTGATTAATTGGGAAAAAGTAAAAAATAATCCAATTTTAGAGGCCGAAAAGTATTATTATATTGATAACCAAAAAAATAAGTTAGGCAAGATTGGCGCTTGGCGCGACCCATTTGTTTTTCAAGACCCCGAATCTCGAAGATATTATATGACTATATCCGCAAGAGAAAAAAATAAAGGAAGAGAATATAATGGATGCGTCGCCATTGCTGAATCGAATAATTTATTAGATTGGAAACTACTTCCTCCAATCTTTTCTCCAGGTGTTTATGATGAAATTGAAACAACTCAAATTATTTTTCATAAAGGTTTTTACTATTTATTTTTTTCAACTCATGCGAGTAATTATGAGCCAGAATTTGCTAAAATAAATGGGTCATTTGGCGGACTGCATTGCTATTATTCCAAAAATCTTTTGGATGATTACAAATCAGTAAATAATAATGGCGTAGTTCTCGGAAATGAAGATGAAATGTATGACGTAAGATTATTACATGATAAAAATGATGATTTCTTCGGGATTGGGTGGCTCAATAAGACGGAAAAAGAAAAATTTGCAGGTAAATTAACGCTGCCCTTAAAGATCAAGATAGAAAAAAATAAAGTTTTTAGAATTGAATAATAAACGAAAGTTTTTTTAACTTGTTTTGCTTAATTAGTTTAAAAAACTTCATTTATCAAAAATAATCTTTACCCTACGCTACCCTAAACCCATGGAATCTTTACTAATTCTTCGCTATCATATAAGATAGTTCTAATGTCGTCCTTTAGACGACCCATTTATTATCCAATGCGCTTAGCTCTCCGTAAGATATCGCTGAGACGAGATAATGGACAAAGTATCACATTTGGCGGAGTTTATCCCGCATAGAGCGCGCCCTTAGCTCAGTGGATAGAGCATCACGCTTCGGACGTGAGGGTCGGGAGTTCAAATCTCTCAGGGCGCGCCTTGCGCGGGAGACCAAGAAATTTTGGGTTCAATCCTAGCAGGGACACTGGATAAAAAAATTTACGGGTTGAATATGTCTTTTGTTGAATATGCCCCTTCTTCAAAATTTTTCTTGCGCAACTGAACTTCATTGACAATATCATTGAATTCCTGCTCCTTGAATTTAGTTATCCTCTTATTAACAATTATGTACTGGTTCTTCTTTTCCTCGCTCCATTCCGATTTATACAGTGTCGCATACAAATAATAAATTCCTCCTAAAAACACCCCNAAAAGGAGAAGGAAGAAAATAAATTTAAAATATTTCTGCCAGTATGAAAATATCTTGCTGCCGATTCCGGATAGATTGATATTGATATTAATCGAATTGATTTTTTTAAAATCCATAGGGTTGAAAATTTATTAATTATTCTAAATAGAATACGGCTTCCATGACAGCGGTCACATTTTTACTCGCCTGCTCATTTGAAGGATTTATTCCGCCCGGATTTTCAAAAATGGAAACATTATCCGGTCGGCTGAACTGGCTGGTTTCTCTTTTAGTGATATTCAAAGAGATTATATCATTCCAGAAATTAATATTTTCCAGTTTTTTGATGAAATTGAAAATATCCCTGTATTTCCCGTATACCAATATCTTCATCTGCAAATAATTTTCACTGGGAAGTTTGATGCTTTCCTCATCTTTTTTCGCTTTTTTGTCTTTCTCTTTTTTTTCTTCATTTATTTCAATTTTTATCTCGTTTCCCGTATCTTTGGCAAGTTTTTCCAGTTCCTCCACTAATTCCACGACCTGATCCTGTCTGGCTAAAACATTTTTTACATAATCCTCATTTTTCCTGTAGCTTTCCGCTTGTTCTTTTATTTTTGTCAGATTTTTTGTTTTTTCTTCGTAAACGGTTCTGTCGGCTATTTTCTTCTGGATTTCATCCGTATTTTCCCCGATTTTTGCCGCCAGCGGCCTTACTATAAAAATATAAACCAATATTAAAACAACAAAAAAGAGGACTGAAACAATATATTCCTTATATTTTTTCCATTTATCCGCCATAGAAAAGTTCTTAATTTTTTCTTTTAACGCATTCTTCCTTAACCTTGAAGTCAATCGTAAATTCCAGATCTTCCCTGGAAGTATAGTTAGACAAAGGATAAGTTACCTCGCTGAAACAGGAGGATTTTTTCAGGTTGTCCTGGAATTCCACAAGTTTGTCCCGATTTCCCGCTTTCCCTATGATTGAGATTTTATAGGCCTTCGTGGCTAAATCAGTCAAAAATACGTTTTGGGGAATTATCCCGGACAGTTCTTCAATCAGCAGAGACCAGTAGAGTTTGTTTTTTTTCATCTCTGAAACCAAAATGATTTTTGAATTCATCTGTTTGAATTCTCCTTCATATTTGTTTAATTCTTGATAAACCGAATTTGAAGCAATTAAGGAATTTGATTTATCTATGCTGGATAAATTTATTTTAGTTATCATTTTAACGCTTAGCAGAATAGATATTAATAATAACATGATAAAACAAAATCTAAATCCTTGGCCGAGTATGGTCTGAAAAATCATTCTTTTTTTTATTTCTATTTTTTTCTCTTCTGAAAGAAGATTAAGATAGATATTCATAACTTATATCTCTTAATGCTAAGCCGATGACTGTCGCGAATCTTACTGAATTTTCCTTGTCGATGATTGGCAGACTTTTTTTCAAATCAAAATTTATCCAGGGATTGCCGATTTCTATGTCTCTCCCGGTATTTTTTGAAAGATACGGAACCAGCCCTTTTACGGTCGAACCCGCGCCGCAGACAATAAACCTGTTTATTGAAGAAGAATAATGAAGTCCGTTCAAATAAAAATCCACTGATTTTTCGATTTCCGCGATGAGGTTTTCCAGCACCGGTTTCACTGAAGTGAAAATATGATTGTCCTGATAAGCTGACCCGATTCCGAAGTTTTGTTTCATATCCTCCGCTTCCTTGAAGGAAACATTGCAGTTTTTTGATATGGCATCGGTCAGATTGCTGCTGGAAATTGGAATACTTGAAGTAAAACACGCAATGCCGCCGACAGTCACAAGAAAACTTGTTCTTGTTTCGCCAATATCTATAATCAATGCTGCTTCATTGTTTTTTTCATTTTTAAGCAAGCTCCTGGCCTGGGCAATGGACTCCAGTTCCACGCTTACCACTCTAAAACCAGCTTCTTCCACCACGGAAACATATTGATCTACGATACTTCTCGCAACCGCGACCATAATCACGCTCATCTTATCCGGATCTTTGCTGAAATTAATGTCCAAAATCTGCCAATCATAATAAACCTGATTGATAGCCAGAGGAATATTGGCTTCCACTTCCCATTTTATCGCTTCTTGAATCTCATTTTTTCCCATTTTAGGCAAACTAAGAATTCTCAAAAATGCCTTGGTTTCCGGCAAGGCGCATATTGCGTTTCTGGACCTTATCTTTTTCGGTTTTGCCCGGCCCACAGCTTCCCGGATCGATCTTATGACATTTTCTTTCTTTATTATCTGCCCGTCTACGATGCTGCCCCTCGCGATATCGACTGAATTATAGCCGGCTATTTTCAGCCCTTTCCCGTGTTTTTCTATCCGAGCTACCTTTACGGATAAATCATCTATGTCCAGGCCGAAATTTTCTCCTGAAAAACCGAATAATTTTTTATTGAAGAAACCCATAAAAATTACATTTGATATTTAACCTTTGACAAATTACCGAATAATTTTATGAAAGATTGAATGTCAATTGTCAAATGTCAATTGTCATATTGTTTATATTATAACTCATCCCAGAGATCTATGAAATATTCCGTGCCAGTGGGAAAATAAGGTGGAGGGTAATAAAGCAAGTTGTTGTCAAAATTCAGATTGCGCGTCTGGTAGCCGGTACCGTCCGTGTAAGCAAAGCCATAGCGCAAATTAGTGGCAATTGAGCCATTGACCGTAATTGTGTTTTTGTAGTTAAAAGCGTAGTAATCTCTTCCCACCCGGCCTGACTGCGCTAGGAGAGCGGCGTCAATAGTCAGATAATTTTGGCTGTTTCGTATTACCGAAATATTTTTTTGGGCAAGAAGGCCAATTATGTCTCTTCCGTCAAAATTGGTATAAAGCAGATTGTTCATGCCGATATATGTGTCAGCCGGCGCGCCTCCGATCAAATTGGCAGCTGCAATTGTAACTTTCCTGGTATTAATAGTCCCTTCTATCCAGATATTATCTTCCACGAAAATAACTCCGTCGTCAGGAATAGGATAATTGCTAAGACACTGCCCGCTGCAGGAAGAACAGGTTCCGGTACCGCTGTTATTCAAATAATTTGATATGGAATAGGTAATGGCACTATAGGAATTAACCGTGCAAACATCAAAAGTATCGTCAGTTTTAAGAATAATGCGCCTTCCTCCGCCAGTATCATTAAGATATCGGCCGTTTCCGCTTTGCGCTTCGCTTTTTATGAAATTGAGGTCGGAGAGAACGCTATTGAAATCCACCTCCGGAACTTCCAGTTTTCTTCCAGCTTCAAAAACATCAGCCCGGCTCGGAAGAGTTTGGCAGGGAGGCGGAGCGGAGGGAATGGGATCAACCGGAGCCACATGGGTATGGACGGCAAACTCATCTGCGCCGCTATGATCAGGATCATCATAGCGGCAAAGCAAACTGGAAACAATATTTTTCGCCACGCCATCAAAGCGGATTCCCTTATTGGAATGAATTTTTCCGCTGACTGTGGTTCCTGAACCAAACCTCATATTGTCATTGGCTAACACCGCGTATTCGCTCCAGGATGGGCGCCGGAATCTCGCTTGGATCACCCGTTTGACATTTGGCTCTTTATAAGTCCACCCCGTCGATTTTACGATGACAATAGTGGAACTTACATCCGGAGGCTGGACTTCGATTTTGTACTTGCCGATTACTCCTCCTTCCGGATCGGAAAATTCTGTTTCATAGGGCGTGCCCACTCCATAAGGATTGCCGGTTTGCCAAAAGTCCTTTATTTGCTGGGCGGTTTTGCCTGAAATTTCATGCGCCAGATACCAGCGATAAAAATAAATTCCCGCCTCCGCTACCTGAAAAGCTCTTTCCTTTTCTACTCTATTAATTCCAAATTTAATTTGAGAGGAAACATATTGGATGATCGAAGTAAGAATAACTAAAACAACGGACATAATTACCAAAGCATAGACCAGGGCAGATCCGATTCTATTTTTATTTCTATTTTTTTCTTTTTTCATCCCAATTATGTTTTAATCACTGAACCCTGTCGTAATCATTAAGATTTCTAAGTTCGACAAAGGTCTGTTGATGAATATTATCAGGAGAATGATTGATATCAATATTGATCTCCAATAATATCTTTACAAGCCGTATAACTGAAACATCGGCTGGCGTGCTTACTGGATTATTTGCCTGATCTCCCGGGTAATCTTTGTTGTAATAATAAAAAACTGGGGTGCTGGCGCCATTGACGATATTTTCCGCGATTGTTTGTGTTTGCTGGTCTCCAACGGGATATGTTTTTGGGAATCCTCCGGCAGGATCAGTAATACCCATAAATATTTTTCCTGCGGAATAGTAAAAATGCAGCCGTTCAGTAACGCCATCTTTATCAAAATCAGAAAAAATGGTAAAATCATTGTCATCCGCCGCTTTGATTGGATATGCTCCGTCATCGGCTTGCCGTGTTTTCCTGATATAACTGGCTATTTTATTCACTCCTTGGGAAACAGCAAAGGCGGATTGACCCATTTCAAATATATAAGAATTGGCTCTCCAGCTTTTGGCAAATAACAGCGTAAATCCTTCAATGCCAATCGTAAAAATCGCTATTGCCACAATTGTTTCCACGATTGTCAGCCCTTTTTTGTTTTTGAGTTTCATATTTTTATTCCGGAGTTAAAATCACTTGCTGCGAAATGAATTTATTAATGCTGATTGAGGATGAATAGCTTTGAAATCCGCTTGCTGATACCTCCAAATTGTACGCCCCAGCCGCTGCTTGAAAAAATGAAAGTCCGTCTTCCAATGTAGTTTCAGTCGAATCATACCCTGTGCCGTTTGAAAGTCTGACCTGCGCTCCGTTGATTGGGGAACTATCATCGCTTCTTATAACACTAACGAGGAGTGAGTCCGCATTATCATCCGCGAATTTTATTTTCACTGTCTTTGTCTCATCGGGAATAAGCGAAAAGGGAGAAATTGGATCGGTGCTAATAAATGTGTAGCCGGAAACGGAGCCGATGTTATAGATCGCATACTGGCCTGGACTTATTAAATTATACTCCTTTTCTCCTGAAGCGTTGGTTGCGACACTGATTTCATCAAGATTATAAACATTATCAAAGGGACTGATTTTTTTTGTCCCTAAGATTCTTCCTCCTTTAATGTCAAATTGCGCGTTAGGAATCGGCGCGTCATTCATATCAATACTTAGAATATCTAAATTTGACACTTTATTCTGGAAAATTGTTTTTGTGTTTATTGATCCTAAGCTAACAGAAGCATTGGTATCCACGGGGTTATAGTCGGGAATTGTCAAGGGATCGACGGTGGCCACGGTCTCATAGCCATTTTTGGAAACGGTAATTTGGTATTTTTGAGTTGATGCTTCCGCGCCGGGAAACATCAAGTTGCCTGAATTATCCGTGTTTAATGTGATGTCCACGGCGGGAGAAATGTCGTTATTAACTATATGAACTGTTGACTGCGGCACGCCTCCTTGGCTATTCATGACATTTATTGATAAGACGCCCTTGCCGGCATCAACTTCAAGACCGGGAGGAACAAATCTTGAAACCAAACTCACTTCCCCGATTCCTCCCCAGGTAACTGTTACTTTTGCTCTTTTATAGTCATTGGGAACTGAATCATCCGGATAAGTTCCATCAAAGGCATCATCAATAAACTGAATAAAGGTCTTAACATGATAGCTTTTCCCATTTTCCGTAACATCCTCATCAGCCAATATGTTTCCATTTGGTATTCCGCTCTGCACTCCGATATTATCATATTGCAAATTCCTGATAATTTCCATTTTCTCGCTTGCCAAAGCAGTTGCTCCCATCCGGTTTTTAGATTCAATGATATGTTTCATTCCCAAACTCCAGGCGGAATAAAAAGTTACGGTGATAACCGAAAAAATAAAAAGAAAAACCAGGGATTCAATTATGGTAAATCCTGAATTTAAAATTTTAAATTTGAAATTTGAAATTTTCATTTGATATTTTCCAGCACGCTGTACATCGGCTGGAACATAGAAACCGCGAAAAATCCCACCGCTCCCCCAATGAGAAGCATCAGCACCGGTTCGATGATAGAAGACAGATTCTTCGTAATCTGCGCCACTTCATCTTCATAAAACTCCGCCAGCTTGAACAGCACTACTTCGGTTTTTCCCGTTTCCTCGCCCACTTCAAGCATTTGGGAAATAAGCGAGGGAAAAATTTTTGAATCGGGTGTTATTACTTTGCTTAAATTCACTCCTTTCTGCACTTGATCGATAGCCCTTTCAATTTCTTTCCTGAAGTAGTAATTGCCCAGAGTATTGGCAACGATGTTTAATGAATCAATGACTGAAACTCCGCTTTTAAGGAGGGAGCTGTAGATTCTGGCGAATCTCGCGCAATTTATCTTCATCGTAAGATCTCTGGTCACTGGCAAATGGAGCGTAAGAAAACTGAAAAATTTTTTCCCCGCTTCGGTTTTGCGGAATAAAGAAACGAGAGCGATAAAGCCAAATAATAACAAGGTGACCAAAATACTGTGATTACGAAGAATATCGCTTATATTTATCACAAACTGCGTCGTCTTGGGCAGTTCGACATTCATATCCTTGAAAGTACTGGTGATTTTCGGCAAAACATAGGTGAGCATCAGGACCGCGATTCCTATCATCGCCACTACTATGACAGCGGGATAAAGGAGGGCTCCCCTCACTTTGCTTATTAGTTCGTGCTCTTTTTCAAGTTGAATCGCGATGATTTGCAGGGACTCATCGAGATTTCCGCCGGCCTCTCCCACCTTGACCATATTCACGAAAAGTTCATTGAAAACCGGCGGATATTTCGCCAAACAGTCGCTTAGATTTTTTCCTCCCTGAAGTTCTTCGCCGATTCCCTGCAATATTTTTTTGAATTTTTTGCTTCTGGCTTGAATAGAAAGATTACTCATCGCTTTTGTTATATTGACTCCCGAAGCGACCATAACGCTCAAGTTTCTCGCGAACATCATTTTTTCCTTGAGTGGAACGCGGGCAAACCGGTCAAAAAATTTCACTCCCACTTTATTTTTTTCAGATAATTCCCTGACTGAAGTAATCAAAAATCCCTCCGAACGCAACTGGAGCGCCAGGGTTTTTTCATCTTTGGCGACCATCTCCCCGCCTTTGGATTCTCCGTTATATCCTTTAGCTGTATAAATATATTTGGGCATAAGCGCTTTGCTAAAATCAAAATGTAAAAGTCAAAATTTAAAATTAAGGTATCGCTTTGCGATGATATTTTACAAAAATCGTAGCGAAGCTACTCCTAAATTTTTATTTTTGTCCGCCAGCCGGCGGATTAATTTTGCATTTTTTTATTATTCTTTTGTTACTCTTAACACCTCCTCGATTGAGGTTAATCCTTGAACCGCTTTTAAAAACCCGTCTATTATCATAGTTTCCATGCCGTTCTCCTTGGCCTTTTTTTCAATTTCTTCCGATGATGAGGCCTGAATAATTAATTTCCTGATATCCTCGTCTATTTCCATCACCTCGTATATGCCGATTCTGCCGTGATATCCTTCATTATTGCATTGATCGCACCCTTTCGGACGGTAGAATTCAACATCTTCAAATTTTTCCTTGCGCTGCATCATTTTTTTCAGCTGTTCTGAACTTTTCAAAAATTTGAAAATATCTTCGATATTTATGTTGTCTTCGAGGGACTTTAATTCCTTTTTGTCGAGTTTATATTCGCTTTTGCAATCCGGGCAAAGGCGCCGAACCAGGCGCTGGGCTATCACAAGATTCAAAGTTGATGCGATTAAAAATGGTTCGGCCTTCATATCCAGAAGCCGGGGCGGGGTCGCGGCGGCGCTGTTCGTGTGGAGCGTGGAAAGCACCAAATGCCCCGTCATCGCCGCGTGAAGCGCGATCTCCATTGTCTCGTTATCCCGTATTTCACCGACCATTATAATGTCCGGATCCTGGCGCATAAGCGCCCGGAGTCCCGCCGCAAAGGTCATTCCTATTTTGGGATTTACCTGCGTCTGGTTTATTCTTGGCATTCTGTATTCTACCGGATCCTCAACGGAACTTATGTTCACTTCCTTGGTATTAAGAATATCCATTATGGTATACAGGGTAGTTGTTTTGCCTGATCCCGTCGGCCCGGTGACTAGAATTATTCCGTTGGGCCTTTTTATTTCCCGGTGCACTATTTCCAAGTCCCTGCCGACCAGGCCCATTTTTTCCAAAGTTAAACCCTTGGATGATTCGTCTAAAAGACGCATTACCACTTTCTCTCCGTCAAAAACAGGCAGTATGCTTATCCGAAAAGATATTTTGTAATTATCTTTCTCAATTTTAAACCTTCCATCCTGCGGAAGGCGGTGCTCGTCAAGCTTCAGATTGGAAAGCACTTTTATTCTGGCAACAATGCCTGAAGTCACTTGTTTCGGCAAATTCATTGCGTCGTGCAGTATGCCGTCTATCCGGTAACGCACTACCACTTGTTTTTCCCCGGGCTCGATATGAATATCGCTGGCTGACTGGATTATGGCGTGCTTCAGAAGAGTATCGACAATGCGGATGATCGGCAGACCATGAGCTACTTCTTCAAGATTTTCTTCCTCGCCTTTTTCCTCAACTTTTTCCGCGTCTCTTTCAATGATGTCGCCGAATTCGGCTTTTAAACTTTTCTCGTATTGTTTAATAATGCTGTCAATACTCTCCTTTGAAGTCAGACAGGGAACAATATGCAGTCCCGTTTTTTTTCTTATGAAGTCGATTGTCTGGAGATCATCCGGATTAATCATGGCGACCTTCAGGTCATTCCCGCTTTTTTCGAATGCGATAATACTATATTTTTTGGCAATGGGTTCTGGAACTATTTTCAAAATGTCAGGCGTTATTATTTCCTTTGACAAATCAACAAAAGGAATGCCTAAAATGTAGGCGTATAATTTCCTAAGTTCTATTTCGCTGATTAATTTCTTTTCTAAAAGCAGATCTCCCAGCAGTTTTTTTTGTTTTTGGGCTTCTTCGAAAGTTCCAAGCACCTTTTCCGAATCGATCAATCCCGAATCAAGCAGGAAATCCTTGAGTTGTTGGTTCTCAATCCTCATTTTTTATTTTTGTTAGCGTGTGGCCTAATTTATTTTTAATATTTCTTTTATTTTAGCGACAACTTCTTCCAGTTTATAATCGGCTTTCACCAGATATGTAGTCGCGCCTAAATTCAGCGCTTTTTCCACGTCACTGTAACTTCCAAGATTAGTTAAAAGAACGATAGGAATTTTTAAGGTATTATCGTCGGATTTCAATTCTTTTATGACTTCATAGCCATTTTTTCTCGGGAGTACTATATCGAGAAGTATCAAGTCGGGCTTTTCTTTTTTAGCCAAAATTACTCCATCTTCTCCATTAGAAGCCCCAAGTGTCTCAAAATTTTCCTTTTTAAGATACTCAATGAGAGTTCTTTGAAGATTCATATCGTCTTCAACAACTAATATTTTTGCCATACATAATTATATTGTCACATTGCCAAATAGTTAAATTGTCAATGGCACACGCTAATCGCCAAAAAACTATTTTTTAACAATTTAACAACGCAACAGTTTAATAATTAATTTATTTGGCGCGGGATAGCCATTGATAAATTCACGCTTCAGTCATTATCGGCAGTGAAAAATAAAACGTGGATCCCTGACCTTCTTTAGTATCAAACCATATTTTCCCCTTTGAACTTTCAATGATTTTCTTGGCGATATAAAGGCCCAAGCCCGATCCTTCCGTGTTATATTTAACCACATTGTCGCTGCGAAAAAATTTATCGAAGACCTTGTCTTTTTGGCTTTCAGGAATGCCAACGCCGTTATCTTTGACGCTCACAACTAAGTTATCGCCTTGCTGGCGCGCCTCAATGCCAACCTTTCCTTTTTCTTTGGTATATTTTATCGCGTTTGTCAGAAAATTATCAACGACTACGCCGATTCTTTTTTTGTCTCCGATTATTTCCGGAATCGTTCCGTTGTTGGAAAATTCTATTCTGACATTATTGGCCTGAGCCATAATCAAATTATTCTGGATGACCTCTCTTATAATTTCCGCAATGTTTATTTTTTCCTTATTAAGAATAAATCTTCCCTGATCAAATCGCGCCACATCCAAGAGATCATTGGTTAATTTAACTATTCTTCTGTTGGCTTCGGAAATTGAACTGATGATTTCCAGCTGTTTATTATTAAGCTCTCCTTTGTATTCTGCAAGAAGAAGTTCGATTTCCCAGCTTATTTCCGTCGGGGGAGTTTTTAGCTGATGGGAAACAATGGAAATGAAATCCGATTTCATTTTATTGACCTTGGCTATTTGCTCCACGCTTTGGATAACGGAATTCCCGATAGACATTATTACGATTACCACGATTATTTCGCTCAATATAAGAAGTTCCGGCGAGCTTTTGTCCCTTGAAATAAAGTAAACGAGCGTCATGGCGGCCATAACCACTATTCCCATCACAATAAAAAGGAAACTGGGGGTTTTCCAGACGCTTATTCCCAGTTCATCAGCTTGCTTTTTTATGTTAAAATCGTTAATAATAACCATACGGATAAATTATAACACAAATTACGAAATATCGCACGCCAACTTATGTTGGGAGAAAAATATTATACAATAAAATAGTCACTGGTCAGAAAATACTAATAATTTGATTAATTCAATATATAAACAATAAAAACATATAAAAAAACTCGGCTGATCAAAGCCGAGTTTCGTTGTCAGTTGTAAGTCGTTGGTTGTTTGTTAATTACATCATTCCGCCCATTCCCGGCATGCCTGCGCCGTGTCCAGGCTCGTCTTTTTTTTCCGGAATGTCAGTAACCGCCGCTTCAGTCGTGAGAAGCATGGCCGCGACCGAAACCGCGTTTTCCAATGCAGTCCTTGTCACTTTCAGAGGATCGATAATTCCCGCTTTTATCATATCCGCTTCAAATTTGTCTTCGCTGGCATTGTATCCATAGTTTGGATTCTTGCTTTCTATAATTTTGTTCAAAACCACCGCGGAGTCCTTCTTTCCGGCATTAGAAACGATCTGTTTTAAAGGTTCATTTAGGGCTTTGAGCAATGTCTCATAGCCGGCCTTGTATTCATGGCTGCCGGAAACTTCCGAACCCGATAAAATCGCGACTGCTTTGGTTAAAGCGGTCCCTCCACCAGAAACAATTCCTTCTTCCACCGCCGCTTTAGTTGCCGCCAAGGCGTCTTCCATCTTGTGCTTCATATAGGTAAGTTCGGTTTCGGTGGCGGCTCCGACTCTGATAATGGCCACTCCGCCGGAAATTTTGGCTGCTCTTTTTTGCAGTTTTTCTTTGCCATAGTCGCTTTCCGCTTTTTCAATTTGCGTCTTGATTTGCTCAATTCGGGCTTCAATATCTTTCTTTTTCCCTTTTCCTCCGACGACAGTCGTGTCGTCTTTTGAAGAAATCACTTTTTGGGCGCGCCCCAGCGCGCTGATTTCAATATTTTCCAGTTTCATTCCCTTGTCTTCGGTTATTACCTGGGCGCCCGTAAGAACCGCAATGTCATCCAGCATCGCTTTCCGGCTGTCGCCAAATTCAGGAGCTTTAACCGCCAGAACATTCAGCACTCCCCGCAATTTATTCACGACGAGCGTCGCCAGCGCTTCCCCTTCCACTTCTTCGGCGATAATCACCAGCTCCTTTCTCCCGTTTTGGGCAAGTTTTTCCAAGATCGGAAGAATTTCCGAAATCGCGGATATTTTTTTATCGGTAACTAAAATATACGGGTCCTTCAGTTCCGCGGTCTGCGAATCTATTTTGGTAATCATATAAGGGGAAATATAACCCTTGTCAAAACTCATCCCTTCCACCACTTCTTTGGAAAGTCCGAATGTCTGGGAATCCTCAACGGTAATCACTCCGTCTTTTCCCACTTTTTCCATCACATCCGCTATAAGCGCGCCCATTTCCTTGGATTCGGCGGCGATAGTCGCGACTTGCGCGATTTCCTCCTGGGAACTTATTTTTTTGGAATTCTGGCGGAGTATCTTTATTATTTCATTTTTTCCGGCTTCCATGCCTTGGCGGATTCCAATAGGATTAATTTCGGTTTCGACGAATTTCAGCCCTTCCCGCACCAGCGCCTGCGCGATTATTATCGCGGTAGTGGTTCCGTCCCCGGCCGCTTCATTGGTTTTGTCAGCCACTTCTTTGATAAGCTCCGCGCCGATATTTTCAAACTTGTCTTCCAAATCAATTTCCTTGGCGATGGTCACTCCGTCATTGGTTATCGTCGGGGATCCAAAACCCTTGTCCAAAACAACATTCCTTCCCTTGGGGCCCAATGTTACTTTGACCGTATTGGCCACCTTGTCAATTCCCTTTTTGATTCTTTTGCGAGCATCCTCGCTGTATTTAATTTGCTTTGCCATTTTTGTCTACTAGGTACGAGTAGCTACAAAAATGAGCACCCCGCACCAGTTCGCTCTTAAAATTTTAATTTGCTTAATATTTAAGCCGAAGGCGACAACGCACATAAAATATTCCATTTAGCAAAACCACTATTGGAACTAGTGCTGGGGTCGCCATTCAATTATTTATCCGATCACCGCCAAAATATCCTCGCTTTTTACTATCAAGAATTCTTGGTCGTCAATTTTTACCTCGGTTCCCCCGTAACGGTTGTAAATTACTTTTTGTCCTTTTTTTACCTTTATTTTCTTGTCATCTCCAACGGCGATAACTTTCCCTTCCTGCGGCTTTTCTTCCGAAGCGCTCTCGGGAAGATATATCCCGGTTTCGGTTTTTTTCCTGTCCGCTTTCATCGGCTCCACCAGCACGTTTTCGCCCAAAGGCGTTATTTTTGATTTTGCCATAATTGTCTGCGAGCTGTGCGAGCAGCTACAATTATGAGCACCCCGCACCAGTTCATTATCTAAATTTTAATTTATTAAAATTTTAAGCCGAAGGCGACAACACACGCAAGATTTTCTATTTAGCAAAAGCATTACCGGAACTGGTGCTGGGGTCGCTATATTTCACAATTATTAATTTATTCAATTAGCAATCGCCAAAAGCGACTGCTAATAATCATTATATGAATTATCATTTTATTGTCAAGAGCGTGTTTTTAATAAACTAAAAAGATACCCCGAAAGATATCTTTTTATCAATAAATTACCAGAGAACTTCTAGGAAACGGAACGACCTGTTGTTCCAACGATTGCTAGCGTCGTTCGCATTGACATCCGCCAACCCGCCGTTGTCAGAGTTGCCTCCGTTGAAACGATCGCGGCGAGAGTCAAAAATTTGTCCGCTTCCGCCCTTGCCACTGGAGATTGAAGGCGTAAAGCCGATCTCTCTCCTGAATTTTATTCCGCGGCATCTCCGCTTTGGCGGAAAACCCGCGCTAGAAGCAGACAAGCAGTGCTCTAATAATTTTGGTATCGGGCGAACCGCTATCCCTTGAGACCGGTTGCATTAGCCCGCCTTTACTTTATCAAAAAATTTATAAAAAGAAAAGAGCTTGGAAAAAAATTTTTCCAAGCTCTCAAAATCCAAGGATCAAGAATCCATTATCCCGCTTCGCGGGATTAGAGCACCGCTAGGAAACGGAACGACCTGCTGCGCCAACGATAGCCAGCGCCGTCCGCATAGACATCCGCCAACCCGCCGCAGTCAGAGTTGCCTCCGCCGAAACGATCGCGGCGAT
>C687J35174_10004731_pt1 | contig 18168 bp, 19 predicted proteins | sample RifCSPhighO2_01_FD_35174 | JGI IMG/M metagenome (IMG submission 35174) | reverse complement strand
CCAATAAATGTTGGTTGGAGAGTTCGACATGTTCAACATCACACTCACGCCTGATTATAGCAAAAAGNNANCGACTCNCGCTNGCCACNAANCAATCAAACTGTTGATAACCTAGCACTCTGCTTATTCTCAATGACGGATAAGTTGGTCATGGATAAATTAAGCTTTGGTTAAACCATAACGACGGAGTAAAGAATAGAAATCAAAATATTCATTAAGAATCTTCGGTTCAATTAAGGCCACGAACGGCTCACGTTCAAAAAACAAAATACCATCTCTAATGATCTGGTATTTAAGTTCTGGCGATTGGGTCGAATTCAAAATCACCACATCCACCAGATCGGTTTGATAAAGGGTACTTAGATCATTCTGCAACTTCAATTTCGTCTCAAATCTAGCTTGAACATCTGATTCGTCCAGATAAAAGGCAAAATCGTAATCACTCAATGGACCAACATCATTACGCGCCCGGGAACCAAAAAGGTAACCGAGCTTAACTGTCGGGTATTTCTTGAGAATCTCGAGTAACTCATCTTGCTTCTCAATCGTCATCGTCTCATCTTAACACGACTAATGTGAATCGAGAATAATTTAGTGCTTTGTGCGACACTCGGTGTCGCACAGACCCAATAATTTAGTCCGAAAGGGTAACCCTGGCCGGCGGCCAAAAACCTAGAAGCAGACGGCTTCACAAATGATAGAACCAGTTACCCCAGTGTTAGCATACAACTCATAGGGGACGGGGCTAGTTCCTGCAGTATATTTAATAAAGCACTCACCACCATCGGTCTTTACTCGGCTAAGGGAGCAGTATTTCTTTTCCGATATTGGTTCCGAATCCTCTCTCCCCAACCCTCCGGCGGCTTGCGCGATATAGATAGTAACCTTAGAGCTCGGGGGGGTATCGTCATCATCACGACACTGCCATCCAGTGGTATCATTTATATATTTAAGAATCTGCCTATCTTCGCAATTCGTTCTCAAACTAAGACTACCACTTGAACTAAACGAGCCACCGTTGGTAAGGGCTGAATCACTATCAGTAGTAAGAAACAAACCACTATCGGCCTTAGAGGCAACCTCGGTCACGGTGCCGGTACCGCCATCCCCTTCACCGGTAACATCTTTAGCACAAACAAATTTGGTACCATTCCAATAGACTTTTCCGGTTACAGAATTACCACAATTACTTAAAAGACCAGATGTATCGAGAGAGCCACCACCAATTGAATTAATTGTGACATCGCCGATACCACTTGTGGGATCAATAGTGATATTTGTCCCTGCTTTAATTTTTGACACGCCCCCGCCCAGACCACTGACCGGCCAGGCGTTACGACAATCGCCGTTGATGCACACACTATCTTTTACTACTGCAAACGGTCGCCTTACATTCGATCCATCCGTATCAGTAGTAATTACGGCCATCGCTTCTTGACCAAGGTCTGCGCCTCCCGCGTTAACATATAGGGCATTATAAGGTCCTATTGTCCATCCATTTGCTGGATAACCTGAAGCGGAATTCCTTATGCGATTATTATCGCCCAGAATTAAATTTTGGGTCGCGATGTGATTACCTAAATTGTCGCCGCCGCCCAGATCAGCACTCGGCGTTCCAAAAATTACTTTGCCCGTAGAATCTGTCGTCAAGAATTTACCCGCCGTAGCTCTTAATCCAAGCAGTTTGAGAAAACCAACAGAAGAAATACTAAGATCTCTCACCCCTAAACCACCAGCTTTGATTTGAGGTTCAGCACTCACATTGATCGGCGGATTGCATCCAACAATCTCGGGGTGAGTATCGCAGTTACGCGGCGGAGTGCCTGGTGGCGGATCTTGCCAGCCGATAAAACCGGAGCCCCCGTCGGGATCAGGATCGCCGTCATCTGGAGTAACCTTATCTAATCTCGCCTCACTGGCCCAACCGTCAGGATCATTCTCAAAATCAATCCGCCACATCCAGCGGTCTTCATCCCAAACTGGACCTGCCTTCACTATGCCGGTGGCACCTAATGGCTGAGGGCCAATAAATAGGCCATTAAATACGCCTTGAGCTGTCCCAGAGATACTAATGTCGGCAACATTAGTGACCACCTGATCGCCGTTGGTAAATTTAGTGCTTTGGGCCGATGTTAATCCAGCTAACCCAAACAAAATTATCCCGAAAATCCCAACGAAAAATATTTTTTTAATCATGATTATTTTATAAAATTATTTTTAATAAATTATTATATCATAACCGAGAGCAATTAATCTTTGCCGTAATGATAAGCCACGGCAAAAGAAATGAGAACCAGGATGGCAAAAATTACATATAAGATATTGTCACTAATCATGGTTTTTTATTTCCTAATTTTAGACCAACAAAAAACAGCACCAGACCTAGAATAATCGCAAAAATATAGAAAATAATTGGATTCATAATATTTTTGGTTGCTTCGGCCGTTTTGATAAAGACACTGCTAAAGTTAGGAAACCAGCTGTTACCCCGACCCCTCCCAAAAGTACAACCCAGGTAATTTTACCAGACAAACCGGGAATAAAGAAGCCAACCACCGCTGAACCAAAAACAATCTTGGCCGCATCGGTGAGAAAATTAATGATAATCTCCATGACGCCAGACTACCTCCCCAACGACTTTAAAATTTCGGCCTTCTGGACTTCAGTTAACGGTGGGGTATCGGACGGGAGGGCGAGGGAGTTGAGAATTTCTTGCTTCTCGACTTCAGTTAATGGTGGTGTGCCGAGCGGGAGGACGAGCGAACGCAAAATCTCTTCCTTTTGCGCCGCGGTAAGCTCACCTCCGTCTCGTTTCATCGCCCAATCACCAAGCCAAGCCAGAGCGGCCACGATGACCAGCGCGATGATCACCACCCAAACAATCGGCCAATGATGTCTTTCAACTTCACTCGAGGCAGACATCGAAACTTCCGGCTGCGATTCTAATTGCGGTGATTGAGTAAATTCTCCATCCATAATCTTGACACTCAATATCATACCACGTACCAAAGGAATAATAGCGGGCGAGCGTGTTGATAACTTAGAAGAATGCTGTTAAAATGACTAAGTGAATTTGAATGTTGAACAAAAATTAAAGTTAGAAAAACTGGCGGCCGATAACGGTCTTAGGTTCATTGTGCTCTTTGGTTCCCAAGCAGACGATACCGCCAATGAGAATAGCGATTACGACTTAGCCATTATGGCCGAGCGGCCGGAACCACTTTATGATAATTTCAGCCGTTTTGGTAAAATTCTAAATCAACTAAGCACTCTTCTGCAAATATCGGAAGAAAAATTGGATCTCACCGATCTACACAATGAGGACATTCTTCTTCGCTACCAAATTGTTTTGACGGGGAAACTCCTCGTGGGCGATATAGATGATTATGAGGACTTTCGCTCTTTCGTCATTCGAGAATATCAGGGGGCGGCGAGATTACGAGAACTCGAAACAATCATCGTTAAACGGCGACAGAACCTTCTGACCGAATCTTTAACTTAAAAGTCATGCTCCGCCAAGAATTAGTCCAGAGGAAAATTAGCTTGATTCAAAATGAATTGGCCCACCTTGAGCAATTCAAAAAGTTTACTTTGGACGAAATCGCCAAGGATTATGTAAAACAAGCGGCTTTGGAAAGAATTTTAGAACGGACTATCATGCGGGCACTTGATATCAACAATCATCTCCTTGTCGCCTTAACTTCTAAAGATATCGCCCCGCCAAAAGATTATCGGGAAACATTTTTGCGTTTAGCAAATCTAAAAGTTTATCCACCAGAATTTGGTCAAGAAATTAGTAAAAGTGTCGGCACCAGAAATATTCTCGTCCACGAATACGATCAGGTGGATTATCAAAAAGTTTACAATTCTATCGGCGATTGTTTACGCGATTATCACCGGTACTGCCAATATATTCTTGACTTTCTTGACTCCCAGACTAAAAAGGAGTAGAAAAATATGATGGATCTGAAAACACTTCGGTCGGCGCTCGAGCAACTCGAGGAAGAGCGCGGCATCCCCCAGGATAAAATCTTGGGGGCGATTGAAGATGCACTTGTGGCGGCTTATAAAAAAGATTATGGCAAGAAAAGTCAGATTATTCGGGCGCATTTCGACCTCAACACCGGCACGACAGAATTCTATCAGGTGAAATTGGTGGTGGATGAGTCCATGTTGGAAAACGCCAAAGAGGACGCCGCGCTTCCCCTTGGAAGCCTGGCGTCCAAATCAGGGGAAGGGTTACCCTTGACATCCGAAAGGGGGGAACCCTTGGCATTGATTCACTTCAACGAAGACCAACATCTCTTGCTTGAGGATGCCCAAAAAATTAAACGCGACGCCAGGGCTGGAGAAGAAATGACTTTCCCCCTCGAGACCAAAGATGATTACGGTCGGATCGCGGCGCAAACCGCCAAGCAAGTGATTATCCAACGCATCCGCGAGGCTGAGCGACAATCGGTGCTCCAGGAATTCTCGGGTCGTGCGGGCGACATCGTGAATGGCAAAGTGCAGAAGATTGAACGCGGCCACATCTTCGTTGATCTCGGACGAGTCACGGGTCTTCTGCCATATGAAGAACAAATCCCCAATGAACACTACGCGCAAGGTGAAAGAATTAAGTGTTATCTGGTGGCCGTCGAGGATACCCCCCGTGGCGTCAACTTGAGATTGTCGCGCGCCCAACCGAAATTTGTCGAGAAACTCTTCGCGCTGGAAGCGCCAGAGCTCGCGAGCGGCGCGGTTGAGATTAAGGCCATCGCTCGCGAGGCCGGCTCGCGCACCAAGATCGCGGTCAGCTCGCGCGAGCGCAACATTGATCCTGTCGGCTCCTGCGTCGGTCAGCGCGGTGTCCGCGTCAACACGGTCATTAGCGAGTTGGGGGGAGAAAAAATTGATATTATTGAGTGGTCGGATAACCCCACCACGATGATCGAGAACGCCCTCTCGCCAGCCACCGTGAAAAATATTATTTTGAATGAAGAGAACCGCGAAGCGGTGGTTGAGGTGATCCCCGATCAATTCTCACTCGCTGTGGGCAAACGCGGTCAGAATGTGCGACTGGCGGCTAAATTGACTAGCTGGCGGATTGACATTCGGGCACCGGGAATGGAGGCTGAAGCGGAGGAATTAAAAATCGAAGACACCGCGCTTCCCCTTGGAAGCCCGGCGTCCAAATGATACGATAACGGCATGAACTTTTGGCACGACATTAACCCGGGTACCGAGAACAAGATGAATGTTATCATCGAGATCAGCAAGGGTTCGAAGAATAAATACGAAGCCGACAAAGAGACGGGCCTCCTCGCTCTCGACCGCGTTCTCTACAGCGCCCAGGGATTCCCCTTCGATTACGGTTTCATCCCTCAAACTCTCTGGGAAGACAAAGATCCGGTAGATGTGATTATCCTCACCACTTATCCACTTTTCCCGGGATCTCTGGTTCACGTCCGACCCGTGGCTCTAATGAATATGATTGATAGCGGTGAACCGGATGACAAAGTTATCGCCGTGCCGACTGATGACCCGCGCTGGGAGATCGTTAAGGACTTGGCCGACATTAATCCGCACACTCTTAAAGAAATCGAGCACTTCTTCTTAACCTACAAACAGCTTCAGAAAAAGGAAGTGCGAATTACTGGTTTCCAATCCCGCGCGGAAGCGATTAAGGTTTTCCACCGCGGTAGCGAACTTTATCGAGCTAAATACCCCGCTTCTCCCAAACTGGGGTTGCCAAAATAATCTGATTATAATAAGCTGGGAGGAGAAGTGGGATTATTAAATTAATTAATGTAAAATTCGTAATATGTTAAACACCAAGAAACAAATTGTGGCCCTTGGACTCATGGTCGCCTTCGGTCTTCTGCCGCTCGTGACCATGGCTCAAGTACCCGGGACAGGCGTTCGTCAAGACATTCGTGATGCTCGAGAGACAATGAATAAAGCCCGCATCGGGATGTTGGGCGAGAAAGCGGTTCTCCGACTGACAGCGGCTCTTAACCGCGCCGATGGCTTTCGTGAGCGCGTCACACTTCACGCCAGTCAATTCCCAAATCCTCGCTTCGACAAAACCGTCGTCGATCAGAAACTCACTGAAGCAGCGGCCGCGATCATCACCGGTCGAGCTTCCGTTAGCGAGATTCAAACGGCAATGGACAACGCTATCGCCGCCGGAGGCATTGAGACTAATAGCTCCTTCACCGAGGTTCGCGCCCGAGTCCGCGAGGCCATGGCCAATATTCGCGTGGCTCATCAGAAGATTGTCGAGGCTATCCGCTTGATTAAAGCCGCCTACCCCACCACCCCAGTGAGCACCACCACACCACCAACAAATTAGTAATTTATTAGCAATTTAAATCCAAAGCACCTATGAACGGAGACACATCAATGAACAATTTCCCCATCGGAGAGAAACCCTCGAAGGGGCCATTGCTTGGGACAATTATAATTGTTTTACTCATTGTAATCGGCGGGATCTATATCGTGAGTTCGCGTCGGGGCGAAGCCCCGGCTCCGACCGACGGTCTGCCGACCGATCAGCCTAATCCAGTATCTGGCACCGTCAATAATGGCGACAATACCGTTCCAACGGGAACAGTAATCGGTAATGAAACCGACGCCCTCAATGGTCTTAACGCGATAGAAGGTGATATTAATTCCAGCGAGACTGATTTGAACAATCTCGATAAAGAACTACAATAGATTTGACCGCGATCAAGAAACTGCCCCAGTCAACCGTTGAGCTCCGTGGCGAGATCGCCACGGAGCTCTTTGAATCTTACCGTGCACCGGCGCTCGCCAAGCTCGCGCAAGAAGTTAAACTTCCGGGCTTCCGCCCCGGACATATTCCTAATGAAGTGCTGACACGAGAGCTCGGTGAGGAAACTGTTTTGCGTCGCATGGCCGAGCTCGCCTTGAATCAACACTACCCGAAATTACTGGCGGAAAATAAGATCGACGCGCTTGGTCGGCCAAGTATTAGTATTACCAAAATCGCGGCCGGGAATCCGCTTGGTTTTATCATCACGACCGCCATCTATCCAGAAATTATTTTGCCTGATTATCGTAAGTTGGCACGAGAAGCGTTAGTTGATGGNAAAAAGGGTTCCCCTTCTCCTGAAGGGGAACCCTTGGCACCAGAAATCGTCACCGACNAAGAAAGTAAGGCGCGCGACAAACGCCGGCTCCAGATAATTGAAAAAATTATTTCGGCCACGCCAATTGATCTGCCGACGATTCTTATTAATTCGGAACTGGAAACGATGTTAGCCGAAATGAAACACGAAGTCAGCAAAATGGGCCTCCCCTTCGACCAATATCTAACCCACCTTAAAAAAACCGAGCTGGAATTGAAAAAGGAATGGGAGTCGCCGGCCGAGAAGCGAGTTAAAACCGGTTTGGTCCTTGCCGCCATTGCCCAAGCCGAAAAGATTGAGGTGCCAGAAAACGAACTCGAGCAAGAAGTGAAAAATTTGCTAGCCCAACAGCCAAAAACTGATCCCACTCGCGCCCGTGCCTATCTTGCCGGCTTAATGATCAACGAACGCGTCTTCAGATGGTTGGAAGAACAAACACAAAAAGACCCCTCAAAATAATCGAGGGGTCAGGGTTACCTAGCGATCAAAGTAACAACCACCATCTTGCGGCCAGATAGTTTCGCCGCTTCTTCTTGGGGGATCACCCTAAGACCGATGGCCGGACGATAACCGCCCACCAACCAACCTTGGGACAGGAATCTCGGTCGGTCAACATGAAAGTGTTGTTCCGTTAACAACCTTAATTCTTCTTTCGAATGCGCACAGGCTAGGCTAATCACAGCCTCTGATACTGTCTCGGCTGTCGCCCAATTCTCTCGGGGAAAAGTTTCCTCCAGGTCACTGATAATCTTTGCGGAAGAAATTTGGAGAAATCTATTGTCCGAAAAATTAATGAGCCAATAACCGGCCGGGAGTTTGATTGGTAGGAGTGGGTGATACCGGTCAGTAATCCAACGTTGAGCCGCCTTAGCAAAACGGGGACCAGATTCTTGATCCCGACTCTGGATTAACTGACGATCAAGGGGTAAGCCAAAAAGGTACACGAGACGGAAAGTGTGTCCAACTTTGTTTAATTGGGCCGCGGTCTCGAGAAGACCCTCACTGTACGGTACCGATCCAGAATCGAGAGCGACACATCGCCAAACTTTTGAGACCGAAGCGTGATCAGCAACATAGTCCTTGCCCAGGATATCTTTGGCCCGACTAAGCAAGACAGTTTGACCATAACCATGAGGATTACCCAGGAACCCTTCAAAATTTGCCTGATTAACACCAGTTTGGTCTGGCCGCAAAGACGCTTCCAGCAAACGCTTTAACTGCTCCGTAGTTATTGACCCGGAACCCCCCATTTTTACCTGCCGCTCCTGGCGATGGAAAAGATTCATCACCTTCGCCCCCTTTCCTTGATTGACCTTGTTGATTAGCAAAGAACGAAAACCCTCTCTTACCAGACTAGTTGACATAATCTAATTAGTCAAATAACATAAACCCATTATGCTTATACCAACCGTCATTGAAAAGTCCCCCTTCGGCGAGCGAGCTTACGACATTTATTCCCGTCTACTCAAGGATCGGATCATTTTCTTGGGCGGTGTAATCGACGATCACCTGGCCAACATTATTATTGCCCAACTGCTCTTCTTAGAATCCGAGGGGCCGAAGAAAGATATCACCCTTTATGTCAATTCGCCGGGCGGGCAAGTGACGGCGACGATGGCCATCCTCGACACCATGAATTACGTGAAGTCCGATGTCTCGACAGTTTGTGTTGGTCTCGCGGCCTCCGGCGCCGCCATCATCCTCTCGGCTGGGACAAAAGGCAAACGTTTCGCCCTGCCTAATGCCGAGGTGATGATTCATCAACCACTCGGCGGAACCGAAGGTCAGGCCTCGGATATTGCCATCACCGCCAAACAAATTCTCAAGATTAAAGACAAACTCAACAAGATTCTGGCCAAACACACTGGTCAATCCGTAAACCAAATCGAACAGGACTCCGATCGCGACTACTACATGTCGGCCGACGAAGCGGTGAAATACGGCCTCGTTGATAGCATCGTCAAACCGAAAACGGGATAGTTGGAAAAACTTCAAGCAAACTTTACAATCCCGCCCTCGCCTGATAACATCAGCGAGTGAACTATTTTAGTCAATTTATTACCAAACTTAGTTTCTTAACACCCATTAACAATTGTGTCACTGAAAACACTTCTTCTCTTGACCATCACCAGTGGTCTAGGCGGGATTGTCTTCGGCTACTTCCTGCGCTGGCTCATTACCTTGGGGCAGAAAGGGTCCATGGAGATCGCGGTCAAGAAGACCCTCCTCGAAGCCAAAGACCAAGCCCAAAAAATAGCTGATAAAGCCGATACCCAAGCCGAAGAATTACTGCGGGAGATCAGAGAGAAAGAACAAGTCAAAGAAGATGAGCTCAAACGCAAAGAAGAACGTTTGATCAAAAAGGATGAGCTACTTGATAAGCGTCAAGTGGACATTGATCGTGAAGTCGAAACGATCAAACGGCGTTTGGAGGAAATCAAGCAACTCAAAGAAGAGTTAAAGCAAATTGAGCAGAAGAAGGCCACCGAACTAGAGCGAGTGGCCAAATTGACCGAGGCCGAAGGCCGAGAAGAATTGCTCGAAACCATCACTAAGAATTATGAGGCGGACCTACTTATCCGCATGCGCAAACTTGAGATGCTGGGTGAAGAAAAACTTGAGACGAAGGCCAAGAGTATTCTCACGGCCGTTATTCAACGTCTTGCCAATGGCACGATCCCCGAGGTAATGTCAACCGTTGTCGCCCTCCCTTCCGATGATGTGAAGGGGAAAATCATCGGCAAGGAGGGCCGAAACATCCGCGCCTTCGAGAAAGCGTCGGGGGTCGAAGTGATCATCGACGACACTCCGGGCTCGATCATTCTCTCCTCCTTCGATCCCGTGCGCCGGCAAATTGCCAAAGTGGCCCTCGACGCGCTCATCGTCGATGGCCGAATTCATCCGGCCAAGATTGAGGAAATTGTAACCAAATCTAAAGAAAATGTCTCCCAGATTATAAAAGATAAAGGCGAGCAGGCTGTCTATGAGGCCAATGTTTTTAACCTTGATCCGCGAATCATTCTAATTCTCGGACGCCTACACTTCCGCACGAGTTACGGCCAAAATGTTTTACAACACTCCATCGAGATGGCTCATCTCGCCGGGATGCTCGCCGAAGAACTTGGGGCTGATGTGCCGGTGGCCCGGGCTGGCGCCCTCCTCCACGACATCGGCAAGGCGATTGACCATGAGGTGTCTGGGACACATGTGGAAATCGGTCGGCGGATTCTAGAAAAATTTGGCGCGAGTGAAGCGGTGATTAAAGCGATGCAAGCCCATCACGGTGAATATCCTTATGAGACCATCGAATCAATTATCGTTCAGACGGCTGACGCAATCTCCGGTAGTCGACCGGGTGCCCGGCGCGACACACTAGAGAATTACCTCAAACGGTTAAAAGATTTAGAAGATGTCGCCAATTCCTTCCCAGGCGTTGAAAAAACCTATGCCATCCAAGCTGGCCGCGAGATTCGGATCTTCGTCAAACCTCAAGAAGTCTCGGATATTGGGGCCAAAAAACTAGCTCGCAACATTGCCCTGCGAGTTGAACAAGAGCTGAAATATCCGGGCGAAATTAAGATCACCGTGATCCGCGAAGCGCGGGTGGTCGAATACGCACGATAAATCCTGTCCACTGCTATGGACTTGCTCAAAAATGGCTTAACCGTATATAATGGAGTGAGACAGAGAATTGGTCGACTATTATAAGTAACCGTTTAAATCGTTATTGTATGAATAAAGCATCTCTGGTTGATGCCGTCTACGAGAAAATCGGCGGGACCAAAGTTCAGGCCGAGCAGGCCGTTGATACGGTTGTTGATTCGATTGTTTCCAGTTTGAAGAAAGGCGAGGAAGTTTCGATTGCTGGACTCGGAATCTTCTCTACCAAACAACGCGCCGCCCGCACGGCCAGGAATCCACGCACCGGCGAGGCGATCCAGGTTGCCGCGATGAAGGTCCCGAAGTTCCGAGCGGCCAAGGCTCTCAAAGAAGCAGTCAAATAATTCCGCTTCGACTCACTATCAAAAATCTCCCAACCTCACGGTTGGGGATTTTTGTGCTTAAACGTAAAACTTCTGAATGAGCGGGTTCAAGCGAGTAATGATTTCGTAGGGGGAGGTGTGGGCGAGGATGGCAAATCGTTCAGCCGGCAAGCCATCACCGATCAAGGTAACAATGTCACCGGCTTTGGCGCCGCGAACACGAGTAACATCAATCACGATCATATCCATCGAGACGCGACCGATGACTTTGGCTAATTTACCACGCACACTGACCGCGCCGACACTGGAGAGAGAGCGCGGGAAACCGTGCCAATAACCGATTGGGCAAACGGCCAACTTCGTCCCCGGTCTAATCCGTTCGGTGAAATCGTAGCCCACCGCTCCCGCGGTGGTGATCGTTTTTACTTCGCTCACAATCGTTTTCCAAGATAACGCCGGTTCTAATTTAATTTCATCGCTAAACCGCCGACGCAAATTATCACTAGGCCACAAACCGTAAAGGCCGAGGCCGATGCGAACCAAATCGAACCGCGCGTCCGGGTAAGCAATCGCCCCGCCCGTTGAAGCGAGATGTTTGACCAGCGATTGGCGCAGGAAGCCAGCTTGAGCGAGCAAATTGAGAGCATTTTCAAAAACAGCAATCTGTTGGTGAGTCGCGGCGGTGTGCTCCTTGCTCGAAGCGGCGGCCAAATGACTGTAAACCCCCACCAGACGATCGTAGATCTTCTCGATCACTTTTGGATGAGACCAAATCTTGATCGCCACAGAAAGAAGCTCGGGAGTAAAACCTTGCCGATGCATACCAGTATCAAGCTTGAGATGGAAACGCGGCAACTTCGACATCGTCACCAAGTGGCGGAGGGATTCAAGCGAAGAAATTGTGATCGTGATATCCCCCACTGCCGCGGCCGAGAAATTAATTGGTTGCGTGTAACCAAGAACTAAGATTTCTTTCTTGATTTTTTCTTGACGGAGCGCTACGGCCTCAACGATTGAATCAACTCCCAAATAATCAACTCCGAGCTTAACCATCGCTCGAGAAAAATCGATCAAGCTGTGGCCATAAGCGTTTGACTTCACCACCGCCATTAGTTTAACCTTGGGACCAATAAGTTTCCGAAACGCCCGATAATTGCGCGCCAGCACTTTGGTGTCCACCTCAATCCAAGTTCGAAGATTGTCTTTGGCTCTCATATGCGGGATGGGAGAATCGAACTCCCGACACCAGTTTGGAAAACTGGAGTTATACCATTTAACTAATCCCGCTTTTCGCCATTAAGTTTAGATTAATGCTAACAGAAGAAAAGCAAAAAAAATACCTCGCTCAAGCAATCCAATTGCTAAAGCGAGGTAAGACAGGGGGGGATCTAGCCAGTTTGTTTCGATCCGATTTCAATTTCAGCAGGTTCAAGAGCCTCCATGCTTGGCAAAGGAAGATCGTAACCCGGCGGTCGGCGCCGATACCTACGTTTTTCCAAAACACTGATACGCTCCGTGATTCTACCTAATTCCCTTAGCATCTCTTGCCTAGCTCTTTCAAGAGAACTTACTCTCATGGCAAGATAGTTTCTTTTGCCTCTCTTGCCCACGGGACACCTTCTTTCTTTATTCTGAATCGTCTGAGTCTATCATTTGTCAAAAGATCAACAAAAACAACACAACCCTGTTTAAGGTATCATGAGAAGGGACGGGTGTCAAATAGAGAGGTCGGCGGGTCGTCCATCATCGTCTTCAGTAAATCCGACCAAACCCGCTTGCAATTTGAGATCGGCGTTGAGCCAGATGAACACAAGGGGCAATTATCTGGCTCCCACTCGCTGTATTCCACGTTGAGTTCCGGCAGACTTACAAGTGAGATCAATTCTCGACCCTGGAGTTCTGTCGGGCGATGACCACAACGAGTCAAGAAAGCGGCGACAATGGGTAGGGCGACGGCCGTCGGATTCTTTTTGAGCACAGCGTCAATCCCCCGTTGCGGCGTACCACCAGTTGTCGTCATTTCCTCAACGATCAGAAATTTCTCGCCGGGCGACAAATCGAAACGACAAATGAGTTCCTTGTCACCAACTTTTTCGTTAAAGCCAATTCGATTGATCTCCCAACTCCTTGCGACTTCTGTTGCAAAAGGGATCCCGGCCATGGGAGAACCAAAAATCCAATCGGGTCTTATCCCGTCTAATCTCCCCGCCAATTTACGAGCGAGCATCTCCGCCGCCGCTGAAAGATTAGCAACTCGCGAAAGATATTGAAGTGTATCGACAAATCCATTGGAGTGCTTGCCACTTCGAAGGACCACGTGTGGGGCCCGCAGATTTCCCTTATAGCTATACTCCCAAACGGCTCCGCTTCGTTTCATTAATTCCCACAACCGAGTTCCTAAACTATTCACAATCATATTTGTTGACATTCAGTTTCATCTCCCAAAAATGCCTGTTTCAATGTTCCAACCTAAAATAAACCCTAGCAGAAATGCTTGAGAAAATCAATCGGGCTGCCGGGAATCGGACCCGGTCTACATGCACCCCATGCATGCGTACTACCGGTATACTACAGCCCGCTAGGTAACATTATAAAAATATGAGGCCCCGTTCCGCCAACTGACGAATAGGGGCCTCGAAAAACCATCTAGTTAAACTCCGGCGAAAGAGGTGGTTGCCACAACAAACGAGATTCTGGGATTACAACATCGCCGACAAAAAATGTTGACATTTTCTTCCCTGCCCGAACAATTATCACTTGTGGACTGATACCATGCAAACGGTGTTCGAAGGAAGGGCGAAAGATGGTAATACTGGTCCAAGATCTCTCGATCGACCGTTTGAAAATCCTGAAGGTTTTTGGATCACAAACAGTCTCTCTCTGTCTGGTTACTCCTTTCTCTCGATCACTAGCCCGTTCACAAACGCTCTTTCGCAAGCGAACACCATTACCCCTTCGTTTCTTCTTCGATCTCTTCACATTAGCCCTTTCCAAGGAGCAAAAGAATGTTAAAGAACTAGACTTGTCCATTATGGCACAAAGAAGCCCCCGATACTAATTCACCAACTGGCGAAAGCACGGGGGCTTTTCGAGACTCTTTTTTCTGGATACTACCGATGGGAGTGGTGACCATAACCGTGGTGGTGTCCGCCGCCGATGTATATGGGTCGCACATGAGTCGGATAGTACCGTGCAACCGGATAGGAATAACGGCGAACTACCACTGGTCGCTGGTGATATGCTCTGGCTGGGTAGTATACAGGAGCTGGATAATAATACTCCGAGTATACTGGATAGGTGTTAACGGTAATCGGCGCCGGCACAATCCTTTCTGGTTCTACCATCACGACCTTCCCATCTTTGTCAGTAATGTACCGTGCCGGGATAACGACACAACCACTCGTCATTGCGACCAATCCAACCAACACAACTAGAACATTTCGATTCGTCTTCATCTCACTTTCTCCCAAATCAGGCTATTTCTAGCCATTTTCCCCAGAAAATCCTAAAAACCCAAAGAACATTTTGACTCTCCTTATTATACACCTAAGCAATATTTTGTCAAGCTTTCGGGGCACTCGGATTTGAACCGAGACTAAATCCTCCCAAAGGACTCGTGCTACCGTTACACTATGCCCCGAGTAACTAGAGAATAATATCCTCAAGATGATCAACTTTCAACACTTTCCCCTCTCCGTTCAGATACACCGCCAGTGCGTCAACCTGCCAATCGCGATTCTCGTCAATGCGACGATCTAGGAGATAGGTCTCGATTACCCTGGACAAACGCTTCCGTTTCCATGGATGGATGTTATCTTCCGGAGAATAATTGTCACTTTCCTCTTCGGGAACAATTTCTCGAGAGACAGTTTTAACTTCGATGAAATGGATGATCTCATCCTTATCAGCCACGATGTCTATCTCCCCCCACTTTTTCCAATAATTACGCTCGATGATGCGGTAAAATTGTCTTTTAAGAAACTTTTCAGCCTCATTTTCACCTATCTTACCTATATTTTGCTTGTCAGTTTGGGACATATATTGGACAGACCTTTAATGTCTCTTATGCACAGTATCCACAGACTTATCCACATTATGCGGGTAGGGAGAATCGAACTCCCGTCTCATCCTTGGCAAGGACGTGTTCTACCACTAAACCATACCCGCAATGCCCCCGGAGGGATTCGAACCCCCATCACTAGTTCCGAAGACTAGTGTTCTATCCGTTGAACTACAGGGGCCAAAAAAACGGCAGGCAGACATTTCACCACAAGGGCTAAAAACCCTGTTGTTTAGTTTAGCAAACCAAATTGATTAGTGAAAGTCAGATATTTCCGCTAGAATAAATCCATGGCGACTAAATTAATTATCCCCGACACGATTTCACGTGTAACCGAGACTATTTCTCAAGCCAACTTCTCAGCCTATTTGGTTGGTGGTTGTGTTCGTGATCTGTTAATGAGTAAAACACCGAAAGACTGGGATGTCGCCACCGATGCTAAACCGGGGCAAATTGCCAGCCTTTTCCCAAAAACCTTCTACGAAAATGCTTACGGTACCGTCACCGTGGTCAACGAAAAGGAGGCTGATTTAGCTCTTCGAAACGTTGAAGTAACACCGTTTAGGAAAGATGCAAAATATTCCGACAAACGTCATCCAGATAAAGTTACCTTTAGTGACACAATTGAAGAAGATCTTGGTCGTCGAGATTTCACCATCAACGCTATTGCCTACGAACCATCTAAAAGACAAATAATTGACATCTATGGTGGCCAAACGGACATAAAAGACAAAGTAGTCCGCGCGGTCGGTCAACCCACCGACCGGTTAGACGAAGACCCGCTTAGAATCATGCGTGGTGTCCGATTAGCAACCGAACTTAGTTTCATGATTAACAATGAGACTATGGAAGCGATGCAAAAAAAGGTCGATTTACTTAGTTTTATTGCTCAAGAGCGTATTCGCGATGAATTCAGCCGTATTATTTTATCTAATAACTTGATGACTGGAATCATTACCCTTCATCAAATTGGGGCTTTGAAGCAATTTCTACCTGAATTAGAAGAAGGGGTTCACATGAAACAGAATGGCGATCACATTTATGATGTTTGGGAACACACGCTTAGAGTGGCTCAACATGCTGCTGATAAGAATTGGCCGTTTCACGTGAGACTTGCAGCTTTATTTCATGATATCGGCAAACCTAGAACTCGAGAATGGGGTAAGGAAAAAAATGATTGGACGTTTTATGGCCATGATGTAATTGGGGCACGAATGACTAGGAAAATTATGGGGCGACTTAAATTCGGCAAACAACTCTCGGAAACTGTTGAGAGACTAGTCCGGTATCACATGTTTTTCAGTGATATTGATAAAATAACTCTATCGGCGGTGCGAAGAATTATCAGGAATGTTTCCCGTGAAAACATTTGGGACCTAATGCATGTGAGAAACTGCGACCGAATCGGTATGGGACGACCCAAAGAAAGCCCTTATCGCCTTAGAAAATATGAATCAATGATTGAAGAGGCATTAAGATCACCGACTTCGGTAAGTATGCTCAAGATTAAGGGGGAGGATGTTTTACGTGAAACGGGAATTACTCCGGGGCCTAAAGTTGGCCATATTCTACATGCTTTGCTCGAAGAAACACTTGAGAAACCAGAACTAAATAATGAAGATTATTTGAAAAACAGGATTAAGGAATTAGTGAAACTTAGTGATCAAGAATTAGAGAATCTTGGCCAACAAGGTAAAGATAAGAAGTCAGAAATTGAGGAAGAAGAATTAAAAAAGATTCGCGATAAATACTCGGTTCATTAAACAAAATGAGCAAAATTAAACCACCCGTTGTTTAATAGGGTGGCGTGGATCACGAAACTTAGTTTTCTATCGGTCGGACAGAGTTGACCTTTAGCGTCTTATGATTCGTGTCCTTTATAATTCCCAATCATATCTGTCCGATATTATATTATAGGACAGTCTATAAGACAAAACTATTCCTGTGGATAACTCTCACTCAAATCACATCACTCTTTCCGATGGAAGCGCTGATGCACGGAGCGCAATTCGCGGTCAGTGACATGCGTATAGACTTGCGTGGTCGAGATGCTGGCGTGACCAAGCAGAAGTTGGACGGCACGGAGATCCGCGCCATTGCGCAGGAGATCAGTAGCGAAACTGTGGCGGAGCGTGTGCGGTGTCACCGACTTCATAATCCCTGCGCTGATCGCATATTTTTTGATCAATCTCTCCACACTACGCGGAGTTAAGCGCCCTTCTTGGCTATTCACAAACATCGGCTCAGCCGTGTCTTTCCGTTTATCTAGATAAGCCTCGAGCGCCTGCTTGGCTTCGGGAGAGAGGAAAACGACCCGCACCTTGCCCCCCTTACCGCGAACACTGAATTCTTGGCTCTTCAAATTCACATTCTCGCGGCCAAGATTACATAATTCGGAAATCCGCAGGCCGGTGGAAAAAAGAAGTTCAAAAATCGCGCGGTCGCGACGGCCAAGGTCGGTGGAGGAATTCGGCTTCTTGAGCAGACGTTCAAGCTCTTCCGGACTGATTAGATTGAGTTCACGGGCCGAAAGTTTGGCCAGTTCAATACTGGAAGGGGAGAGGGCCTTCTCTCCGCGGCTGGCCAAATACTTAAGGAAGGTGCGGAGCGCGATTAGGTGGTAATTTTGGGTATTCTTCTTGACCGTCTCGCCGGGAACCGACCCCGGCTGGCGATTCAACCAGAGCCGATAACGGCGAATTAAATCGAGAGTAATGTCTTCGGGTCTCTTCACTTGAGAGGCAAACTTAAAAAAGCGCGTGAGGTAGCGATCGTAGGCCTCGACGGTCTTCAGGCTCCGCCCCCGCTCGATCTCGAGGTATTCTAAGAATTGGCGTTGGAGTTCGGTAAGATTAGACATGTTGCTCATTTTAACATTTTTTGCTAAATTTCTGTGAATTACAGAACTCCGCCAACACCACTTTTTTAACCCACGCTCAAAACCTTCAGTTGGCTGAAGTGAACGCAAAAGTTAATTTTCATCAAGCAATTA
>C687J35174_10004716_pt1 | contig 18206 bp, 15 predicted proteins | sample RifCSPhighO2_01_FD_35174 | JGI IMG/M metagenome (IMG submission 35174) | reverse complement strand
TTCACAAGATTATTTGATAATGCTGATCAAAGATTTCCTAGACTGGAAACTCTAATCATTGAATCAACTTACGGCGGGTCTCAGGACAATTACCAGAAAAGAAATGAAGCAGAAGACACTTTAATTAACATGATTAAGGAAACAGTGCAGTTAGGAGGAAATGTTTTAATTCCTGTTTTCAGCGTAGGAAGAGCTCAGGAAATAATGCTTGTAATTGAAGAGTATTTCAGAAGAGGGCAGTTAAAGGACATTAAAGTTTACGTTGACGGCTTAACTAAAGAAGCTTCTGCAGTTCATACGGCTTACCCAGAATATTTAAGGAAAGCAGTGCAGAGAAGAATTCTTACAAATGATTCTCCTTTCACTTCAGAAATATTTGAAGACGCTACATGGGATAAAAGAGATGAAATTGTTGCAAGAGGCGCTTCAATAATTATTGCAAGCTCAGGAATGCTTACAGGCGGGCCGTCAGTGGAGTATCTGCATAAACTTGCAGAAGACGCCAAAAATACTTTAATTTTTGTTGGATGGCAGGGCAAAGGCTCTCCTGGAAGAAAAATCCAGGAAGGATTAAAGTCTCTGCCCTTCGAGGATGCAAAAGGAAGAACCAAAGTTCTTCAAATAAATTTAAGGGTTGAAACAGTTGAAGGCTTTTCAGGGCACTCAGACAGAAAAGAATTAAGCGCTTATATTAGAAACTTAAAGCCAAAACCAAAAAGAATTATTGTAGATCACGGAGAAAAAACCAAAACAATTGATTTCGCCAGATACATTACGCAGAAATACAAAATTCCTGCAGTGTCTCTAACAAACCTGGATGCTTTAAGGCTGATGTAAAAAAGTTAATAGAAATGGCATTAGCCTCTTCTTGTTATTCTAGTAATTGGTTTGCTTCCTCTTAATCTAGCTAAAAATTCTCTTCTTGACATTTCTTTATTTGGTGTAATTCTCGAACCTATAGGTTTTGTTTTAGGGTTTTCGTTTTCTGCAATTGTTTTTGAAACATTGAATCTTTTTGTTGCGCTCGTAAATTTTCTTGTTTTTTTGTCAAATAAAAATAATATTGCTCTGTTAATTTCTTTAGGGTCAATAAAATGCCTGCTTAATGGATTGAATCCCTCAAAAATTTTTTTTCTTTCTTCCGGATCCAATAACAGTTCCTTAATTCCAATATGTGCTGCTCCGTAATAAATTCCGATTCTTGGTTTTCTTCCCAGCTTTTCTCTTAACTCTTTTGCGATTATCTCTGTTTTTTCAGCGGTAATAGCATCCCTTAATGTTGATGCCACAAATTGTTCAAAATCAGTCATTCTTGAAATAGCGTTATTCACTTCTTCAAATTTACTTAATTTTCCGTCTTCCGAAAGTTTCTCCAAAATTCTTGTAGGTTCATTCAGGTAAAGCCCGCCTGCAAGCAAAAAAGCTAAACCGATTTTGATGAAATCTCTTCTTTTTATTTTTTCATTTGGAGAATCTTTTTTTCTTTTTGCAATCATCGCAGATTTTCCAATAAAGTATAAAGACAATAGCACTCTCATTGCCCTCATTACTTCCTCTCTCTTTTCATCATTTTGGACCATTCTCCCAATTTCTTCATTTGATTCTTTTATGTTTGGAAATGCATCCAAAAAATACACATCAGAATTTCTGTTAATTCCAATCATTCCTGTTTTAAATATCAAAGGAAGTTTGAATTCCCCCAACTCCAATATTTTCATTCCCATTTGATTTCGCATTAAATCAAAATACGCTTCAACTTTTTCTTTTGAAGATAAATCACGGTTTTCTATAATCTTATCAAGAAGCTCCCTTATACTGGCATCAAATTGCACATTTTTTGGAACAGAATCAACAGGATTATTATGGTTTTCCAGATTCAAATAGTAAATAGCATCCTCTGTTTCAAATTCAGTATAAGACATTAGCAAATAAAGAATTCCAATATTATAAATGTATTATTTTCAGAAAGAAACCTTTAAGTATTTAAAAATCATTTTATTTTTTAATGGTGAAAGCGAAAAAGAAATCCGGGAAATCCAGAGATGCAGAAAATTTCAAGGACCTTGGATTTAATGCCTACAGGATTCATAGAGTCAAGAGAATCTTGATCGTGAATTCTTTTTTATTCCTGGCAACTTTTATTGCTTTAAGCTTAATGAATTTCTTTAAGCCTGAATTATTTAATGGATTCAGATCAGTTTTTGATTCAGTTACTGTGCTGTTATTAGTTTTGTTTTCTTATTTTGCTGCAGTGCACTTCATTTTCAATTCCCTTCTTGCTTTAAGGTCNGGCTATGTAAGCTTCACTTTGTTTTCNTCAAGAAAACATTTAATTGAATATTATGTAACAGAAAATCCTGCAGGCTTCCAGTTTTCAGTTTACGGCGGATTCATTCTTGCAATAATTCTATTATTCTTTGGAACCTTCATTCCAGTTTCAATTCTGCTTTAATCAATTAATTGCCTTTTTTTTGCCGGAAAATTCAGATAGCTTTAAATGGTTTTTCTCTTAAAACTGAAGCCAATCCATTGATTTAAATACTTTTCCACTTTAAATTCACTAATATATTCTATTACATTTTTCTCTTCTGGGTGTATAAGGGTTGTTGAGTCACGTTAAGCTTTGATTTTGATTTCATTCGAGTTTAGGCGTCAGACCGGAAGGGTTTAGGTGAAAGCATGAAAAGGTTAGACGAGCACTTTCTGGTTCCAAGGCATGACATCTTAACAAAGGATGAAGCTGAAGGATTTCTTAAAGAGCTTGGAGTCATCAAAAAAAATCTTCCCGCTATTTTGGAAGACGACCCAATTGCTGAAGAGCTTAAAGCCCAGCCAGGGGACATAATTAGAATTGTGAGAAAGTCGCATACTGCAGGGCAGGCAATTTACTACAGAGTGGTTGTTTAAAAGGTGAAGCTATGGAAGGATGGCCGTTAATCCAGTCTTATTTCAGGAACAAGAATATTGCGCAGATGGAAATCGATTCCTATAATCAGTTTGTTGACTTAAAGTTGGATGAAATTGTTGAAGAAAATAAAGATGTTACTCCTAAAATGGAGGAAGTAAGATTAGAGTTATCAAAAATTGAAATTTTAAAGCCAAGAGTTGTTGAAGCTGACGGCTCTCCCAGAACTAATTTTTATCCAATGGAGGCGAGAACCAGAAACAGGACTTATGCTTCCCCGATTTTTTTAACAATGGCTTTGCTTAGGAGAGAAGTAGAGCAGGATGTAAAGAAAACTTTCATCGGAGACCTTCCCGTAATGCTTAAATCAAACAGGTGCTGGCTTGAAGGAAAAACTTCGGATGAATTAGTTGAAATGGGTGAAGACCCAATGGATTTCGGGGGATACTTTATAGTGAATGGTTCTGAGAAAGCATTAATGACTCAGGAAGTTCTTGCTTCAGATAGAGTGCTTACAGCTGATTTAGGGCAGGGCAAAAGCGTTGCAGAAGTAATTTCTACAAAAGGAGCATTCAAGGGAAGAACAAGAATAATCAGGGGCTCAGACGGATCATTAAGTGTTACTTTTCCTGCCTCCCCAAAAAAACTGAGACTTTATGTTTTACTGAAAGCACTTGGAATGAGCAAGGATCAGGAAATAATTAATGCTTTTTCAAATGAAAAAGAAGTTGTTAATGACGTTTTACTGAATTTTGAAAACCTTGACGTGAAGAAGGAAGATGAGGCTCTTGACAGAATTGGAAAATATGTTGCTCCGGGCCAGGTAATTGAATACAGGTTAAGAAGAGCTCAGGAAGTAATTGATGCATTCTTATTGCCTCACATCGGGCAAGGCAAGGAGCACAGGATTGCTAAGGCTTATTATTTGTGCATGATGGCAGAGAAAGCAATTGAAAGAGCCTACAATTTAAGAGGCGAAGACGACAAAGACCATTACGCCAACAAAAGACTTGAGTTAAGCGGAAAACTAATGGAGCACTTGTTCAGGTACTCATTCAAGTATTTCATTAAAGACTTAAAATTCCAGATTGAGAGAACAATTACTAGAAGAAGAAAATTAAACATTTCAACTGTTGTTAGGCCGGGAGCAGTAACTGAGAGAATCAGGTTCGCCATGAGCACAGGAAACTGGATTGGAAGAGCAACAGGGGTAAGCAAGTTCATGGACAGAGTGAATTACTTAAGTCCTTTAACTGATTTAAGGAAAGTTAAAAGTCCTTTGGATAAAAACAGAGAGCTTTATGAAGCAAGAGATGTTCACGGCACTCACTGGCAGAGGCTCTGCGGAATTGAAACTCCTGATGGGCCTCAATGCGGTTTAGTAAAAAATTTAGCTTTGCTTGCAGAGGTTACAACTGAAACTTCTGAAAAGCCTGTAGAGAAATTATTGAATGAAATGGGAGTAAAATTGAAGTGATTTGATGAAGCAGGCAAAGGTTTACATTAACGGAAGATTAATTGGCTTCCATAATGAAGGAAAAAGATTAACCAGGGATTTAGTTGAGAAGAGAAGGCAGAGAAAGCTTTCAGTTCATGCAAACATTGCGTTCCATGAAGACACTAATGAAATTTACATTAACACTGATTCAGGAAGAGTTGTAAGGCCCTTAGTTATTGTTGAAAACGGAAAACCGAAAATCACTTCAGAGCATGTCAAGCAGATAAAGGAAGGAAAGCTTTCCTGGCAGGACTTGATTGATAAAGGGTTAGTTGAATACTTGGATTCAGAGGAAGAAGAGAATACTTTGATTGCTTTAACTGAAGATGAATTAACTAAAGAGCACACTCACATTGAAATTAATCCGATAGGGATTTTTTCTGTTGTCACTTCATTGATTCCCTACATGGAGCATAACATGGCGGGAAAGGCCCTGCATGGAGCAAAAATGTTCAAGCAGAGCCTTGGATTAAGCGGAATTAACATGAATTTAAGGACTGACACTGAAGGTTATTTCCTTCATTATCCTCAGAGAGCTTTAGTTAAAACAAGAACAATTGATATTTTGAATTTAGAGAAAAGGCCTGATGTGCAGAACTTTGTTGTTGCAATAATGCCTTTCTACGGCTACAATGTGCTTGATGCAGTTGTATTAAACAAAGCTGCTGTTGAAAGAGGACTTGGAAGATCAGCTTACTTTAGAACCTATGATGGAGTAGAGAATAGGTATCCAGGAGGGCAGGTGGATAAATTTGAAATTCCTGACGAGGAAACTGTTGGATTTTTGGGAGAGGAAGCTTACAGGCATTTAGGTGCTGACGGCTTAGTTGAAGTTGAAACTCTTGTTGATGAAAAAGACATTATTCTTGGAAGAACTTCTCCTCCAAGATTCCTTGAAGAGATAAGCGAATTCGGAGTAGTGAAAGAAAAGAGAAGAGAAGCTTCTGTTTCAGTCAGGAAAGGAAAGCCCGGTTCAGTTGACAGAGTGTTTGTAACTGAAGCTGAAGGCGGAAACAAGTTAGTGAAAGTAAAAGTCAGAAGTACTATGACTCCTGAACTTGGAGATAAGTTTTCAAGCAAGCACGGACAGAAAGGAGTAGTGGGGGCAATTATTCCTGAAGAAGACATGCCTTTCACTATTGACGGAGTAAAGCCTGACTTGCTTTTGAATCCTCACTCAATTCCTTCAAGAATGACTATGGGGCACTTGCTTGAAATGCTTGCAGGAAAAGTTGCATCCATTTCAGGAGAGCAGATAGACGGAACAAGCTTCAATGAAGTTCCAATGCAGGAATTAGAGAAAAGGCTTCAGGAATCAGGCTTCAGAAATGACGGAAAAGAAGTTTTCTATGACGGAATTTCAGGTGAAAGAATTGAGGGACAGATTTTCACTGGAGTTGTTTCTTACAGAAGATTATTCCACATGGTTGCCCACAAAATGCAGTCAAGAAGCAGAGGCCCAGTGCAGATACTGACAAGGCAGCCAACTGAAGGAAAAGAAAAAGAAGGCGGATTAAGGTTCGGTGAAATGGAAGGAGAAACTCTTGTAGGACACGGAGCCGCAATGCTTTTACAGGAAAAATTCATTGATGACGCAGACAAATCAATCCAGTTAGTGTGCGAGAAATGCGGAAACCTTGCAGTTGATGACACCATAAGGAAAAGAAGATACTGTTCAATGTGCGGAAGCTCAAAAATTTATCCAGTTGAAATGAGCTACGGATTCAAGCTATTGATTGATGAATTAAAGGCTTTAGGAATTTTCCCTAAAGTAAATATTTCGGATAAGGTTTAAAGGTGTTAAAGCATGCCAATGAAAAAAATTACCAGTATTGAATTTGGTTTACTGGGGCCTGAATTAATCAGAAAAATGTCTGCACTGGAGTTAAAGAATCCTGAAACATATGATAAAGATGGGTATCCAATGGAAGGAGGATTAATGGATCCTCATTTAGGGGTAATCAATCCAGGGTTAAGATGCAAGACATGCGGACACAACATGAAGAACTGTCCAGGGCACTTCGGGCACTTGGAATTAGTGAGGCCAGTATCTCATTCAGAGTTCGGAAAAAAATTAGAAGACTTAATGAATGGGACATGCCAGAGCTGCGGAAGAATTTCGTTAAAGGATGAAGAAATAAGTAAATTCAGGGAAAAGCATGAGAAAGGAAAAAATTTCACTAAACTAATTTTAAAGAAAACAAAGAAAGCAAAAAAATGCCCTCACTGCAATGCACCCAGAGGAGAAGTTGCATTGGATAAGCCCACAAACTTTTACTTGGATAAAGAAAGAATTTATCCAACTCAGATAAGGGAATGGGTTGAAAAAATTCCCAACCCTGACTTGGAATTATTCGGCTACCAGCCTGACAGAATCAGGCCTGAATGGTTTGTTTTAACAGTGCTTCAAGTTCCTCCAATAACTATAAGGCCTTCAATTACCTTGGAAACAGGAATAAAATCAGAAGACGATTTAACTCATAAACTAGTTGACATTGTCAGAATCAATTTAAGGCTGAGAGACAACATTGATGCAGGAGCACCTCAATTAATTATTGAAGACTTATGGGATTTACTGCAGTATCATATAACAACTTACTTTGACAATAACACTGCGGGAGTTCCTCCTGCAAAGCACAGAAGCGGAAGAGCTCTCAGGACTTTAATTCAGAGACTGAAAGGAAAAAAAGGAAGATTCAGATACAATTTAACAGGAAAAAGAGTTAATTTTGCTGCAAGGTCAACAATAACTCCTGACCCATTTTTATCAATTAATGAAGTCGGGGTTCCAGAAGAAATTGCAAAGGAATTAACTGTTCCCGAAATAGTCACTGAAGTGAACAAAAAATTAATTGAAGAATTAATTAAAAAAACTGATAAAATTCATTACTTAATCAGGCCTGACGGAAGCAGAAGAAAAGTAGTGGAAGAATTCAGGAAAGAGCTTTTAGAAGAATTAGCGGTCGGCTACAAAGTTGAGAGATGCCTGCAGAACGGAGACATTGTTTTATTCAACAGGCAGCCTTCGCTTCACAGGCTTTCAATGATGGCTCACAAAGTAAGAATAATGCAGAACAAAACTTTCAGGTTAAATCCAACTGTTTGCAAGCCATACAATGCAGACTTCGACGGAGACGAAATGAATCTTCACGTTCCGCAGACAGAGGAAGGAAAAGCTGAAGCAGAAGAATTAATGTTTGTTGAAAAGCAAATAATTTCCCCTAGATACGGCGGACCAGTAATTATTTTAGATGAAGACGCTGTTTCAGGAACCTATATTTTAACAATGAATCAGACAGAGTTCGATAAAGAGGAAGCAATGTATATCTGCCACGAATTCGGATTCAATGAGCTTCCGAAGCCGGATAAAGGAAAGAAATGGAGCGGAAAATCATTATTCTCCTTGCTTCTTCCAAAGGATTTGAATTTGTCTTATCCAACGAAGACAATGAGGTTAATTAAAAAAACAGGAATTTCGAAAAACGTTTCAAAAGAAAACGATCCATACGATTCATACTTAGTAATAAAAGGCGGAGTGCTTGAAAAAGGAGTAGTTGACTCAGCTTCATTAGGGGAAGCAAGAGGAATTCTTGTGGATACTCTTGCAAAAGAATATCCTCCGGAAGTTCTAAGAAATATTTATGACAGGTTGAACAGAGTAGCGTCATACCTCATTACAAGAAAAGGAATGTCAGTTGGATTAGATGAATACATGCCAAGCGACGGAATGAACAGAGCTAAAAAGAAAGCCATTGAAGAAGAGCTTTTAGAAGCAGAAGAAATCGTTAAAAAATACAGAAAAGGAAAACTTGAAGTAATTCCAGGAAGAACTTACGATGAATCATTTGAGATGGCAATGATGCGTCTTGGAGCAAAAACAAAAGACCAGTTAGAGGCCTACATTTTAAAGGAAAGAATTGAAGAAGTTTTAACAGAAAATCCTCCAATGAATTCAATAATCATGATCTTAAGCGGTTCAAGAGGAAATCCCACAAACTTAACAAACATTTCAGGGTTCTGGGGGCAGGCAGCTGTAAGAGAAGGAAGGCCTAAAAGAGGATTCAATCACAGGCTTATTCCAGTCAATCAGAAAAATGATGTCGGAGCTTTAGCAGGAGGATTCATTCAGACAAATTTTGTTGAAGGAATGAATGCAAGAGAATACTTTTATCACTCAATGGGTGGAAGGCAAGGAGAAGTTGACACTGGAGTAAGCACAAAAGTTTCAGGCTACTTATACAGAAGGCTTGCAAACTCATTGAAAGACCTGATAGTGAGTTATGATTCAACAGTAAGATCAGCCAGCAAGAACATAATTCAGTTTGCTTACGGAGAAGACGGAGTTTTCACTACAGGAACAATCGGCGGAAAAAACATTGATGTAGAAAAACTCGCAAAAAAGAATAAGGTGAAATAATGCCAAAAAAAGCAAAAGAAAAAGAAGCAAAAGAAGAAGCAGAGGAAGCTCCTCCAATTGAAAGAGAGCCTGTTGTAGATTACATGAAGCTTTACGGTCTTCCAAAAAATGTTTTTGACTCAGCAATAGAGCATTCAAAAAAACACAATTTAAGCGAAGCAAAGCAGAACGAGTTAATTGAATCACTGAAAGAAAAATATGAGTCAATTAAAGTGGAGCCTGGAGAAGCAGTGGGAATAATTGCAGCCCAGAGCCTTGGAGAGCCTGGAACTCAGTTAACATTAAGAACAAAGCACTACGCAGGAGCAGCAGAAGTTTCAGTTGGATCAGGAATTCAGAGAGTGGAGGAAATAGTTGATGGAAGATCAAAAGCAAAGTATCCTTCAATGACAATTTACTTGAATGAACCTTTTAAGGCAAATGCAGATGACGCTGATTTGTTCGCAAGAAGCTTAATTGATGTAAGAATGTCTGACGTATTAAAGATTGATGAAGACTTCACTAAACTGACTGGAAAAATAATTGTTTTAGAAGAAGAATGCGATGCAAGAAATGTTAATGTAAAGGAATTAATTGAAAAAATTGAAAAAACAGTTAAACTTGATTTAAGAAAAAGAACAAATGAATTGCATTTCTCAATTGAAAAAAAAGATGGATTCATTAAAACAAGAAAACAGCTCCTGAAATTAATGAATTCAAGAGTGCAGGGAGTAAGAGGAGTAGAAAAAACAATTGTCTCAAAAGAAAACGAAGAATATGTAATCAAGACAAGGGGAACAAACTTAAAAGCAGTTTTAAAGTTACAGGAAGTTGACGGAGCAAGAACAACAACAAATGACATTAAAGAAATTTCAAGAGTTTTAGGAATCGAAGCAGGAAGAATGGCAATAATAAACGAATTAAATAAAACATTGGTTGACAACGGAATCAATGTAGATATAAGGCACATGATTCTTTTAGCTGACTTAATGACTTATGACGGGCAGATCAGAGGAATTGTTAGAACAGGAATCACAAGAGAGAAAAGCTCTCCTTTTGCAAGAGCGGCATTCGAAGAAACAACAAAGCACCTCCTTGAAGCAGCATTCACAGGAGAAAAAGAATTACTGCAAGGAGTAGTTGAAAACATCATTGTAGGGCAGCCAATCAAGGTTGGAACAGGGATAGTGAGCTTAATCCAGAAAGACTAACTAATCAAATAAATACATTTAAAAATACTTTAATTGAGAATTATTTTACTTTATTTTTCCCAAGAATGCGCATGCATGTGAGGGAAGTCATTAATTTAAGTGGTTTAAATGGCGGACGTAAGCACTGAAATCAGAAGAGCAGTTGATTCAGGGAAAGTTTTCTTTGGCTCAAAAAAAACTGAAAAAGAAATCCTTACAGGAAAAGGAAAAATTGTAGTGATGGCGAAAAGCATTCCCGTCAATGTAAGGGAAAGAATTGAGTACTTAACAGAATTAAATCAAATGCCTCTCATTAAATTTGAGGGAACAGCTAAAGAGCTTGGAGAGGTATGCGGAAAGCCTTTCGTTATTTCATTAATGCATGTATCAGATCCAGGAAAAAGCAAACTGCTTTCCTTCATTGAAACCCAAAAAAAGAATGCAAAAGAGAAATAAAACAATGCAGTGATATTAATTGAAAATTTCAAACCAAGAAATACTTTACATTAATGCATTCAATTCAATAACGAAAGTTACTGCAAAAGGATGCATGGAAAGCAACGGAAGCATTATTTTCCTTGTAAATGAAATGGACATAGGGAAAGCAATTGGAAAAAAAGCATTCAATATAAAAAAAATCGAGCAGAAAACAGGGAAGAGAATTGAGGTTCTTCCCTTTTCATTAAATGCTTCAGATTTTTTTACAAAATCATTAAAGGACATAAAATTTGATGAAATAACTGAAAAAAATGAAAACGGAAAAAAATCACTGAATGTTTCGCTTGACGCAGAGAATAAAAGCAAATTAAAGAAAAAATTGTTTAAAATGAAAGGAATTAAGGAAATTCTTAAAAAACAATTCGGAATTGAAAATATTAGAATGAGGTAATATTAATGGGAAGCGGAGAATTTGCAGCAAGGCAGCTTGAAAAAAAAAGAAAGAAATGGAAATGGAAAGACAAGCACTATAAAAGAAAGATGAAGGGCTGGGACAAGAAATTTGACTTGCTTGAAGGCTCTCCGCAGGCAAAAGGAATAGTTATAGAGAAAAGAGGAGTAACTGCAAGGCAGCCGAATTCAGGGATAAGAAAATGCGTCCGTGTTCAGTTAATTAAAAACGGAAAGCAGCTCACAGCTCTTGCACCGCTTGACGGAGCAATTAAATTCATTGACGAGCACGATGAAGTAATGGTTGAAGGAATTGGGGGAGCGCAGGGCGGACCAAAAGGAGATCTTTGGGGAGTGAAGTACAGAGTAACTCATGTTAACGGCCAGGCTCTTGAAATGCTTAGAACAGGAAGAAAAGAGAAGACAAAGAGATGATTAAATGGAAGTAAACAAAGTTTTCGGTAAATGGGGAGGAGAAGGAATTAAATTCAATGACATCAGCTTGGCTAATCACATTGCTTTAACCACGAAACTCATTCCTCACACGTTCGGNAGACTAAGCCAGAAAAGATTCGGAAAAGAAGAAATTTCAGTAGTTGAAAGGCTTTTAAACAAAGTGATGAGATCCGGGCAGGGAAAAAGAAAGCTTTCAGGAAAATACATAAGAGGAAGAGGAGCCTGCGGAAAAAAGCTTCAGGCAATGAGGCAGATACAGGAAGCGTTTGAAAAAATTGAAAAGCAGACAAAAGAAAACCCGATTCAATTATTAGTGAAAGCAATTGAAAATTCTGCTCCAAGAGAAGACATTACAAGAATCAAAAGAGGAGGAATCTCCTACACTGTTGCAGTGGACATTGCTCCAATGAAAAGAATAGATGAATCTTTAAAGAATATTGCTTTAGCTGCTTTTTCTCAAAGCTTTAACAGCAAAATTTCCGGAGCTGACGCGCTTGCAAAAGAAATAATGCTTGCAGCAAAAGACGACAGCACCAGCTTCTCAATAAAGAGAAGAAACGAAATTGAAAGAATTGCATTAGGTTCAAGGTAAAACTTTTTTTTTGGTGAAATCATGGGAAGAAAAGAAGATCAAGCAAATTTAGCTCAAAGCTTAATGGCTTCAAGAGAAGTAATAAGAAACATTGGAATAGTTGCGCACATAGATCACGGGAAATGCGTTTCCCCTGAATCAAATCTTTTTTTAGTTGGAGGAGAATTAATTACAGCAGAAGCCTTGTTTAATAATTCCTCAGTTATTGGAAAAAAAATTAAAGAAAATTCAAATGAATTAATTTTTGATGTTTCAGATCAAGAAATTTTNACTTATTCTTTAAACAAAGAAACAGGAAAAGTAGAATTAAAGCCTATTACTTTTGCATGGAAATTAAAAGGCGGAAAATTAAATGAAGTAATTCTCAGGAATGGCTTGAAAATTAAAACAACTCCTGAGCATAAATTTATTGTTTTACATGAGCTTGATTTTAAGGAAAAAACAGCAGAGCAATTAAAGCAAGGAGACAGAATAGTCTGCCCAAGAAATCTTCCAGCAGAATCAAGCAAAAGCATTAAGCAGGAAATACTGGGAAAACTCAGTGAAAGAAATATTTACGCAAAATTAAATAAAAATTTTTCAGAAGCATTTAAAGAGAAGATTAATGGCTTTAAAATTGAAAGAGCATTCAGCCTAATTAATTCGAAAATTAAATTGAACAGCTTCAGAGACAACGTGAGAAAAGGAAAATTCAAGCTTAAGGATCTTTTAGTCTTGGCAAAAACCTTTTCAATCAGCCCTGAAGAGCTTTACGGTTCAATTGAATTAATTTTTTTGAGAAACAATGCAGTTACGGGCCCAAGCGCAAAGCCAATGCTGTTGCCAAAAAATTTTGAAAACTTCTTTTATCTTGCAGGCCTTCTTTTTGGTGATGGCTCAGGAGATAAATTTATTGTTGGAAAGCAGGAACTTGGAAGCAGGTTTGTTGAAATCTGCCACGAACTGGGGATAAATCCATATTTTAGGAATTATTCAAACAAAACTCCCGAAATAGGAGCAGGATCAAAAACACTGCTTGAAGCACTTAATGCATTATTCGATTACCCAAAAAATAAAAAATCAAAAAACATTTCAGTCAGCAGTTTCTTAATGACTTCAAATTCTGCTTATATTTCAGAATTTATTAAAGCTTACTTTGACTGCGACGGCACAGTTGAAAAAAATAGAAGAGCAATTTCAATAGTTTCTGCAAGCAAAAAAATGATTGAAAAACTTCAGTTACTGTTATTGAGGTTCAATGTAATGTCAATAACTTCAGTAAAAAAAGGCTATCATAACCTGCATATCACTGGCCAGTCAGTGAAGCAATTCAATTCCAGAATCGGCTTTGGTTTAACTGAAAAACAGCAAAAAGCATTCAAGCTGGCTGAAACTGTTGTTGCGAGCACAGTCCTGGATTTAATTCCTTTAAGCAAAGAAAAGCTGAAAGAATTACGAGGAAGCACTTCAATGAATTCGATTTCTCATCATTTTTACAAGTATGAATCGCAGACTTATGTGCCAACTAATTCTACTGTAAATAATTTAATTCAGTTATTCAAGCAGAAAGGACTTCAAGCAAATCAATTAGAAAAATTAGCCAACCCAGACTTATCATTCATTGAAGTAAAGCAGGTAAAAACGGCAGTTGAAGAAGTTGTATTTGATTTCACTGTTGCAGACAACCATAACTTTGTAGCAGAAGGAATGTTCATTCATAACACAACAATGACCGACAATTTAGTTGCAGCAGCGGGATTGATTTCAGAAGAGCTTGCAGGAAAGCAGAGAATAATGGATTACGAGGACCAGGAGCAGGAAAGAGGAATAACAATTAACGCGGCAAACATTTCATTAGTAAACAAAGTAAACGGAAAAGACCACTTAATTAATTTAATTGACACTCCAGGGCATGTTGACTTTGGAGGAGAAGTAATCAGGGCAATGAGGGCAGTTGACGGAGTTGTTCTTGTTGTGGACTCAGTTGAAGGAGTAATGCCTCAAACTGAAACAGTGATAAGGCAGGCTTTAAGGGAAAGAGTTAAGCCGGTTCTATTCATCAACAAAGTTGACAGGTTAATTTCTGAACTGCAGTTAACAGAGCAGATGATGCAGGAAAGATTCATTAAAACAATTACTAAAGTAAATGAATTAATTAAAGCAAATGCGCCAGAAGAATTCAAAAACCAATGGATTGTGGCTCCATCCAACGGCTCTGTTTCATTCGGCTCAGCTTACAATAAATGGGCTGTTTCAATTCCTTACATGCAGAAATCAGGAATCACAATGAAAGATGTTTACAATTTCATGAAAGAAGACAAGCAGAAAGAATTAGCTAAAAAAAGTCCTCTTCATGAAGTAATATTCAAAATGGTTGCAGACCATCTGCCTTCCCCTTCAACAGCGCAGAAATACAGAATTCCCAGAATCTGGAGCGGAGAACTGGAATCAGAAATAGGAAAAAACATGCTGTCATGCTCTCCATCAGAGCCTTTCTCAATGATGGTTACAGATGTTTCAGTTGACCCTCACGCAGGAGATGTAGCCACTGGAAGAATTTTTTCCGGAACAGTAAGAAAAGGATTAATTGTAAAGCTTTTGGGAAGCAAAAAGCAAATTCATGTCCAGAAAGTCGGATTGTTTTTCGCCAATGAATTCATTGAAGTAAAAGAAATTCCTGCAGGAAACATTGCAGCGCTTGTAGGATTAAAAGAAGTTTATTCAGGAGAAACAATTTCCACAATAGACATGCAGGAATTTGAAAGCTTTTTAACAAATGTAGAGCCGGTAATGACTATTTCAATTGAAGCACAGCATACAAAAGATTTGCCGAAATTAATTAATGCAATCAATGCCTTGACAAAAGAAGACCCGAACTTAAAAGCATCAATTAACCAGGAAACAGGAGAGCATCTGCTTTCAGGAATGGGGGAGCTTCACTTGGAAGTAAACATTTACAGAATTGAAAAAAACCACGGAGTAAAAGTAAAAACATCTCCTCCAATAGTTGTTTACACTGAAACAATGCTGAATCCTTCACCAATAATTGAAGGAAAATCTCCAAACAAGCACAATAAATTCAAGGTAAGTGCACAGCCATTAACTGAAGAGCTGGCAAAAAATTTGTCTCAGGCAAACATTAAAGGAAAAGTTAAAACCAAAGACAAGGAATGGATTGCAAAATTTGAAGGAATAGGCTTCGACAAAGAAACAGCTAAAAGAATCTGGACCGTGCACAATAACAGCGTATTAGTAGACAGAACAAGAGGAATCCAGTCACTTCACGAAATAAGGGAATTAGTGATTCAAGGATTCAAGGACGCAATGGATGAAGGACCTTTAGCAAAAGAAAAAGGATTCGGAGTAATGGTTGAACTGCACGATGCTTCTCTGCATGAAGACGCAATTCACAGAGGACCAGCACAAGTGCTTCCAGCAATAACAAGAGCAATTTACGCAAGCATGCTTTCAGGAAACGCAGTGATTTACGAGCCAAAGCAGACACTAACAATAACTGTTCCAGAAACATTCATGGGAGCAGTAACAGGGCAGCTAAGCCAGAGAAGAACTCAAATACTTGAAATCAGATCAGAAGGAGACCAATCAATAATTATCGGCAAAGCCCCAGTAGCAGAATTAATCGGATTCTCTGCAGACATAAGAGGAGCAACTCAAGGCAGAGCACTATGGACAGCTGAATACTCAGGCTACGAAATGCTTCCAAGAGAAATGCAGACAAAAATAATTACCGAAATAAGAAAAAGAAAAGGAATGGACGCAGAAGTAAAAACAGCAGAATTCTTCATGGATTAGCCGTCCAGCCGGCTGGTCTGGGTACACGTATCTCATTTCATTCGATACGTGGAGAGCTTCTATCTTCAGGCGCTTCTTCACTCAAAGAAATTGAATTAATTTTTATTTTTTTGATTCTTTTGAAATTGTGATTCTTCTTTTTTCTAATAGTTCTAAAACAGATTCAAGTGGAACATTTGAATTTTTTACAGCTTCAGAAACTGCATTAAATGGGATTGGATTATTTTTCCAGGTTGTTAATAAATTTCTCACTACACTTTGAGTATAAGCTTTAATCACTTTTGGGTTACTTGAATCAGACTCTGTTAGGCTTCGCCCTCTTCGAGGAGTTGTTATTTTAGCTTTTCTTCCCATTAAATCACTTCAATTAAATTAATTGCTTTCAGAATATTTAAATTTTTATTTTCTGCTGGTTTAAGCTATTGATTGCTAGAATCAAGCCATTTCACGCAATTCTTTTTAAAGCGTTACTATTCCTATATAATATTACGTTTAAAGTAAGAATTTACTTCAAATATTGTAGTTAATCTTTGTTCTCAGTAGCTTGTTGTGTTACTGGGATTCATGCTTTTATTGGAGGTGTAGTTAGCATGGCAGAAAAGCCGCACATGAATTTGATTTTCATTGGCCACGTAGATCACGGAAAATCAACTTTAGTTGGAAGAACACTGTATGATGCCGGCGCTTTAAGCGAGCAGGAATACAGGAAATTAAAGCAGGAAGCAGAAGAAAAAGGAAAAGGCTCCTTCGTTTTCGCTTACGTAATGGATAACTTGAAAGAGGAAAGAGAAAGAGGAGTAACAATTGATGTTGCTTACAAGAAATTCAATGGAAACAAAAACGATTTCACTATTATTGATGCTCCTGGGCACAAAGACTTTGTCAAGAACATGATCACCGGAACTTCACAGGCTGATGCAGCTGTATTAGTTGTTTCAGTAATGGAAGGAATAATGCCTCAAACTAAAGAGCACGCATTCTTAAGCCAGGTAATGGGATTGAAAAGCATTGTTGTTGCAATCAACAAAATGGATGAAGCTAAATACGATGAAGCTAAATTCAAGGACGTTCAAGGAAAAGTTTCCGCTTTACTGAAAGGCGTTGGATTCAAAGACGAGCAGGTTACATTCATTCCATTAAGCGCTTGGGTTGGAGACAACGTAGTCAAGAAATCAGATAAAATGGCTTGGTATAAAGGCCCTACACTTATTGAAAAACTTGACACTTTAGTTCCTCCAGCAAAACCAACAAACAAACCATTGAGACTGCCAATACAGGATGTTTACAACATTAAAGGTGTTGGATTCGTTCCAGTTGGAAGAGTTGAAACAGGAATCTTAAAGCCAGGCGACAAACTAGTATTCATGCCTTCAAAGAAAGAAGGAGAAGTAAAATCAGTTGAAGCTCATCACGAGCAATTGCCTCAGGCAGGTCCAGGAGACAACATTGGATTCAATATAAGGGGCTTAGGAAAAGGAGATGTAAAGAGAGGAGACGTTGCAGGCCATCCGCAGAACCCTCCAACTGTTGCAAAAGAATTTGAAGCACAGATTGTTGTACTGCAGCACCCAACTGCTCTTCCAGTAGGATACACTCCAGTGTTCCACATGCATACAGCTCAAATGTCAATGACTTTCACTGAAATAATGCAGAGCCTTGACCCAAGAACTGGTGCAGTTAAAGAGCAGAATCCAAAGTTCCTGAAAACAGGCGACGCTGCGAGAGTAAAAATCACTCCATTGCAGCCTGTTTGCTGCGAGCCTTACAAGGAATTCCCTCAATTAGGGAGATTCGCGATAAGAGACATGGGGCAGACAGTGGCGGCAGGAATGATTTTATCAGTCACTCCGAGAGACAAGTAAAAGGCGTTAAAGCCTTTTCACTTAAATTTTTTTTGTGATTTAAATGCAGAAAGCAAGAATAAAACTAACTTCAACTAATTACGATTTACTTAACAATATCTGCAGCCAGATTCTTGAAGTAGCCAACAGAACAGGAGTAAAGCACACAGGAGCAATTCCTCTTCCCACAAAAAAATTAATTGTTCCAACAAGAAAAAGCCCTGCCGGCGGAGGCACGGAAACCTATGAGCACTGGCAGATGAGAATCCATAAAAGACTTGTAGATATTGAAGCAGATGACAGGACTTTAAGGCACGTAATGAGGGTTGAAATCCCTGAAGAAGTTCATGTAGAAATTGAATTAAAAGAAAAATAAATGAAATAAATTAATTCAGCTGATTCTTTTTTTTTTCAAAACAAAAAAAATTATTCAAAATTTTGATTAAAATTAAATCAATTAGATTTTTATATTTTTAATTCCTTTAATTGATTTAAATGTTTGAAACTTTTCCGCATAAAGCGGACGCAGGAATTCGAGGCTACGGAAAAACACTGGAAGAAGCTTTTCAGGAAGCAGGCAAAGCAATGTTTTCCATAATGGTTGAATTAAAAGATGTAAAGCCAAAAACAGAAATTCCAGTGGCAGCA
>C687J35174_10004714_pt1 | contig 18211 bp, 20 predicted proteins | sample RifCSPhighO2_01_FD_35174 | JGI IMG/M metagenome (IMG submission 35174) | reverse complement strand
CAATATATTTAATTCTATAGCCTTTGGATATTCTTTCCTTGATCACTCTGTCATTGTTCTTGTAAATGATAGCCTCTGCTGCTTGTTTGATTATTTTCATTTTAACTTAAAATTCAAACCTTTCTTCTTCAGCATTTTTTCAGGATCTTTTCCCTTCATCATCTTAAATAATTTTTTGCTCTGTTTATACTGTTTCAATAATTCTCTAATTTCGGATGTTGGAACTCCTGAACCTTTTGAAATTCTCTCAACTCTTTGAGGGTCAATGACATCAGGATTTCTTTTCTCTTCTGTTGTCATTGAGTCTAGGGCATATTTCCACTTGTCCAGTTTACCTTCCTGATTCTTAAGAACTTCTTTGGGTAATTTTATGCCTCCAAACCCAGGGATCATATCCATAACTTTTGTCAGCGGACCCATCTTTTTCATGGCCTTCATCTGTTCATATAAATCTTCAAGATTAAATTCCCCAGAACTAATTCTGTCCTTCATAGACTCAGCATCTTCCTCGGTGATTGCTTCCTTTGCTTTTTCAAGAAGAGATTCGAGATCTCCCATTCCAAGCAATCTCGAAACAAAGCCTTTAGGGTTAAAAGTTTCTAAGTCATTTATTTTTTCACCAACACCAACAAACTTGACTTTAGCGCCAGTGACAGAAGCTCCGGTTAATGAACCTCCTGCTTTTGCAGTTCCATCCAGTTTGCTAATGATAACTCCAGTAACTCCTACATTATCCTTGAACCCCTGAGCTAGTTTTTGAGCAGCCTGTCCTATGTCTGCGGAGATAACAAGTAATTTTTCATTCGGTTTTATTTTATCATTTAATTCTTTTATTTCGCTAATCAGCCCCTTATCAAGGGAGTCCCTTCCTGCAGTATCAATAAGAACGACCTCATACTTCAACAACCTAGATTTAAATTCATCATAAATTTTGATGGGATTATTTTCACCTCTGTTTACATAACAATCAACATTTATTTTCTTGCAAATCTGTTCAATCTGGTCTATTGCAGCAGGACGATGAACATCCAACCCTAAAGCTGCAACTTTGTATCCTCTCTTGGAATAATAGTGAGCTAGCTTTCCAATCGTAGTCGTTTTACCAGCCCCATAAACTCCAAGCATCATTATTTTGAAAGGTTTCTCTTTAGAAATGTCAATTTCAGACTTCTCATCACCCAGAAGAGCAACAAGTTCTTCATAAACAATGTTTACCAAATGTTCTCTTTTGTCTAATTTTCCCTTGTCCTCCAGAGCCCTCTCTTTAATTTTATTTGTCAGTTCAGAAACCAGCTTTACATTGACATCGGCCTGCAAGAGAGCCCTCTGAATATCTCTTATTAATTCACTAAGAAGTTTATCATCAACGAATACCGCCTTGGCTATCTTGTTCAGCGTTCCCTTCAGAGATTCTCCTAATTTATCCAAAATCATATATATTATTTAAAATCAAATCTTATAAAAGTTTTTAAAAAAAGAAAAAGAAGTTTATTTCTTCCTTCTTCTGGTTTTCCTGCCCGTCTTTCTTATTGTCCTATTAGCTGGATGATGAATTGCCTTGTTCTTTCTGCTATGTATCAGCAAATAGATTATTGGCAAAATACCTGCAGTGTTAAATACAAATAAGACTACAAACCAGACAAGATGTTTATTCCTTGCAGATTTCCAAAGAGAAATTCCTTTCCAAATCCCGCTCCAAACAAGAAGGATCCAAAACCATCCAGAATTCATGAATGCTATCCATTCAGTTCCATACATCATAGTATCACCTCATTTTGACTAAATGCTTAAATTAGAAACAATCTTTTCTTTATTAAACTTTTCCAAATCATCATAACTCTGTCCGACACCAAAATATAATATTGGTTTGTTTGTAACATAGCTTACAGAGATTGCAGCTCCCCCCTTATCATCAACGTCAAACTTGCTAAGAATAATTCCATCAATGTTAATTACTTCATTGAACCTATTAACCTGCTCAACAAGATCATTGCCTGCAATGCTTTCACCGATGAATATCTTAAAGTCAGGCTTTGCAATTCTATTGACTTTGATTAATTCCTGCATCAGATTTTCATTGCTGTGCTGTCTTCCGGCAGTATCAATCAAAACAACATCTATTCCTTTTGATTCTGCATGCTTTACTCCATCATAAGCGACCGCAGCAGGATCGGCACCATAGTCATGTTTGATCACGTTTATNTTCAATCTCTTGCCATGCTCCTCCAATTGCTGAATTGAAGCGGCCCTGAAAGTGTCTGCAGCAACAAAAACGCATTTCATTCCATTCTTCAAAAATAAATTTGCTAATTTAGCCATAGTCGTCGTTTTTCCGGCACCATTGACGCCAACAAATAATATAATGTAGGGTTTTTTCTGCNTGGCTCTTTTTATCAAGTCAACATCAGTGAAGCTTAGAATTCCATCAATGGAGTTGTTAAGGGAATCTTTTATTGATTTTTTAACATTATTTAATGGAATATCCACCAGATCAACTTTTAAGTCCTCTTTTATTTTGTCTATTACATCAAAAGCAACATTGTTCTCAAGCAAAACAATTTCCAAATCCTCAAATAATTTCTCAAACTTTTCCTCAGAAATCCTGACCTTGGTTATCCCCTTTAATTTTTCAAATATGGATTTTTTTTCCTTCTTTGGCTTTTCCTCCGGTTCTTTTTCAGTCTTCTTAATTTCTTTCTTAGGCTCCTCTATTCTCTCTTCAGATTTATCTTCAACCAAAGGCTCTCTTTTGATTTCTTCTTTTGGCTTTTTCTTAAAAAGAGAAAATTTCTTTCTTGGTTTTTCTTCCTTCACTCTGGTTTTGGATTCTTCTTTAATTTCCTCTTTTGGTTCTTCAGAAATATTTTCAACCTTTTCAGCCTCTTCCTCTGCCTTTTTGCTGAATTTATCCACAACATCCTTAAGCTTTTTCCTGAATAGGTTGAACATAAAAGGAAAGGGGGATTATACTTTAAAAAACCTTCTTAACGGAATTTATCATGCTTCTATAAACGATAGCCATCAAGACCAAAACAATGCCAATTAAGATATAAACAATGTAAAAAGTTGCTGAACTCTCTACGGGATTCAAATAAGTAACAGAGTACCCGGAAATGCCCTCCCCTAAGTACAGCACCCCAATGCAAAATAATCCAATAAACATAAGAAATGCCTTCCTTTCCATACTCGGTATATGTAAAAAGAATATTTAAAATTAACTTATAACAAAAAGAACAAAATAATAGGAAACAACAGACAACCCATCAAATGATTTTTTCCAATTCCCATAAAGCTTGCGGTAATCCCTAAAAATGTGCTGACTATCAAAACAAATAATCCAAAGGGGCCTGAAATAATAAACGCCATGATTACTATTAGGCTAATAACACTCAGGCAAATCTTGGCATAATTAACCTTTGACATAACTTTGCTGAATGTTTTAGAAATCTTCAATGCCAAAAAGCTTGCAATACCTGCAACAAATAAGCTTACAAAAAGGAATAGGAACAGATGGCTAAGATTAAATTCTCCCAATATTTTTGAAATCACCAGCACAGACCCATTCCTTGCTTTGTCTATTGAATAAAGGCTTATGAAGGAAACAACCATAACCACTGTATTGATTGAGCCAAGCAAAATAAGGAAATTCTCAGGCTTATTTTTCTTCTTTACAGAACTCGACATTATGGCAGCCTGACTAGCACCTAATCCTGGAAGTGTTCCTGTAAGAAGAGAGGCAACAAAACCCAAACCAAGATAACTCAAGACCTCTTCAATTTTTAGTTTAGGGTAAGTTATTTTCTGCTCAGGAATTTTTGTTTTCTCCATAAGACTAACAATCAAGATAGAAGTACCAAATAATCCGCTCAGCATCGGAAAAAGAGGTTGTTCCAAGGTAAAAACATCAGAGCCATAAAAGGTCAGAACAGCCAAACCCAACAATCCGGACAATAAATACATCATCAAGGCTTTGATTCTTGATTTTTTCTCCCTCCATACGAGGATGACAGAAAATACAATAAGTATATGGGGAATATAATCTTCAATTAGAGGATAGCCATATTTTATCAGGGGAATTAAGACCGGTGTAAAAAACAGCGCCGAAACAACTGCAAAGAAGCTCCCAATTACAGTAAGGAAAACTGCCTCATAACCTCTTCCTTCTAAAAGCAGTTTATGCCCTGGCAAAACGCTCAACTCCAAACCGGAATCTGGAGCTCCCAAAAATATGCTTGGAATTGAATCAAGAAAAGTATGGGTGATTGACATCGCAACAATGAACAATGCAAGACTTAATGGGCTGAAATAATTTAATAAAAACATAGATGAGCTAAGAACCATAATTGCAACTAAATTTATATGAATGCCTGGAATAAGGCCTGTGAATATTCCTGCAAAGATTCCAAGCAAGGTTACTATTAATATTTCATAGAACAATTTCTTTGGCAGTTATCTCAATTTGATCTCCATATTCTACAACACTTCCTATCACTTCAACAAACATCCCCTCAGTCAAATCCATTTCATCATTCTTAAAAACAACAACAGTAATTTTTCCAGAATCATCAGCCAAATTTATTAAGTACAGGCCAGGAGTTTCATGGAAAGATTCTATGTTTCCCCTTACTCTGACAACTTGATCAATATCATTTTTATCTAAATCAGAAATTGAATATAATTTTGGTGAAGAAACAAAAGAGACCAGAAGTACGACTAAAATGCCTATCAGGGAAAAAATAAATGATATAGAAAGCATCTGCTTTTCATTCATTAGTATAGATAAATTTATAATGATATAAAAGGTTTACTAAAATATGGATAAATTGGAGTTGATAAAAAGGAACTCTGAAGAAATAATAAATGAAAATCAAATTTCTGAAATTCTGAAAAAGAAAAATCCTGTGACATATTGTGGTTACGAAACTTCAGGAGAAATACACTTAGGACATCTTGTGACAATGACTAAATTACTGGATTTGCAAAAGGCTGGGTTTTATGTTAAGATTTTATTCGCTGATTGGCATACATATCTAAATCAAAAGGGAGAATGGGATTTTATACACAAACAGGTAAGCACATGGGAGAATGGGTTCAGAGCGGCGGGACTGGATAAGGCAGAATTTGTTTTGGGAAGCTCTTTCGAAAGAAAACCTGAATACTTTGATGACGTTTTAACATTGGCAACAAAAATCACAATGAATCGCGGATTAAGGGCGATGCAACAGGTCGGAAGGGATTTGGAGAATGCAAAGATATCCCAATCAATATACCCCCTAATGCAGATAGTAGATATCAAGCACCTAAATGTTGACTTGGTTCAGTCAGGAATAGAACAAAGAAAAATACACATGCTTGGAATGGAGACATTTGATCTGATTAATTACAAGAAACCAATGTTTGTTCACACTCCTTTGATATCCTCTTTGAAAGGCTCTGGAAAGATGTCATCNTCAGAAGAGGGATCATTCATTTCTATTAGAGATTCTGATGAAACAATAAAATCAAAGATAAAGAAAGCACACTGTCCAGAGGGAATAACAAAAGACAATCCAATACTACAGATTTCAAAACTGATTTTATTTCCGAGGTTTAGTGAAATAAATATTGAAAGGGACAATAAATTCGGTGGAAATCTAAGTTTTAAAGATTACAAAGAATTGGAAAGTGCATTCAGGAAAAAAGAACTTCATCCAATGGATCTGAAGGATTCTGTGTCAGAATATTTGATTAAGGTTATAACTCCAATAAGAAAACAATTCAAATGAGAATCTTCATTGCAATAAACCTTCCTAAAGAAATTAAGGATTACTTGTGGGAACTAAAGGAAGAATTTAGGGGATTGGGAAAGATTAATTTCACGGCAAAGAGCAGATACCACATAACACTAAAATTTCTTGGTGAAGTAAAAGAAGGAATATTGGAGGAAATAAAAGAAAAATTATCGAAGGTAAAGTTCAATTCTTTCGAAACCTCGCTGAATGAACTCGGGCATTTCAACCATAATGTTTTATGGATTAATGTTAAACCAAATGAAGAAGTATTGAGTTTATCCAAAAGAATAGATGAAATGGTAATTGAATTTCCAAATCCTCATGATTTTTCATATCACATAACCTTGGGAAAAATAAAGTCTTTGAAAAATGAGAAGAAATTTGAAGAAAAGCTAAAAATAGATATTAAAAAATTAAAATTCAAAGTTAATTCTTTTGAATTAATGAAAAGCACCTTATCAAAAGATGGTGCAAAGTATGAAAGACTGGAGAAATTTATTCTTTAGGATAATTCGCTTCTGCTTCCTTCAGGGTCTTTTTCCACTCATTGGACAACCTATTAAATTCTATACTAATCCATCCTGTGACCTCATCAATTAAAATTAGGCACTCTTTAGAATCAGGATAAAATTGTTTATCTGGACATGGAAAATATTTTGAAGCATTAAACCTAAAAACTCGAACTTTATAATGTCTAACATCGCCAGAATTAATCCCAAAACCCAACCCTTTCTTGTCATCAAAATAAATCAAAAGATAAATTCCAGGGTAAACTTTATACTCTACAATTCCCTGCGGAAAAAATATTTTTCCACCATCATATTGCCTAAAAATCCCACTAGGAGGGGTAACCTTCAAAGGGGTTAAGGGAAAATGAACACCTAAATACCCACAAACACTCTTATAAATAGCATCAAAAACCTCTACATTCATAAACATACATACAAGAACAAGATAAAATATTTAAATCCTTCTAAAGTTTATACTCTTCATCAATAACCTTCCTGATGTTCTCAGCTTTTTTCTTTCCTATTTTCTCAACCTTCTTCAGCTCCTCAACATCTGCATTGAATATTTTATTAATGGAATTAAATTGCTCAAGCAAACTCTTACTCAAATTTCTTCCAATGCCNGGCAGACTTTCAACAATATATTCCTTAAGTTCATTTGGAGTCAAAGGTTTTCTTTCATTCCTTAGATTAAAAGATTTGAAATTAGGATCCTGTTCTCTCTTTGCAATTACTTTCAAAATTCCTGCAGTATCTTTTACATTCTTAGAATAAATTATTGGAATATTATAGCTTACAGAAATTGTAACAAGCATTCCCCGAATAGCATTAGGATGAACATTCCTGATTGAATAGATATCTTCTTCGCCCTGAATAATCAAAAGAGGAATCTCAAAATTCTCTCTTAATAATTTCAATTGATTATTCAGTCTTCCATCAATCATAGAGCTTATGAAATCATTTTTAGTCTTCAGTTCGGCACCTACTTTATCACTAAGGACGAAATCTCCAGCCTTTAGTTCTTTGATTTCCACATCGACATCAAGTTCTTTCAATTCATCAATTATTTTTCTCTCGCGATGATCGACAATTATTTTTATCTTACTATTCTCTTTAAAGTCATCAAGGGTAGGTTGTTTCTTGAGTGCAATCTTATCGCTAAAATCTTTCATCAACTTATACATCTTCTTCTCTTTGTTCAAAGACGTCCAATGATAAATTTCATCCTTTGTATCCTTCGCAATCAAGATTATTATTTTTCCTTTGCTCTGCCTTCCTGTTCTTCCTTTTCTTTGAATTGACCTTATTCCAGAGGGGATTGGCTCATAGAAAATAACTAAGTCAACTTCAGGAATGTCAAGCCCTTCTTCACCTATATTAGTGGATATCAGAATATTTATCTTCTTCTCCCTAAAATCCTTTATCAGGCTTATCTGTTCTTTTTGGCTCATTCCAAGACCTTCTTTTTTCAACTGACCGACAAAGACTTTCGGTTTTACTCCTGGAATTTTATCGAGGTATTCGGAAATAGTTCTTGCGGACTCCCTGTACTGCGTAAAGACTATGCACTTGAAATTATCATTAACTTCATGGGCAACTATTTTTCCAAGTTCAATCAATTTAGGATGAACAACCTTCTCCTCATACAACTTTTTGGCTAATATAAACGCGGATTTGAAATTAATATCCTTAACCAAACTCTTGACGGCTTTGATCTTTGTTGTGTCTGCAGAATCAAATATATCGTTCATATATCTGTGTAAACCCTCAAGACCCTGGCTCTCTAATAATTCAATGGAATGATTTATTTTCATGCACTGTGCACATAAACTTATTCCATTCCACAATCTAATGTCTTTTGTTCCTTGGGCAATTTTTCCGTGCAATCTTGCCTGTAATTCCAATAATTGTTTCTTGCCAACATCCTTCTGAAACTCCCCAATAAGTCCCCATTCCTTAAGCTCTTTCAGTCTATGGCTCAAGGAAGTTTTCAGAAACTGGCTAACTTCCAAAAAGCTCTGCGGAAGATCAACTTTAATCCAATCAATGTCAACTTCCTGAACATAAGGTTTAACATCTTCATCAAAGTTGCTTCTTATTTCAATTTCCTCGATGAACAAATTCTTGACAACTTCATCAACTTTTGCCTTGTCACTTCCGGGGGAAGCTGTCAGTGCGAGTATTCTTGGATAATCTGATTTTTTTACAAATGATTTTGCAATGAAGACATAATCATAATTTCCTACAGCCTTGTGTGCTTCATCAAAAACAACAAGTGAAAAATCTTTCAAATTGATTCTTTTATTTGTTATGTCATTTGCAACAGTCTGGGGAGTGGAAAAGATAACTATATTTTCTTTGTACAATTTTTCTCTTAACTCTGGCTTAACTTCACCTGTAAATATTTCCATATTAATGTCTAGATGTTCCTTGAAAGTATTAAGGTGCTGTGCCACGAGAGGTTTGGATGGCGCCAAAATTAAAATTCGGGAATCCTTGAAGCTCTTCAGCCTTTCATAAGCGAGCATCAGCGCTACTGCGGTCTTTCCCAAGCCTGTAGGAAGAACAACCAGGGTATTTTTGGTCAATGCAGTATAAACAATGTTCTCCTGATATAATCTTGGTTTAAATCCATTCAATTCCATTTCAAGATTCACAATAGAGGAGTTTATAACTATTTATATTCTATTTTAAAGAAATACCACAAAGCAAGCATAAATGCGAAGAACAAACAAATTATAATTGTCCAGAAAATATTAACCAATCCAAAGAGCAGTAAAAATAAAAGGGAAAACACTAAGAAGAAAACATATAGAATTCTATTGTTAAAGAATATTTTTGCCCCAAGCAAATCAGAAATTGGCAATAGATTCCATAAAACAAAATAACTTCCAATTGCAACGCCCTGAGTTATTCCTAAAAGACCGAACAGTGCAACAAGGCCTAAATTACCAACCAAGCTCCAAAAGTAAATCAAAGCCTCATTTTTCTCTCTTAAATAAAATTCTCCTCCAATCCTGTTTATCTTATCAATAACNATCGTGCTTATTGCAGTAAAATAAAAGGTTCCCATGGACATAAGGGTCAACAGGAAACCAATCATTGCACCAAAAGGTAAATAGTTTATTTTAAAACCAAGGATGTTCCATTTAACCTCCTTGTTAACCCTTGTGCCGAGAAATCTAAATTTTAACCTATTGATTCCCCAAATTCTTAATTCAGCCTTCTGATCAAAATGATTTGCGGCAAGTTTTGCACAAACAACATGAACAAAGATCGTTATTGCACACAGAACCAAAACCCTAAGGAGATTACTTAACCAAGCACCCCATGTAAACACCTCACTTGAATCATTGAATCCGAAAATAATTGCAAGGATAACAATAACCCATATACTATCCCTTAATTCCTCTGACCATTTCAATAATCCCTTCTTCATGACCTGCACCAACAACGACAAATATTTTCCTATCAGGATAGTTAATCATGAGTTTATATAAATTTTTTGACATGATATAATTTCTTTCCTCAATCAAGACATTGTAAATTGTGGGGTATCTTTCTCTGACAATTTCGAGCAATTCCTTAATCAGGTTCTTTGGAGGAACTTTTTTGATATCAAACCCTCTGATTTTCTTCGGTTTGAACACAAGCCCTATCGTTAAATCATAAATCAAATTACCTTTCTCTTTCCATGAAAAGTTTTTGACCAATTTTTTTAAAGTCGTTCTTGCATCCTGATCAATCAAAGCTAGCTTCAAATTATATTTTTTAGCCATTTCAACAGCCTTGAGCATATCGGAACCAGGCTTTACATTAACTATATTTCCAAGTTTTTTCTGAATCCAGCTTCCAATCAAACCAATAAAAAAAGCGCCTAAACCCATTTCAAAAGCGCCTTTGAAGCTAAACTTGGATTCGGCAAGCAAACCCTCAAGCCTTCTACTATCAAGCTCAACAGCAATAATAAATGGTTTATTTTTCTCAATGAAATTTTCAATAACCTTGACACTATCTGTAGATATATGAGAAGTTCCAAGGACAGTTAAATTATCATATTTTTCCATAAAGAAAGAGAAATCTTTAAATATTTAAATCATATTCATCTAATAAATAAATGGAGGTAGTAAAATGCTAAAAACGAAGAATATAACCCATACATACGATATGAAGGTTTTTACTGATGAAGGTTCTTACTTTGGAGATATCGAAGAGTCAATAGTTTCATCAAACAAAGTATATGGTTGGAGGGTGAGAGCAACAAAGACATCTGTTCTGTCAAAAATACTTGGTGGAGCAAAAGGAGTGATAATACCTCATCAGCTTGTTAAGGCAGTTGGAGATGTAATGATAATCTCAAAGGCTGCAATACCTAATTATGACGAGGAAGCTGAAGAATAATGGAGTCACCATTAGGAAAAGCTGTTGAATTTTTAAGGGATTTTGGTTTCTTTGATATAGTTCTGCCGTTTTTGCTGACTTTCACGTTGACATTTGCAATTCTCGAGAAGACTGCAATACTTGGAAAGACAAGGATAGACAAGGACACCGAGATCCCAAACAAAAATCTTAATGCAATGGTTGCATTTGTTTTTGGTCTGTTGGTTGTCGCAACTGCAAATGTAGTAAGAGCGATAAATGAGTCACTGCCAAATGTAATATTACTAGTTGTAATCTCAGTCAGTTTTCTTATTTTAATAGGAACTTTTTGGACAAGTCCGATGGATTTCCCATCGAAACACAAAAATTTTTACTTGATGTTTGTGATATTAATGTTCATTGGGGTAATCCTAATATTTTTAAACTCAATTTACTTCAATTATTTGGGTGAAGAGGTTTCAGTTTTAGAGTATTCAATTGACTATGTAACCCAGAATTGGTCTGGAGCGGTCTTCGGATCAATAATAATATTAATAGTAATAATCGTTTCAATAGTCGCTGTAATGGGTGGATTCGGCGGCAGGAATAATGGTAAAAAGGAGGATTGAAGATGGTTTTTGCAGGTGATTTATTTTACTCACTTCAGGGTTCAGGAATTTATGAATATGTTCTGCCATTTTTGCTTATATTTGCTATAACTTTCGCAATTCTGGAAAAAGTAAAAATATTGGGAGAAGACAAGAAAAGCATAAATGCAGTTGTAGCAATAATAATTGGTTTAATTTTTGTAACTCAATTTTCATTGGTGTACACTTTGAATTCATTCCTGCCGAAGATATCTCTGTTTATAATCATAGCAGTTATGGTGTTGATATTATTTGGAATACTTGGAGCACCAGTTCATAAAGGTCTTGGAGGATTGGGGTTAATAATTGGAGCAATAGTTTCACTGTTTGCAATTTACTGGGCACTATCCCCTTCATTGGGATTTGAGCTCCCATATTGGGTAAAATATAATTATGATTTAATAATTGCACTTGTAGTGATAGTCATAATAATTGCACTAATAGTTGGTGGAGGATCAAAGAAAGGGGATCAAAAGAAAATCGAGGATGTCGGTGCAAACCTAGCAAGGGCATTATTTGGGACTGGAAAATAAGATCAATATGGCAACATTAGATATTTCAATATTGAAATTTTTAACACCGGCGTTTACATTTCTTTTTATTCTGGTTATATCTTATGCCATACTCGATAAATTCAAGCTCCTTGGGGACAAAACTGCGCCAAAACTATTGGCAGCATTCTCAGTTTCAATGCTTTTTATATTCTCAACACAGGCATTGCGGGTTGTGAATATAATTACTCCCTGGTTTTTAGTGCTTACAATTGTCGGATTCCTGATAATTGCATTGCTAATGTTCTGGGGGGTAAAAGAAGAATCAGTAATCAGAGCCGTATCAAGGGATGCAGTATGGCCAATAATAATTGTGGGAATACTTTTCTTTGTAATTGTAATCACTATAGTATTCCAAGATGCTCAGTCCCCTTATGATCCTGCAGATGAAAAAACAAGAACTTCCGAGGGATTTAATGCAATATTTCATCCAAGAGTTTTAGGAGCAGTCTTACTTCTAGTTATTGCACTATTCGCAATAAGCAACATATCTAAAGGGTTAGTAATGAGAGGAAAATAAAGAAAAACTATTTCTTCTTTAATTTGTTTGTTATTTGTGAAAGCTCCTTGACATTATCTGTCAACGGCTGAAGTATCTTTTCAAAGACTTTCTCCAAAGCCTTCATCTCATTGTTAATGTTTATTATGTTCTCATTGTAATCATGAACCTTCCCTAAAACCGCTTTCTGCAAATTCTCAAATCTGTTTTGAGTTCTAAGTATTTCCTGCTTGACTGAGCCTATGTCGCTGTTTATTTTTTCCTTCCAAAGTCTCAAATCACCGACCTTGTCCATCAGTTCATCCCATTTCTCCTCAACTATGCTTTCTGTTATCTGCTGAACCATATCCGTTGAAATGGTGGGCTGACTTGAAAATCCTCTAGAAGGTTGAATGCTACTCTCTGGATAATTTGGAGATCTTGGCATAAAATAATCATCACTGGAAGGCCTGCTCGGTGGCTCTGGAATCTCAAAAGGATTCTGCTGCGGTTTTGAATTCTGCCTCTCAGAATTGTCCTGAGCTTCAGGCGTTGAAAACTGATCTAATTCATCTAAAGGATTAGAGACATCAGAGGCTACAGGTCCGCTTGATTCCTTCCCTATTGCCTCATAAAGATCAACATTACTTTTTCTTTTTTGATTTTCTTTTTGACTTGGATTTTCTTGTGGTATGTTTAACACCTCTTTTTTCATTGATTATTCTCAATACATCTTCCTCAGTAGCAAACTTTAATGGGTTCCAGAAGTTAATATATTTTTCTAAAACCTTTAAATCTTCAATTTTCGAAAAATTCTTCATTTCTCTGGATATTGCATTCAATGCATCTTTTATAACAACTACATCTTTCCTCATATCTTTTATCTCAGAATCAAGGATCTTTATCTCCTGCCCCAGCTTTTTGTACTCTTCAATCATATTCTGGTTGATTATAATCATCCTATCTCTCAGCATGCCATATCTGGATTCAATAAGCCTTAACCTTTCAAGAGAATCATCCTGACCATTCATTTAATAAACATCAATTAAGAAGAATATAAAAGTTTCTATACAAAATTTTTTATACACAGGAAACTTGAATTAAACATGGATTTTGGCAAAAAACTAAAACCTTGTGAGCATGAAATAATAAAAGAGGGGAATCGTGATGTTCTGAGGATTAATTGCTTTGGATGTCCTCACTTGCCCACAATAGAGAGCAGTTCAACTGGAATGGCATTGGTCATTGACAAATTAATTGAAGTACCTTCAGCATCAAAGATAGTATTAATGGAAAGAAGAAATTACGAATACAATTATGACCAAACTTCAATCCTAAAGGAAATCGCAAATCTGTACAAATATTTGATTAGGGAAAAGAATATCATAAATTTGTCATTAAACCAAGGCATAGGGGCATACTCTGAATTCTCCTCAGTAAACATTCAAAAGTTAATCATGAGTAATCTAAAGCAGGATCCTGTGGGAACTTATGTTGAAATAAAAAGATTGATTAGAGAGGAAAAGATAAAGTTAGAAAAAACAGAGTTTGTAAACGAGTCAAATATAAGAACGGATTACATGGAGCTGTTAACAAAACTTCTCAGATTGCTGGAAAACACAAAAATGATTTCATTGTCAAAAGAATATCTTGATGGGCATGAAGTAGGATCAAGGGAAATTTACAAGTATATTCTAAAGCCAACGCTAACCCCTGACTTCATGTTCACAAAAATAATGGCAACCCCTCCATTGAATGTTGATGAAATAGATTCGTACTCAATAAACGGGGAAACAGAAGTTAATATTTTCAGTGTACCTGGGGAAGTCCAGTACTTGTATCACCTGAACCCTCCCGAATTCAAACTTAGCGAGGATGAATACGAAATTCTTGATTTAGCAAAGAGTGCATTGGTAGAAAGCAAACCAAAAAAAGAGGATTTTGTGGATCCAACAAGAATGAGGCAAACATTCACAAACATCGGAAGAGACCTCATTCAGGAGTTATCCCAACACAAGGGTGTTCAATTAAGTGATAAACAAATAGACAATCTTGCAAAGATCCTTGTAAGGTACACTGTTGGATTTGGGTTGATTGAGGTTCTTTTAGAAGACCCAAGAGTGCAGGATATAACTGTGAACGGACCAATCGGGGAAAACCCAATTTTCATAGTTCATCAGGATTACGACGAATGCATAACTAACATAATCCCAAACAAGGAAGATGGTGAGTCTTGGGCATCAAAGTTTAGAATTCTTTCAGGAAGGCCTTTGGATGAAGCAAATCCAATTTTAGACACGGAATTAGTAACTGAAAAAGCGAAGGCAAGGGTCTCTGTAATGAACAAACCTCTAAACCCAGTTGGTCTGGCATTTGCACTGAGAAGGCATAGAGACAAGCCATGGACATATCCTCTGTTCATAAAAAACAAAATGCTTAGCCCCCTTGCAGCAGGGCTTCTCAGTTTCCTCGTTGATGGAAATAGGACAATTTTATTTGCGGGAACAAGAAGTTCAGGTAAAACATCTATTTTGGGTTCAACACTGGTTGAAATTATGAGGAGATACAGAATTATAACTATAGAGGATACGCAAGAGCTACCAGTGGATGCATTGAGGAACCTAAATTATAACATCCAGCCAATGAAAGTTCGTTCCGCTCTAACAAAAACAACATCAGAGCTTAGCGCTGACGAGGGAATAAGAACAAGTTTAAGATTTGGGGACAGTGCATTGATAGTTGGAGAAATAAGATCTACAGAAGCTCCTGCACTATATGAAGCAATGAGAATTGGGGCATTATCAAATGTTGTAGCAGGAACGATTCATGGTGCAGATCCTTATGGAGTATTTGACAGGGTGGTAAATGACTTAAAAGTTCCAAGGACGAGTTTCAAGGCAACAGATATAATTGTAGTTTCAAATCCAATAAGATCTGCTGATGGGCTAACAAAAAACAGGCGGGTGCTTCAAATAACCGAGGTCAGAAAACACTGGGAAGATGATCCTTTAAGAGAAAGGGGTTTTGTGACATTAATGAAATATAACAGCAAAACAGATACTTTAGAACCAACGCAGGATCTGATCAATGGAGATTCAGAAATATTGAAGTCAATAGCTTCAAACATAAGAGAGTACGTAGGAAACTGGGATGCAGTCTGGGAAAATATATTGTTAAGGGCAAAAATAAAGGAAACTCTGGTCAGTTACTCTGAAAAAACGGAAATCCCTGAATTAATCGAGGCTGAATTTGTGATAAAAAGCAATGATGCATTTCACCAGATATCAAATGATGTAAAAGAAGAGGTTGGGCATCTTGATCCAAAAAGAGTATTTTTTGAATGGGAGGAATGGCTAAAAAGGAGCATCAAAAACAAAAGCATTCTGCAATCAAAATATATTTAAATTCTTATGAGAATACCTCTCTATGAAAAAAGGAATGATTTTGCTGATATTTTTGATTAGCATTCTAGTTGTGCAGGCAAAATCAGTTGATCAGTTGCTAAATAATCAAGAGAGTCACGAAATTCCAGGTTACAACCTAACATTGATAAGCATTTCAGCAAACAAGGATAATGTAGCAGTATGTGTGAACAATCAAAAGTATATAATGGGCAAAAATGAACCAAAAAAAATAGATGATATAAAGATAGAGTTAGTGAGAATCTACGAGAATTCTGCAGAAATAAAATTTGTATATTCAAATGATGAATTAACTTGTGGGGAGTCTTGTTCAAATGCAGCATGTTTCAGTCAACCGTCAAAAACTGCAGAAAGCGATGAAGAGCAGGAAAACACAACAAAAACGACAGTAACCGCGGAACAACCAACTAAAAATAAATTTTCAAACTTAACTGTGGTCAGCATAGGACTTATGGTTCTGGCAATAATACTAGTGCTAATATTTTTCAGTAAAAAAAAGAGGTAATTTTATGGACGAAGAAACAAAGAAAATTCTAGATAAATACAAGTCTAAAATAAATAAAGATTTAAGTGAGATTGATGATTATCAGCCTCCGGAAAATTTCTCAGGGGAATACAAGGAATTTAAAAAAGACCTGCTGACAAAAAAAGTCTCGGCATATGAAACGTTGTGCAATTCATCTGAGAAGATGCTCAACATACAACCTAACAAAAAAGATTATGAAAAGCTAAATGAATCAATAGAAACAGCGCACTTAAACATAACCCCTACAGGAGCCTATAGTTTTTCAATAATAATTTCTCTTCTGATGTTTATCTTGCTCATTGTAATCAATGTATTTTCATTTGTAACATCAGGAGAAATAAACACAAATCTGATTTTGATAACTTTGGCGATATTGATAATTTTGATTTTCTCGATAAAATTGATAACAAACATTCCAAACTATCTTGCTTCCAGCTGGAGATTAAAGGCATCCAATCAGATGGTTCTTTGCATTTTGTACATAGTTATGTACATGAGGCACACTTCTAATCTGGAACTTGCAATAAAATTCGCGGCAGAGCATGTTGGAGATCCTTTAGCACTGGATTTGAGAAAAATATTCTGGGATGTTGAAACTGGAAGGTTCTCAACAATAAGGGAATCTTTAGACAATTACCTCGAAGGTTGGAGGGATCACTCACTGGAATTTGTGGAATCATTTCACCTAATAATGAGTTCATTGCAGGAACCTTCTGATGAAAGAAGGGTTATATTGCTGGAGAAAGCTTTGGATGTTATATTAAACAGAACTTATGAGAAGATGCTCCATTATTCTCAGGAACTAAAAAACCCAATAACAATAATAAACATGCTTGGAGTAGTTCTACCAATTTTGGGATTAGTAATCCTTCCATTGATAGGATCTTTAATGGGTGGCTCGTCACTAATCAAGCTAATCGTGATATTCCTGCTTTACAATCTTATACTCCCGGTATCAGTTTACCTATTTGGAATAAGCATACTGTCAAAAAAACCAACAGGATATTCTGATACAAAATTAATAGAAAAAGAGGAATACAGCAAATACAAGAATATAATTCTAAAAATAGGAAATACAAACCTGTTGATAGACCCCGCAATAATCTCTCTGTTCATATTTATGATTTTTCTCATAATTTCATTAGTTCCCTTAATCATGTATTCAACCGGAACTGATTTTGATTTCTTGGGTGCTAAATTTGTGGATTTTAGGCAGCAGAATGGAGGCTTCTGCGGGGCTGATCAAACCTGCTATGGTCCATTTGGTTCGGGGGCAGTGCTTCTTTCATTATTTCTTCCCTTAGGATTGGCCCTTGCATTATCCTTTTACTTTAGGGTAAGATCCAGTAAACTAATAAAATTAAACGACGAAACAAAAAAACTAGAGCTTGAATTTTCGGGAAGCCTATTCCAGCTTGGAAATAGAATAGGGGATGGAATTCCTATGGAGCTCGCATTCAGTGACGTAGCAGAAAATATGAGGGGAACTCCAACAGGAAATTTCTTCACGCTTGTTGCAAGGAATATTCAAAAGCTTGGAGCTGATGTAAAAAGGGCAATATTTGATCCAAGAATAGGAGCAATGTTGCAGTATCCTTCAAATCTGATCGAAAGTTCAATGAAAGTTCTGCTTGAAAGTTCAAGAAAGGGTCCAAATGTAGTTTCAAAATCATTAACCTCAATATCAACATATTTCGAAAGAATACATCAGGTAAATGAAAGGCTAAAGGATCTCCTGTCAGAAACCCTTTCATCAATGAAATCACAAATATCATTTCTGACTCCAATAATAGCAGGAATTGTCGTTGGAATTTCAACGATGATAGTGACAATTCTTGGAAGATTATCATTGCTGTTGCTTCAGTCATCAACACAGGGTAATGGAAGTGACGTCAGCCTAGGGGGACTGGAGGGATTAACAGGGCTATTTGAAATTCCCAGCATAATC
>C687J35174_10004711_pt1 | contig 18214 bp, 12 predicted proteins | sample RifCSPhighO2_01_FD_35174 | JGI IMG/M metagenome (IMG submission 35174) | reverse complement strand
GGGCGCGGTCCAGCCGCTGTACGGCTGGCGGCGGGGGATCATGGCCTGGGCGTATCGAAGAGCCGATCGGATAGTGGCGGTTTCGCGCCACACCCGGGACGAGATACTCGAGCGCGTGCCTGGCCTCGCGATAGAGGTTATCAACCACGGCGTTGATGCCGAGGAGTGGGGAGGGGATCAAGCGGCCGGATTGTCGGAAATGGAAAAATCGGGAATCGAGAAATTAAAGCCCTATATTCTTTCCGTGGGGGGATGGAAGAAGCGCAAGGGTTTCGAGTACTCGTTTCCGGCTTTTGCCGAAATCTCGAAAAAATTCCAGAACTTGAAATACGTCGTCTGCGGCATCGGGCCAAAGCCCGCGCTTACCGAGCCGTTGGGAATCACCGATCGGGCAGTATATTTTAAGGGAGTGCCCCGGCAGTTTCTCGCGGCGTTATACCGCAATGCCGAGCTTTTTTTACTTCTGCCGGTGGATGACGGAAAAGATATTGAGGGATTTGGCTTCGCGTTTTTGGAGGCCGCGGCCGCCGGCCTTCCGGTTGTCGGCACGCGCCAGTCGAGCGCCGAAGACGCGGTGGCCGAGGGCGAGAACGGGCTTCTCGTGCCGCCAAGGGACGCCGTTGCCGCGGCGGAAGCGGCGACCCGCATCCTCGCGGATCCCGGGCTTTCTCAACGGTTTTCCGCTGGTTCGCGCGCTTTTGCCGGGCGAATGAATTGGACAGACGTCATCGGCCGCTATCGGCGGATGTACCAGAGCGTGCGGGGCGAGGCCAGGCGCTAACCCCGTTACAAGCCGGCCCTTGCCCCATTAGATCTCTGATTTAACGAGGTGAATCCTGATTATTCGATGAATTTCCTGGATTTTCCTTCTCTCTGCCTCTTCTTCCATGAGAAACGAATTTTTTCACGCAGAACCCCAAGATGGAGCGTCCGGCTTGTAACGGGGCTAAAACGGCCTTCGTTCCTTTGCGGTAGTATTTCTTGTAGCATTGATGTGATGCGCTACGACCTCTGCATCATCGGCGGCGCGGGGCACGTGGGGCTTCCCTTGGGCGTGGCGTTTGCCAATGCCGGCGTGAAGACCGTCCTCTGCGACATCAATCGCGCCTCGCTCGAGAAGATTCGGCGCGGCGTATTTCCTTTCAAAGAAGAAGGCGGGCCGCGCTTACTCCGGCGGGCGCTCAAGCGCGGAACGCTTGCGGTTTCCGAAACTCCGGACGTGATCAGCGGGGCGCCATTCGTCCTCTTTGTGGTCGGCACGCCGGTGGACGAGTATTTGAATCCGAACGTGGGAAGTTTCGTGCGGGCGGTTGACGCGCACCTCCCGTACTTCCGGAGCGGCCAAATTTTAATCCTTCGGAGCACGATCTACCCCGGCACCTCGGAGCGCATCCAGCGCCACCTTCTCGAACGGGGTAAGCGCGTCCGGGTTGCNTTCTGTCCGGAACGGATCGCGCAGGGGCACGCGCTCCGCGAAATCGAAACCCTCCCCCAAGTCGTCTCGGCGTTCGATCGTCGCACCCTTGGCGAAGTCAGCCGGCTTTTTTCGAGGATCACCAAAAAGAAGGTTATTGCCGCGCGTCCCATCGAGGCCGAGCTCGCCAAGCTTTTTTCCAATGCCTGGCGCTACATCAAGTTCGCGGTGGGGAACCAATTTTTCATGATCGCGGACCAGCATCACCTCGACTACGACAAGATTTACCGCGCCATGCGCGAGGATTATCCGCGGAATGCCGATCTCCCGCCGCCCGGATTTGCCGCCGGCCCCTGCCTCTTGAAAGACACCATGCAGCTCGCCGCCTTCCACGCGAACAATTTCTTTCTCGGCCATGCGGCGATGCTGGTGAATGAAGGGCTCCCGGATTATCTCGTTCAGCAACTGAAGCGGAAAATCGCGCATGGCGCCGGCCGGCCCGGCATGCCGCTTCCGGTCGCAATGGCGGCAAGCGCGAATCCGCTCCGCGCCTGGTCGCGTTCGCTCGACAAGCGCGATCTGAAGGCCAAAACCGTCGGTATTCTCGGCATGGCATTTAAGGGGGATTCGGACGACCATCGTGACTCGCTCGCCTATAAGCTTCGCAAAGTCGCCGAGGCCGAAGCCAGGCGCGTGCTCTGTCATGACGTCTACATCAAAGATCCCTCATTCGTCCCGCTTCAAACAGTGCTTCGCGAGTCGGACGTCATCATTCTCGCAGCGCCCCACCGCGAGTATGCGAACATCAATCCCGCGCGATATCGCGGAAAGGAATTTATCGATATTTGGAACTTCTGGCAGAAACGGAAAAACGCAGCTCCTCGATTGGCTTGACTTTATAGTTGTGCGATGAGATAGTGGTAGCAGAATTGTCGCAGAATTGCGAAAGGAGGCGCGTCGATGCCACGGGTTCTTTCCGAAGAGCGGGTGTTTCCTTCGGGAAGTGGAGGCTTTCCTCGGGGAGTCATCGAGGTCTGGAAGCGAGAAATAAGAGAGGATGACGGAAGTAGACGCGAGCAATACATCTGGAAACGCGGCGCGTTCGTCATCGTTGTCGCGGTGGATCCTTCTGGAAGGTTCGTTTTCAAGCGCGAATTCAAATATGCGCAGATGGGCGAATTCTTGACATTCGCGACCGGAGCCGTTCAAGAGCAAAAAAGTGAGAGCGTGATCGCTGCGGCCGCACGAGAGCTACGCGAAGAACTTGGAATGGCTGCGCAGGGACTCGAGCTAATCACCCAGGTACCGCTGGTTAATTCCCCAGATAAATCAACCGAGCTCCATTATATCGTTCTTGCGACAAACGTGAGACCAATTCGCGGAATCAAGTGTGAAGTTGGCAAGATCGTCACCGTGCCACGGGAGCAGATGTTGCGGCAGTTCCCAGCTGACTTCCGGATCGCCATCCAGCGTCTTGCGTTCTGGGAAGCAGCCCGTTGGTTGCGGTTGATCTAGAACATTCCTTGCGAGGATGTAGTGTAGCCTCACATCCTCGCAATTTTTTTCAAACTGTATGACTTCGCTGCGAAAAATTCTCATTACGGGCGGGGCCGGTTTTATCGGGTGCCACCTCGCGCGTTATTTGCTCGCGCATTCCGATGCCGAGCTGGTGCTGGTTGATAATCTCCAGCGCGGCCGGATGGATGACGACTTCAAGACGCTGATCGCCAATCCTGGCGTGAAGTTCCTGAATATCGATCTCACGGATCCGGCACGATTCCGCGAGCTCGGAAAAGGGTACGACCACGTCTATCACCTCGCGGCAATCAACGGCACCAAGCTCTTTTACGAGATGCCGCAGGAGGTGCTCCGGATCAATACGCTGACGCTCGTGTACATGCTCGAATGGTTTCGGCGCGAGAATGCCGGCGGCAAGTTCTGCTTCACGTCCTCGAACGAGGCCTACGCGAGCGCGCTCTCTGCTTTCGGGAAACTCCCGATTCCCACACCGGAGAAGGTTCCATTGGTCATCGAGGATCCCTACAATGCGCGTTGGTCCTATGCGGCGACAAAGCTTGTTGGGGAGCTCTTCGTGATCCACTACGCGGCAAAGTACAACTTTCGGGCGCTGATCGTCCGGCCCCACAACTTCTACGGCCCGCGGGCGGGATATGATCATGTGATCCCCGAGTTTTCGTTTCGAGTCGCGAACCGCGTTGATCCCTTCCCTATGTACGGCGCGGATGAAACGAGGACGTTCTGTTACATTGAGGATGCGGTTCGCGCGATGGCCATGCTCATGGATTCGGAGAAGACCAACAGCCAGCCGATTGAGACGGTCCACATCGGTGATGTCGAGGAGATCACCATGCGGGAACTCGCCGAAAAGATCTTTGCCGTCGCCGGATGGCGGCCGCGGGAGTTTGAGATCGGGAGTTCTCCGCCAGGAAGCGTGAAACGCCGCCGGGCTGACATTGCGAAGCTGCAGTCGCTCGTCGGCTGGAAGCCGGAGGTACCCCTTGCCGAGGGACTTTGGATGACTTTTGCGTGGTACCGCGACCATCCGCCGAAGACCCCCCAATCCTAGTGGTATTGGGGGGTTCCTATTCTTACTTTTTTACTCTGCTGATTCAAAAGTATGGCGAACGTACAATCGTCGCATGTCGTATCAGTCGGCTGGCCGGTATACGACAATCGCGAAACGCAGGCCGTGCTCCGCGCCCTCAAGGAAAAGAGGATTTCCCAGGGGAAATTCGTCCGCGAGTTTGAATCCGCGTGGGCGAAGTACATCGGCCGCAGGTATGCGATTGCGGTGAATTCCGGCTCATCCGCGAATCTCGTTGCCGTGTTCGCGTTGAAAGAGCATTTCCGTTGGAAAGACGGCGATAACATAATCGTCCCCGCGTTGACGTTCCCCACGGCTGTAAGCCCGGTGATCCAAGCCGGACTTACGCCGGTGTATGCCGACGTGGATCTGCGCGGGAATCTCACCTTCGATTCCGTGCTTCGCGCGGCCAAAGGCAAGCGCGTGAAGGGCATCGTACTCGTGCATTCGCTTGGCGTGCCGTGTCTTGATGCGGTCAAAATCAGGCGCTGGGCAATGAAAAAACGGATTGCGATATTGGAAGACGCCTGCGAATCGCACGGCGCTATGACACATGGCAAAAAGACAGGCGCATTCGGGACGATCTCCACCACCTCTTTTTTCGTTGCGCATAACATGACCACGGGCGAGGGAGGTATGATCGCGACCGACGATCCGAAATTGGAAGCGCTTTGCCGTTCGCTCCGGGAGTTCGGGCGCCGCAATCAAAAAAGCCGAGAGCGCTACGTGCCGCTCGCCTCCGGCCCGCGCTACGATATCCGCTATGCGTTCGACCGCCTTGGCTTTAACGTTCGCATGACCGATATCGAGGCCTCGCTCGGGCTTGTCCAGCTTGCAAAGCTCGATCGGATGAATGCGAAGCGCCGCACGATCGTGAGATGGTATCGTCAGGAATTGCGTGAGTTGATCCAAAAAAAAACGCTCGCGCTTCCGCTGGAGCCGGCCGGAACGAGAAACACCTACTACACCCTTCTGATCACGCTTTTGAAAATGCCGCGTCGTTTCCCGACCATGGCGAAAGTTGCAATGGCGCTTGAAGCAAAGGGGATTGAGACAAGAACGTTCATGGGCGGGAATCTCCTTCGTCAAAAAGCGTTTGCCACGGCCCGCTTCCGGCCCGAGCGTTTCCCCATGGCCGAGTTCCTCCACCGCCAATCGTTTTTCGTCGGCTGCCACCCGCTCGTTACGCGCTCGGACGTCCGATTTGTCTGCCGCGAGGTTAAGGCGCTTTTCTCCTAACGGGTCGCAAGGCGATCCGAGGCGATTTAATTGCATAAGGTTATTTGAACGATCGGCCTGGTAACCTTATGCCGTCGGTATCAGATGATTTATACTTTGTCAAGTATTTCCGGGGTAGAAGATCCGATATAGTTTTGCTGTATGCGCATTGCCATGATCATGCGCCGCCTGGATTTAAAAGGCGGCTCGCAGCGGCTCTTCCTCTATATCGCGAACCAGTATCGGCGGCGGGGGCACGACGTCAACATCTACGCTTTTTTTTATTCCAAAGAAAAATGCTTCCCCGATCTTCTGGAGGGTTTTGAGGTTGCCGCGCTCGATCAGAAATTTGCGGCTGATCCGGAATTTAAGACCCTCCGGAAAGTTCCGATTCTCCGGAATTTGGCAACGCTTTTAATCACCTGGCACGAGACGAAAACAGCAAGGGCGCTTGCGCGGCGTATGACGCCGGATGCCGACATTCTGAATCCTCATGAGCGGGTTGCACACCGAGCAGCGCATTTTTATCGGAAATACGTAAAGGACGTGCCTTCGGTCTGGAACACGAATGACACACACTCAATGCGGCATCTCGTGGACAAGCTTGCGGCGGTTGATCCGGGGCGCTACGCCCAGCCATGGTGGAAAATGCTTATCTATCGCATCCGCGACTGGTACGAGAACTGGCGCTATATTTCGAGCCAGGATGAGATCGTGGTCGTGGATAAATTCAACCAGTGTGCGACGCGGGAGTATTTCGGCCGCCACGCCTTTGTGAACCGGAACGGTCCGATCCTCTCTCAGTTCACCTATAAACCGAGGGGTGCGCCTTCGAAGCGGGTTCAGCTTTTGACGAGCGGCATTTTTTTTCCGCACCGCCGATTCGAAGATGCGATTCGCGCGGTCGCAATGCTTGCGAAGCAAGGGTACGATCCCACGCTCCGCATCATTGGCAATCCTGCCGGCGATCCGGAGTACGCAACACGGCTTCGCAAGCTTGTAGACGAGTTACACGTAAGTGATCGCGTGATCTTCTTGGGGAAGATCAGTGAGGAGGACCTTATCAGGCGCTATCACGAAGCGGACGTTTTTCTCTATCCGCATACCATGCAGTCGGACGGCCTTGCGCCGACTGAGGCCATGGCCTGCGGGCTTCCGCCGGTGGTCTCCAAAGGCGCGGGGATTCACGAAATCATCACTGACCGCGAAACCGGGCTTTCGGTGGCCGCGATGAACCCGGGGGACCTTGTCCGCGCGATCCGCGAACTCATTGACACCCCCGCGCTCTATGAAAGAATCAGCCGGCAGGCGGCGGAGTTTGTGCGCAAGAATTTCACCAACGAGCTATACGGCGAGCGTCAGCTTGCCATTCTCGAGCATGTGCTCCACAGGACGCCGGTGCCGAGCGTTCCCGAACGGAGGGAGTAGCAAGCGCAAACGCTCCTTCCAAAACGCTCAGGGTAGGGCCGGGAGTAATATAATTCGAATCTATAAATCCCCATTCGTGGCATTCACATCGTATTCGTAGATTCGGATTATATTTTTTGAAAACCATTTTTATCTCGAGCTTTCACGTTTTAATTTCGCGCAACATCCTTGCCGCGCCGTTTTTGGATCTTCTCCTCACCGAGGGCTGGAGAGTCGTGCTTTTGGTGCCGCAGGAGAAGCAAATTTTTTTCACTGCGGAGTTTTCGCGTCCCGGAGTCGTAATTCAATGGGTTTCCCCGCCACCGACGCGCCGGGAAGTGCTGCTCCGCTATCTATCCCTTGCCGCGCTGGATACGCGCACGCTCTCCATCAAGCGGAAGACCGAATTGAAGGGCCGGGGGGAGTGGCTTGTTCGAATCATCGGCAATCGCCGCGTGGCGCACGCTGTTCTTCGCTGGCTTGACCGGCGGATTGCATCCCGCGAGCCATTTGCCGCGCTTATCCGCGACTACCGGCCGGATTGCGTGCTCGCGACCGATGTGGGGCATGAGTATGATACCCGGCTGATCCATGCGAGCAGCGACGCAGGAGTGCTGGTCGTCGGCATGGTGCGTTCCTGGGATAATCTCACTTCAAAGGGCTTGATTCGCGCGGTGCCGGACCTCCTTCTCGTAAATAACGAGATCGTAAAAAGTGAAGCGATGAAGCTTCACGGGGTTCCCGAATCACGCATTCGCGTTTTCGGCATTCCGCACTACGACCGCTATCCGGAGCCAGCACACCCGCGGGGAGAATTCTGCCGGCGCCTCGGCTTGAATCCTGCCAAGCGCTTTCTCGTCTACGCTCCAACCGGCGATAGGTATTTGGCCAAGAACCGCGTGGATCAGGAGGTCATCAGGATTATCGTCGCGGCCCTACCGCCGGGCCACGAGCTTCTCGTGCGCCTGCCCCCGAGCGACAGCGTCGCGATCGAAACCGAGGCCATGCCCTCCGGCGTTATCGCGCATCGGCCCGGCGCGCATCTCTCATCGCAGTCCGGCGTCTTCAAGTCAAATGAGCTTACGCGCGACGACGACGATCTCCTCCGCGACACGCTTGCCTACTGCGAGCTCGTGGTGGTAGGCCCTTCGACGATCGTCATTGATGCGGCGGTATTCGACAAACCGATCATTCTCGTCGGCTTTGACGGTGCATCCTCGCCCCCCTACTATGAGAGCATCCGTCGCTATTGGGATTACGATCACTTTCAGTCGGTTCTCCGTTCAGACGGCGTGCGTCTTGCGCGGAATAAAGAAGAGCTTGCCGAATGGATTCAGCGCTACCTCTCCGATTCCTCGCTCGATCGCGAGGGCCGAAAGCGCATTACGCGTGAGCAGGGCTTTCAACTTGACGGCCAGTCGTCGCGGCGCCTCGTCGCAGCGCTAAAGGAAACACTCAAGAGCTGAAGGCGTAATTCTTATGATGTCTTTTCTCCTGCTGTTGTTTTTTCTTGCCGGCACGCTTCTTTTCGGCTTCGTCATTTCCGCGTATTTCCTCAAGGAGCGGAGAATTTTTGTGTTCGCGGCGTTTGTTCCCGTACTCGGCATCAACGGGTACGTTTTTTTTGTGAATCTCGTTTCCTATCTCATCCCGGTGCGGCTGACGTTTTGGCTCGTACTCCTTGCGATGTTTGCCGCATCGCTTGCGATGTATGCACGGTTACGAAATCGCGGCGAAAGTTCTCCGGCGACCTCCGATCTCTCTTCACGTCAACTCCGTGCGCTTTTTGCGGCCGCCGTCATTGTTTCGCTACTCTCCGGCATCGTCGCGCTTAGAACGCTTATGCCGGACGATCTCTTTCCCGGCCATCTTCCGCTGGTTTCAACCATCAGCCAGGGCAATTTTCCGGTCATGGACCCTTCGGAACCCGACTACCCTATGGCGTATCACTATGGGCCGGACCTTCTGGCCGCGGCCCTTCAGAACGTGGCCGGGATCCCCGGGTGGCTGGGCTACGATATTCAGACGATACTTTTCAGCGGGACGACCCTGCTTGCGGCGTTTGTCCTCGCGTTCCATTTGACCGCGAGTTTCCGTACCTCGTTTATTGCGGCGCTCCTTCTCCTTTATGGCGGCGGGTTAACGTGGCTGAACCTGTTTCAGGGCATCGCGCCCTTGTGGCGCAAGTTCGTGTTGGGCGGGGAAGTGTTTGCGCCGTGGAAATTCCTTGCGTCTTCGGCGATCCCGAATTTCGATTCGAGCGTCGTGACGTCGCTCAACCATACGATCATCATTGGCGTTCCCGTGATGCTGCTTGCGATATATTTTTATTTCTTGGCCCTGGATACCCGAGGGCAAAGGAGGATGTCTCTTGCCGTTTTCGCGGGATTGCTTTTCGGCTATTTGGCTCTGGTTCTTGAGACGAATTTCGTTATTCTCCTGATCGCTTTTCTTGCGGCGCTGGCGTATGGGTTGCAGCGCTTCCTTAACCGATCCTCGTTTTCGCCGAGAGTAGGTATTCTCGCGCCAACGGCAATGGCGATCGGTATCGGCATTGTTCTGGCTTTTACCCAGGGAGGGTTTCTGTCCACACTCGGGACATCTGGAGAGGGTCAGTCCTTCGTGCTTGCCGGAAACTTTTGGACCTCCGACATTACGGATAAGGGCGTATTGCCGTTCCGAATGAAATTTTTTCGGGAGTTCGGCCTGCCGCTTTTATTGTTCATACCGGCAGTGATTTTTTACCGGCGCGATAAACGAATTTTATTTCTGACTTTGGTTGCCGCCGGGGCCTTTGCAGCGCCGCTCGTGATCCACTATCTGCCTTCGCCGCAGAACATGGAACGGTTATTCGGCCTTGCGACGCCGCTCTTTTCGTTTATCGCCGGCCTCGCGATCGGGGAGTGGAGCTCGCGTTTGGGCTCCTCGATGAAGATTGCATATGTGAAGATCATCGTGATCGCGGTTATCGGCATGATGGTTGCGACCGCGGTGCTGTTCCAAATGGTGCACATGGTAACCCCGGTGGGCTACATCGGGAAACTCAACCGTCCGTTTTTTGACATCCCGCCCGCCCCGACCCCGATTGATCAAAAAGCCTACGGGTGGATAGCCCGCAATACGACCATCCGAGATCGGTTTTTTCCGTACAGTCAGGATTTCATGCGCGATACCGGTCGCTTCACACCCGGCGACGGTCCGTTTGAGTGGGGGAAGCATGTTGCTTCGATCTATCACGAAGCTCTGGATTCGTGTTCTCCGTCCGCGTTTGAAAAACTCGGCATTGCCTATCTTTATGTTTCGCCCGACTTCCCGATCAAAAACTTTGAATCCAACTGCCTTACAAAATTAGGCGCGGTTCCGGTCTATCGCGACGAACAGGACGGTGATTGGCGAAGAATCTATCGCCTGCCGCTGTCCCCGTGAACCTCGTTACCGCCCGCTCAAAACGCCGGCCCCCTTTGTTGGTTTTCCGGACTCTGCCTTCCTCCTCGGCCTAAAGGGCATGGAGCGTCCGGTTGTAACGGGGTGAATATAGGGATTGCCGTTTTTCGGCCGGGTTGCCCGCCGGAGGCGGAGGATTGATTTTTCCACGTATTTCAGTATGGTTGTGATATGTCGCTTCAAGATTCCACTGGCGCTACTCGTCTGTCTGTAGTGGTGCCGCTGTACAATGAGGTTGAATCAGTACCGGAACTGCACCGGCGGCTCGTACCGATACTCCAAGGAATGGGGCGGCCATTCGAAATTATTTTCGTGGACGACGGTTCGCTGGATGGGACGTTTTCGGTGATGAAAACCCTCTCGCCGCTCTACGCCATCCGCTTGCGAAGGAATTATGGCCAGACGGCAGCGCTCGCGGCGGGGATTCGCCAAGCGACGGGTGACGTCATCGTCACGATGGACGGCGATCTCGAAAATGATCCAGCCGACATCCCGGGATTATTGCAGAAAATTGAACAGGGCTATGATATTGCTTCCGGCTGGCGGCGGGGGCGGTGGGGTGATCAACCGCTTTCGCGGCGGCTCCCTTCCTACCTGGCAAATCGTTTCATCTCCTGGGTGAGTGGAGTGGACCTCCATGATCACGGCTGTCAATTGAAAGCCTATCGGCGGGCGTGCCTCACTCCGGTTGATTTTACCGGCGATATGCATCGCATGATCGCCGCATACGCCGCTCGAGAAGGCGCTACAGTGATAGAAATTCCGGTGCGGTTTGAAAAGCGACAATACGGAAGATCAAATTATACTATGTCACGCATTTTCAAAGTATTACTCGATGTCCTGGCGTTCCATTTTTTTCATCGTTTCTCGACCCGACCGATGCATTTTTTCGGCGGGTTCGGGTTTACGATGCTCTTTTTTGCTGCCCTGTCGTTTGGGGCGATGCTGCTTTTCCGTTTTTGGCTCGGCGTTTCTTTCATTGTGACGCCACTTCCGACGCTCACCGTATTTTTTGCCATTGTGGCAGTGCAGTTTATTCTGATGGGGCTGCTGGCCGAAATGCTACATCGCTTGCTCCGCCGGGGGAATGAGTCAACTGATGACGAGCGGATTGCAGAAAAAACCATCAACGGATAAACTTCCCATTTTTTTTGTTTTTCGGTCTTTTATTTTTCCATGTGTGGCATTGCCGGTTTTGTTGGCGAGGGCAACCGAGAGGTAGCTGAACGGATGGCTCGTGCTCTTATTCACCGCGGCCCTGACGATGAGGGCTATTATTTCAAGGCGGGCGAAGTTGGGTTCGGATTCCGACGTCTCGCCATCATTGATCTCAAAACCGGCAACCAGCCGATTTTCAACGAGGATAGCACCGTTGTCGTGCTGTTAAACGGCGAGATTTATAATTTCCGGGAATTGCGAAAAGAGCTTGCGCCGCGTCATATCTTCCGCACCCAAGGCGATACCGAAGTGATCGCGCATCTCTACGAGGAAGTTGGCGAGAGGGTCTTTGAGAAGTTAAACGGCATGTTCGCCATTGCCATTTGGGATGGCAAGAAAAGAAAGCTCGTTTTGGCGAGAGATCGCTTCGGCAAGAAGCCGCTTTATTACGCAATCACCGGCGGTATCTGTATCTTTGGTTCCGAACCGAAAGCCCTCTTGGCGCATCCGGCTATTCGGCCGGAGCTCGACATCGAAGCGCTGAATCTTTATCTCATGTATGAATACGTGCCCTCGCCACGGACCATGTACCGCGGCATGTCCAAGCTCGAACCGGGCACGTATCTGATTTTTGCTGACGGCGGGCTGACGGTCAATCGCTATTACGAGATCCGTTTCGGCGTGATGCAAGCGCCCCTCACTGAAGCGGAAGCAATCGCCGAACTTGATCGTCGCCTTGAAGATTCGGTTCGGCTCCGCCTTGTTTCCGACGTGCCTTTGGGCGTGTTTCTTTCCGGCGGGCTCGATTCAAGCACCGTGGCGTACTACGCGAGCCGCCTCTCCAAAGAACCGATCAAGACCTTTGCGGTCGGTTTTGCGGAGGTGAGTTTTGACGAATCGGACTATGCCAAGAAGGTCGCTGGCCTTCTTCAGAGCGAACATTATGAGGCAAGGTTCGGGGCCAAAGATCTTCTTGATTTGATCCCTGAAATTTCTGGCAAGCTCGATGAGCCGGTCGCCGATCCTGCAATCCTGCCGAATTTGCTTCTTTCCCGTTTCGCCCGTGAGCGCGTGACCGTGGCCCTTGGCGGCGACGGGGGGGACGAGCTTTTCATGGGCTACCCCACGTTTCAGGCCGAGCGCATTGCCGAATGGCTCGATCCTCTCCTGCCGGATTTCGTGCGCGACCGCGTCATCCTGCCGGCGCTCGGGCTTTTGCCGGTTTCCCATTCATACATGAGCTTTGGGTATCGGGCTCGGAGATTTTTCCTCGGCCTGCAGCATGGGAACGCGCACCGTGACGCCGTCTGGATCGGCGCCTTCACGCCGGAGGAGGCGAAGACGGTGCTGCATCCCGATGCCCGTTCGCGTCTTGGGGACAACGAATTTGCGGAACTCGACCGTCATATGCAACGGGTGCGCGGCAGGAATCGTTGGGAGCAAGCCGCTTTTCGCTATCTCACGCGCTATCTTGCCGAGGACGTGCTTACGATCAAAGATCGCGCGAGCATGTTCGCTTCGCTCGAGTTACGGGCGCCCTTTCTTGACTATCGACTGGTCGAATTTGCGAACTCGCTCTCGGTGCGACTCAAGATGCGGGGGTTCACGACCAAATATCTTCTCAAGCGCTTGATGAAACGCGTCCTGCCGTCCGAGGTCGTGTTTCGAAAGAAGAAAGGTTTTGGCGTTCCCATCGGCCAGTGGCTTTTGACCGGCCTTCGCGATTTGAGCAGCGAGTTGCTCTCGCCGGAGCGAATGCGGCAGGGCAGCTTATTTGAACCCGCATTCGTAGCCAAACTGCTCGCCGATCACCGTTCGGGCCGGCGCGACAATAGGCGATTGATTTGGACGCTTATGGTCTTTGAGCTTTGGCGGGAGCGGTGGCTGCGGTAAGCTTCTTTGCATATGCCCCTCAAGACGGATTCGATTCCAGGGCGATTCGGTTATCAATGGGCGAAGTACCGTGAGCTTTTGCCCGTACACGAGTCGCAGTTCTTGAGGTGGATTGCGCCTTTCGGGCCGGATGATTTCAGAGGAAAAAAAGTTCTTGATGCCGGATGCGGGATGGGCCGGAACAGCTACTGGGTTGTGAAGTGGGGCGCACGAGAAGTGGTGGCTTTTGACGCTGATCCGCGGACGGTGGCGTCAGCATCCCAGAATCTCCGCGAGATCCCGAACGCGAAAGTGGTCCTGAAAAGCATTTATGACATTGAATGGGAGGACGAGTTCGATATCGCCTTTTCCGTAGGCGTGATTCACCATCTCGAAAACCCGGAGCTTGCGGTGCGCAAGCTGGCTCACGCCGTAAAACCCGGCGGGAAGGTGCTGGCGTGGCTCTATGGCTACGAGGGCAATGAGTGGATTGTGCGTTTTGTATCGCCGTTACGAAGGCGTATGTTAAGCCGACTTCCGCCGCGGGTGCTGGATGTATTGACCTATGGCGTGAGCGTGCCACTTTACCTCGGCTTAAAAATTCTGCCCATGCGCCACCCCTACTATCGGCAACTTAAGGGCTTTGCCTTCCGGCATATCCACATCATCGTCTTTGATCACCTCCATCCGCCTATATCCAGATACTATCGCCACGATGAGGCCGAGGCGCTTTTGCGTCAGGCGGGTCTCGCCGATGTGCGCGCCATTCGAGTCAATGACAACAGCTGGTCCGTAATCGGCACCAAAGTCGCTGCGCCATGAAACGAATCCAGTACGAAATCGTCTATCGGACCGAACTTGACCACTGGTGGTACCGGGTGCGCCGGGAGCTGACGCAGAAGCTCATCCGCATCTACGCCGGCAAGGACGGCGGTCTCAAGATTCTTGATATCGGCTGCGGTACGGGCGCGCTCATGGCCGAGCTTGCGGCGTTCGGCGAAGTGGAGGGGGTGGACGTTTCGGAAACGGCAATCGCCTTCTGCCGGGCGCGGGGTTTGGAGCAGGTGAAGGTCGGAAGCATTACCGCGCTCCCGTATGCCGACGAGACATTCGACGTGATCTTGGCGCTCGACGTGCTCGAGCACGTGCGCGACGAGCGAGCCGGTATTGCCGAGATCAAGCGAGTACTGAAGCCGGGCGGCACGGCCGTGATTTTTGTTCCGGCGTTTGGGTTCCTCTGGAGCAGGACTGATGAATTTGGTGAGCATTTCCGGCGCTATACCTTGCCGGAAATTCGTGCGAAGCTTGGGGGGGCCGGGCTTGAGGCGCGGTATTCGTCCTACTTCAACTTTTTTCTCTTCTTTCCGATACTTTTCGTTCGGCGGCTCGCGCGTCTGTTTCGTGCCTCGTTCACATCAGAGAACGAGATGGGTTCTCCGGTAACCAATGCGCTTTGCTACCGGGTATTTTCTTTTGAACGGATGCTGCTTCCCCGTGTCCGTTTCCCTTTTGGGGTCTCGGTCATGGCGGTGTGCCGGAAACAACAATGAAAACCATTCTCATCACCTGCTTTCACCCGCTTATCTCCCGGAACATTCTCTCGACCGACGTCATTCCGCTCCTTATTCGCGAGGGGGATGTTCGCGCGGTGATCGTTTCCCCGGAGTATCGAACGCCGTATCTTTCGGGCGCTTTCGGCGGAGAGCGGGTGATCGTAGAAGGCGTTCCGGTGGAGGAAAAAGCGCGTCCCCGGTGGAGTTCGCTCTTTCAGCGCCTCGCCCGAGCCATGCTCGATACCGAGACCATGCGTCTCAAAGCCAGCGCCAAGCTCCATCTTGACGGTCGATGGGGATACTACTGCTTTGTCTCCCTCCCGCTTGCGTTCCTCGGGCATAGCCGCCTTATGCGTAAATACTTCCGCCGCGTCGATCTCGCGCTGAATGGCGCGTCACCCTACGCGAGGTTTTTTGATACCTATCTGCCGGATCTCGTATTTTCGACCGACGTCCAGAACGAGTACGATCTCCTTTTCATGCGCGAAGCCAAGCGCCGCGGCATACGCGTCGTTTCCATGGTCCGATCCTGGGACAACTTGAGCCAGTGGGGATTGATCCGCCACATCCCCGATCAACTCCTCGTCCCTGCGGAGTTCGTTCGCGAAGAGGCCGTCCGCTATCATGATGTGGCGCCGGAGACGATCACCGTGGTTGGCATTCCTCACTATGACCCGTATTTCCGCCGCGAGGCCGGAAGCCGCGATGCCTTTTTTCGATCTGTTGGCCTTAATCCGTCAAAGAAACTTATTGTCTACGCTCCAGTGGACGATCGCCGCATGCGGGCAAATGAACTCACCCGCACCTGGATGGAAAACGATCTTGACCGCTTCATGCTTGAAATCCTTTCAAACCTTGACGCCAATATCTGGGTGCGATTCCCGCCCAACACCCCGGTGACCATTGGTGATTTTAAGCCGCCGCCGCACATGGTCTTCGAGCGGCCGGGGGTCGAGCATGCGGGGCGGGGAGTCATGGAACGGGATATGCGGCCGGAGGACGACATCCGGTTGAGAAATTTGCTTGCCGCATGCGATCTCCTTATTGCCGGTCCCTCGACCATGGCGATTGATGCCGCGATTTTCGACAAGCCGGTGATCCTTGTAAATTTTACTCCCACGCCGCGCGATTTCTGGCACGGCATTATCGAGTATCGGTATAATCACGTTCAGTGGCTCCTCGGCTCCGGCGGGACGCGGGTGGTGAAGAGCCGGCAGGAGCTTGAGGAATGGATTCGGCGGTATCTTGACGATCCTTCGCGCGATCGCGGCGGGCGCGAAGAACTCGTCCGGCAGCTCTGTTTCCGGCCGGATGGCCGTGCAAGCGAGCGCTCAGCCGTCGCACTGCTCGGCTTCCTCCGGCGGCCAAGCGAACCCCGTTACAACCCGGCCCTCGCCCTATGAGAGGCCCGCGCCAGAGGCGCGGCAGACGCCTGCGGCGTCTTGCCTCTCATGAGGTCCGAAAGGGGGAGGCGTCCGGGTTGTAACGGGGTGAAAAGTGAGAAAAACCAAGCGTTTCGCAGTATGGTAGAAGTAAAGAGTATGGGGGTGATGACGAGACGCCTAAAAGCCATGGCGGACCGCGACACGCGTCGGCGTGTGTTTCGCCGCGCCAGGAACCTTTTTCTGATACGGATGAAAAAAGCGCTCGCTCCACCCTCGGGTACGATCGGCGCCGGCGCAAGGCGCATCGGAGTCGGTGAGCCGGTTTTTATCATCGCCGAGATCGGTGTGAACCATAACGGATCGCGCGAGCGCGCGAAGAAACTTATTGATGAAGCGGTTCGCGCCGGAGCCGATGCGGTGAAGTTTCAAGTGCGCAATCTGTCGGAAACGTATCGGCGCGCGTTTCTTGAGCATCCCGAACGCCTCGAGCAGGCCTATCAGTATACGATCAAGCTTCTGAAGGACTTCGATCTTTCCGAGTCCGCATTCGCCGAGGTCACGGAGTATGCGCGTCAAAAAGGGATCCTCGTCTTCGCTTCTGCTTTTGACGAGGCGAGTGTTGACTTTTTTTCCGCATTCAAACCGCCCCTCTACAAGGTTGCATCGGCCGATCTCGTGGATATTCCGCTCATCGAGCGGCTCCTTCGGGAACGCGTTCCGCTGATTCTTTCAACCGGAATGTCCACGCTTGACGAGATGGACGAGACCGTCGCCTTCCTCTTTCGTCGGGGCGCTGATTTTGTCCTCCTGCACTGCCAGTCCACGTATCCGGCTCCGCCCGATGCGCTAAACCTTGCGATGATCCCGAAGATCCATTCGCGCTACGGCGTGCCGGTCGGATATTCCGGACACGAAGTCGGGATTTTGCATACGCTCTCGGCCGTGGCGCTCGGGGCAACCGTGATCGAACGGCATATTACGCTCGACCGAACGCTGCCCGGCCCGGATCACGCCGCTTCCCTGGAGCCGGACGAGTTCGCCGAATTGGTTCGGCACATCCGCGAGTACGAGACGGCATACGGCGTGGCGCAGAAGCGCATTTCGCGGGGGGAGGCGGTCAACCGTCTGATGCTCCGGAAAAGCCTGGTCGCGGCGGTTGATATTCCGAAGGGAGCGAAAATCATGCGCCATATGGTGAAGGCGAAGCGCCCTGCCGAGGGGCTCTCGCCCCAGCGACTGTATGAACTGGTTGGGACGCGCGCCAAGCGCAGCCTCAAGGCGGATGAGCAGTTTACCGAAGCCGACCTTGGGCGCGGATCCTCGGCGCCGAAGACCATCCCCGCGTTCTCCTCCAAATGGGGCCTGAAGGCGCGATTCTTCGAGCTTGATCAGCTTTCGCGTTTTGAGCCGAGGCCTATGTTTTTTGAGTTTCATGCGTCCTATGACGATCTCGATTACTCATTTGATACGCGAAAGCGCTATCCGCAGGAATTTTTGGTCCATGCCCCTGAATACTTTGAGCGCGAGTTGGTGGATCTTGCCGCTCCTGACCCCGAGCGCTGGGAAGCATCCATTCGGGTCATCCAGAAAACCATTGATAAAACTCGAGAGATCGCCGCTTGCTTTCGCGGCACGCCAAAAGTGGTGATTCACGTCGGCGGCGCATCGGTTGAGCCGATAAGCGATCGCTCCGAGCTGCTTCGGCGGGCCGAGGCGGCGTTCCGGCGGCTTGATACTAAGGGCGTGGAGATTTTGCCCGAAAACCTCCCGCCGTTCGGCTGGCTCTTCTCCGGGCTTTGGCAGCATAATCTTTTTGGCGATGCCGAGGAGATCATCGAGTTATGCAGCCGTCTCGGCTATCGGTTGTGCCTCGATCTTTCCCATGCGTGGCTCTACTGCGTCCACAATAATATCGATTATCTCGAGTATCTCCGGCGCCTTGCGCCCATCACCGCGCATCTCCATATTTCCGACGGACGCGGATCGCAGAAAGAAGGGCTTCAGATCGGCAACGGTGACGTGCCGTTCCATGAGGCCTTTGGCGCGCTTGCTTCACACCTGCCGCAGGGCGAGGAGGTGAGTTGGGTCCCGGAAATATGGCTCGGCCACCTGGATAACTACCATGAATTCCGCCGCGCGCTTATGAAACTCGCGGAGT
>C687J35174_10004710_pt1 | contig 18214 bp, 21 predicted proteins | sample RifCSPhighO2_01_FD_35174 | JGI IMG/M metagenome (IMG submission 35174) | reverse complement strand
CGGCCTCCGCGTTTTCGTTGGCGACTTCGATCCTAGCGGCTTCTACGTCGACGGGGACTCGGACGGTTGCTGCGACTCCGACTTGGGGTTGTCGGCCTCTCGGAACTTCTGAACTTTGGACATTGGGTTTCTGCACCTTTTGTCCCACTTGATCTCCCGGCGCCACTGGTGTCGGGAGATTTAATTAAATCTAGTAAAAATCACTCGAAAATTAGTGCCGATCATCTGTACAATTAGGGATTAAAGAGGTAAAATGCAACCGTCTTGCTAGTGAAGATTCGACTACGGTTGAATCTCGCGAGGCACTCGTCTTTGGATTCGCCAGAATGTTTGCAGCCAATGGTTGCGACAGCGTGCGAGAAAGATTTGAGAGAAAGTTCTTGCCTGTTTTCGGCGGAGATGCTTCTACGCTACTCCCAAATCTAATTTGTGATTAGTTTGGTCGTAAACTCCCAAATAAAATTCAGAGAGAAGAGTAAATATGCCAAAGCATTCCCTTGCCTAAGCGACTCGAAATATGTTTCGGCGGTAAGGCTCAACTTTCAGTGTAACCAGAGGAAGACGGGCAAATATTGATTCGAACGGCAACCGCGTTAACGTTGGCAACTTCAATCCTAACGGCTTCAACGTCAACAGGAACTCGGACAGTAACCGCAACTCCAACTTGGGGTTGTCGGCCTCTCGGCACTATCTCTCAATCTTCGCTACTACAGAAACGAATCAGTGTGGTGCGGACCCACTTGAAGGCGATAGTGACTTGGTGGCTCGTAACCAGCCACCAAGCATCCGGCCGACCTCGTCAATTTGTCCTTCTAAAATAACATATTTCTTCGGGTCTATTACTCGGAGGTCTTTGGCGAGGCGTAGTAGAATTCTCAACATATTGAGCTGAACGCTGGCTTGATTAAGAGTTGCGATTTTTTCTTCCCCTTCTTGCTGACTAGCTAGAATAATTGATTGGATCAAATCCAAGACTAGGTTTTCGCACCGCTGCCAAAGAGTATAGCGGTCTTGCTTGGCGACATGATCGCGATAACTATAAAAAGTTTTAAAGAGATCGTACGACTTTTGGAAAATAGGCAGACCAAGGGTTTCCATCTATATCATGAAAATACACGAAAATATATTCGAATCAATCGTTTCGATCGAAAACCTCTTTTTGGCGTGGGAAAAATTCCGTAAGGGTAAGCGTAGCCGAAAAGATGTTCAGGATTTCGAGTGGCGATTAGAACCGAATATCTTTCAACTCAACCGGGAGTTACGGAGTCGTCGTTACAAACACGGGGGCTATCATTCTTTTTACATTCACGACCCGAAACAACGACTGATCAATAAGGCGACAGTCCGTGATCGAATTGTTCACCAGGCCTTGTTCAACATCCTTAACCCTATTTTTGAAGCTGGCTTTATCCCAACCTCGTATTCTTGCCGTGTTGGCAAGGGGACGCACAATGGAGTGTTGGTTGTCGACAAAATGATCAGACAGGTGAGTCGTAACTACACCGAATCCTGCTTTGTTCTAAAGTGCGATATCAGGAAATTTTTTCGTAGTGTTGACCACCAACTAATCGTCCAATCTGTTACTAAACGGATTAAAGATGAAGGCACAATTTGGCTCCTAGAGAGGATTGTTAACAGTTTTCCAGATGGCATGCCCATCGGTAACTTAACCAGTCAACTATTCGCCAATATTTACATGGATAGATTAGACCAATTTATCAAACAAACTCTGGGTGTAAAGTATTATGCTCGATATACTGACGATTTTGTTGTGGTCGCTTCGACTGAGGAGTATCTGCATAACTTACTCGAGCCGCTAAAGGATTTTCTCAAAAACCATTTAGCTCTTGAGCTTCATCCCAATAAGGTCTCTATCAGAAAATATCGGCAAGGCGTCGACTTTTTGGGCTACGTTATTTTGCCCCACCATCGACGGCTACGAACTAGAACGAAGCGCCGGATCATTACGAGGGTTAACCAGTTGTTAAGCCAAGAAAAAACTGGTCAAGTCAGTCGGAAAAGCTTTAATCAATCAATCGAATCCTACTTCGGCGTTCTCGGGCACGCCGATTCTTATACACTCGAGCAGAAGATTCGACGAGCTTCGGGACTATTTAGGGAAAAATCGCAGAAGATGAGTAGAAAAGAAGGGGACGGTTCTCAAAAACAGGTACGAAAGCAATCAATGACCCGTCGACCATACCCCGTCGGCTTGCCACGGGTGCCGTGGGGTTTTGATCAAGGGGTATTTAGCCAGCGCCGATTAATGTCAGAATGTGGCTGATAGTACTGTCGACAATTCGAGTTGGAGCACTCTCAATAAACTTAATATGACGAGCTGACAGATCGACGCTTCTTACGTGCATAGGCAAAATAACCCCTTTGGTTTTGGTTCCATTTAGCTCGATTTCTAGCAGTAGCCCTTTAATCTTGCTGGTTATCGGGCAGATAATGGCGAAACCAGTTTGCGTATATAAAAGTTTCTCACTCAAAACAATCGCTGGTCGACGTCCAGACTGCTCATGACCAGTACGGGGGTCAAGATCAATCCAGATAATATCGCCCTTACTCGGTGCGTAGCTAGTTCCAGACATCTAGTTCTCGGCCAACATTTGGTCCCCAATCCATCTCTCCCCCAATTATTTCTGGTGTAACTCCCATTAGTAGTTCGGCCAGAGTTGGTTCTGTCTCGACAGGTGTCAGAATAATTGAGCGACCTTTTATGGTTACGGCAAGGGGTTGATTAATTCTTACCTTAACTGCCTCGACAACCCTTTTGGGTAGCCGAACTCCTTGGCTGTTGCCCCATTTTTCCAGCGATTGAGTAATCTCCATATATACAAGTATATACATAGTGGCCGTACTGTCAAGATATTTTCAGACATCGGCGCCTATACCTTTCAGCCTCTCTTGCCGGGGGTTTGATATTCCGCTATCATCAAACCTGTTAACAATTACTCGAAAGGAGTTGAGGAATATGTCTACTTTGCAAACAGTCTTATATGGAACAACTGGTGCTGGAGTCTTAACCGTTCTATACGCTTCATGGCTAGTGAGTTGGATCAATAAACAGCCCAGGGGTGACTCGAAAATGATCGAGATCTCCGAAGCGATTCAGCAAGGGGCTCGGGCTTACTTGAACCGTCAGTACCGAACGGTCGGGATCGTGGCGGCGATTGTTTTTGCCCTACTTGGATTTTTACTTAATTGGACTATTGCCGCTGGTTTCTTGACTGGAGCGGTTTTGTCGGGCATCTGTGGCTATATCGGCATGAATGTTTCGGTTCGCGCCAATGTTCGAACGGCTGAAGCGGCCAAGAGTGGTTTATCGAAGGCGCTGTCGCTGTCATTTCGTGGTGGGGCTGTTACCGGACTAATGGTGGTCGGTTTGGGCTTGCTGGGAACAACTCTCTTTTATTGGGCAACTAAAGATGTGCCGGCAATGGTCGGCTTGGCCTTTGGTGGCTCGTTGATTTCAATTTTTGCTCGACTCGGTGGTGGTATTTACACCAAAGCGGCCGATGTTGGGGCTGATTTAGTTGGTAAACTAGAGGCCGGTATTCCCGAAGATGACCCCAGAAACCCAGCCGTGATTGCTGATAATGTCGGCGATAATGTTGGTGATTGTGCCGGTATGGCGGCTGATTTATTTGAAACCTATGTCGTCACTGCTGTCTCGGCGATGCTCTTGGGTTCGATCATATTCAAAGACAATCAGAATGTCGTCCTCTTTCCACTGGCCCTCGGGGCTGTTTCGGTGATCGCCTCGATCATCGGAACCTGGTTTGTGAGGGTCAAGCCAGCAAACGGCAATCAGCAATCAGCGGTCAGCAATCAGCAGTTAAAAGCCGAGAGCCGAGAGCTGAAAGCTGAAAGCCCCAACATTATGGGCGCAATGTACAAAGGCCTGTTTGTTGCCGCTGTCTTGGCCACCGCCGGTTTCTACCCAGTTACTAAGTGGCTTTTAGGCTCCACAACGAACTTCGATATCAACAAAATATTCGGCACTTCGATGATCGGTATTATTGTGACTGGCGCTATGATGCTGATCACCGAATACTACACCTCGACTCGTTACTCACCGGTCAAAAAGATCGCTCAGGCCTCCGAAACCGGCCATGGCACCAATATCATCGCTGGACTAGCACTATCAATGCGTTCAACAATGCTACCCGTTCTAGTCATCGCCATTGGCTCGCTAGTGGCTTTCGAGCTCGCTGGATTATTCGGTGTAGCAGTAGCCGCTTTCTCTATGTTGTCTTTAACCGGCATGATTGTGGCGATCGACGCATTCGGCCCAATTACCGATAACGCCGGAGGTATCGCCGAGATGGCCGGTCTGCCCGAATCGGTCCGCCAAGTCACTGACGCACTTGATGCTGTCGGCAACACCACCAAAGCCGTCACCAAGGGTTACGCCATCGCCTCGGCCGGACTGGCGGCACTGGTGCTGTTCGGCTCCTACACCCAAGAGATAATTGCTCACGGTAAGACTGTTGCTTTCGATCTGTCTGATCCGTATGTGATCGTCGGTCTGTTTATCGGTGGGATGTTGCCGTATATATTCAGCGCCATCTCGATGGAAGCGGTTGGCCGAGCGGCTGGCGCCGTTGTCACCGAAGTTCGTCGTCAATTCAGCGAACGTCGCGGTATTCTCGAAGGCAAAGTTAAACCGGATTACGCCCGAGCGGTCGATATTGTCACCGGTGCCGCCTTGAAAGAAATGATTGTGCCGGCCTTAATTCCGGTGGTCGTGCCGATTTTGGTTGGCTATCTTCTCGGGCCAGCCGCTCTAGGCGGTATGCTGATCGGTTCGATCGTCACTGGCATCTTTGTTGCCCTCTCGATGACTAACGGTGGTGCCGCCTGGGACAACGCCAAAAAATATATCGAAGAAGGCCACCACGGCGGTAAGGGGAGCGAAGCTCACAAAGCTGCCATCACCGGCGACACCGTCGGCGATCCGTACAAAGACACCGCCGGCCCGGCCATCAACCCGATGATCAAAATTGTCAACATCGTAGCGATTCTGATTATTGCCTTAATTCTCCGTTAGGAGATCTTTCAAAAACCCTATCAAAACTGTTAATATTGAGTAGAAGTATGGATAACATCAAACACCATGGTTTTGCACAAATATTTTTCTATCCCAAAGGAGATAGGTATATTGGGGTGTGTTTGGAACTTGATATCGTTGATGACTCAAAAAGCTTCCCTGAATTAAGAGAAAGAATGGTCAGAAATGTCACCGCCTATGTCAACCATGTGGTTGGGGGCGGTCTTGATCAATCGCTCTTGAATCGACCAGCGCCTAAAGAGTACTGGGAGATGTTCCGAAAATACATTAGCCAAATTCAAAAACCATCTAATCAGGCGTCTTGGATGACAACAAGTGGAGGAGTCACGGGCAAGACTGGTGTTGGGCCGGTGTTTGAGGGAGCCGTGGAAAGCGTTTCGCTGGCTCGGTGTTAGCGGGTCAGAATGTCCGAGCGTCTTACCCCGCTTAGTTGCAGTAAGATTGAGAAGAAATTACTAAAACTTGGTTTCAAACACGATCGTACGGATGATGCAATCAGATTCTACTCTAGAATTGTTGGCGGAAAGTATTTTTTAGTCCAAGTCCACTTTCATCCGGGCGACAAGGGGATTGAAGTAGTCCGGAGTATTCTCCGAACCGGCGGTATTGATCGGAGTGATTGGATAAAAGCGTAGTGGCTTTGATTTTCTTACCTTTCCTGCTACCTTCAAATCATCATGGCTGGAGGTGAGACTAAAAAGACCGTCTGGGGACGGGTGGTTGGGCTATACAAATCGTCAAGACTACCGATTAGATTCGGTGCTTGGGGACTGTCGGTTCTGGCCGTTTTGGCGATCACTTACTTACTTTTCAGCTTGAGTTATCTCGATCGGGTCTATCCAAATGTTGTTATTGGCTCTAATAAATTCGGCGGATTAACTCAAATTCAGCTCATTGATCGCTTAACTCAACTAGCCAGTGCCCAAGCCGACCAAAAAATAACCTTACTGCAGGGCGATCCGCCAGCTGGCGGATCAGTGGAATTCAGCTCCAAAGATATCGATTGGCAGATTGATGTTGAGGCGACGAGTAATCAGGTTTTTCGCTACGGCCGAGAAGACACCAGTCGATTAACCAGTTTTATTCACCAGCTTCAGTCGCCGTTCAAAGAAACCCAAATCGATCCGGTCGCTAACTATGACCAAGATTCGCTCTTCGTTAAAATCAGTCAAGTTGCCGATAAAGTCAATAACCCTGCTATCAACGCCAGTGCTGAATTGGTCAATGACAAGCTGGTGACAACTGCCGAGAAGTCGGGCGAGGTGGTAGATGAGCAGGCTGCTACTAATCAGGCACTGACATTACTCAATACTTTGATTGGGGGCACAGTCAAAGTAGAAAAGAAGTTAGATGAGCCGACGATCGTTCTGGGAGATATTGACGGACTCAATCGGACTCTCGGTGTCTTGTCGGATCGGCAATTGTCGATCAAGTGGGCCACCGGCAGTCGGAAGCTTTCTCGCAAGGAAATTCGTCAATTAGTTGGGTTTGTTGGCCAAGCACCAGCACTTGATGAGCCCAAACTTTTAGTGGCCGAGTTTACAATCGAAAAAGTCCAAGATTATTTGACTAGTCTTAGTGATAAGACCGATGCCCCGGTTGTTGAGCCGCTTTTGATTATAAAAGACGGTCAATTAGCGATTGCCAAGCCGTCAAAAATTGGGACAGTGGTTGATCTGGCCGTTTCCGCCTCGACCATTCTTGTCGCCCTGAATGGTAGCGAGACCAACCCAACTGTCGAGCTGACGATAAAAACACAGACCCCCACCATCAACGAAGCCAACCTTGCTAGTCTGGGGATCAAAGAACGGATCGGTTTTGGTGAAACCAGTTTTGCCGGCTCACCAGCCAACCGCCGTCATAACATTACCAATGGCGTTTCGATACTTTCCAGCGCCTTAATTAAGCCCGGCGAAGTTTTTTCGACCGTGGCTAAGCTTGGTGCGGTTGATAACACCACTGGTTTTTTACCGGAGTTAGTTATCAAGGAAAATCGGACGTCACCGGAGTTCGGTGGTGGGCTCTGTCAAGTTTCAACAACGCTGTTTCGCTCCGTCTTAAACGCTGGCTTGAAGGTCACTGAACGGCAAAACCATTCCTATCGGGTCAGCTACTATGAACCGCCGGTCGGACTGGACGCGACAATTTACTTACCCAAACCAGATTTTAAGTATATTAATGACACCCCGGGTCATATATTGATTCAAGGTAGAGTAGTCGGTAATAAAGTCGTTTTTGAACTCTGGGGAACCTCTGACGGTCGAAGCTCCACAATTAGCACCCCGATCGTGACCAATGTCACCCAACCGGGCGACCCGATTTACGCCGATACCGATACTTTACCCAAAGGTGAAGTTAAACAGATTGAAAAACCGCACGCTGGCGCGACTGCCGTTGTTACCTATACAGTTAGTCGGGGTGGCCAAGTGATCAACAAGCAAGTTTTCAAATCAATCTATAAAGTCTGGCCAGCTCGATTCCTGGTTGGGACGAACGAATCTTTGTTACCGCCGCCTCCACCGCCAACGACCTAACGAATTAATTCAACCTTAATCGGCAGTTTCAACTCGGCCCAAGCCCGATCAGCCGTTAAAACCGAACAACCCAGACTAATCGCTGTCGCCAAACAGGCTCGATCGGCTAAAGAAAGTTGGATATCTCGGCCGATTGGAAGTTTAAGACTTTCGCTCGCCTGTTTTGGGGTGTAAGAAATCTGTTCAATATTTGTTTTAACAAAAAAAGAACCGACTCTAGTTGGACTAATCCTGCGCTGGCGTAATTTATGGATGACTTCGGTGTAATTAACGGTGCTAATAATTGCACCCTCTTCGATTAGGCTCAATGCCTTTCTGGCTCCATCTTCATTGTCTAGACAAGCCAAAATAACCGATGAGTCGAGCAAAAACATTACCAAACTTCGCGTTTGGCTTCGGCTCGTCGTTCCTCTATTAACTCCTCCGACCAAAGTCTTTCACCAGGTTTTGGTTTATAGGGTTTCATATAATCTTGAAGCTCCTTCCAGGCCGCTCGAACCTCTTCGGCAGTTGGAGTTTTGTTCATTGCCGACTTTGTTAAAAAGGATTTCTGTCCCAGCTCCTTACCGACTCGTTGTGTTGACTTGATTGAATCCATTGCCAGTTTATTATCTGCCACATTTAACTCGATTGTCAATGATAATGCTATGAGATTCCCACTCCGACTGCGGGATACTCCGCAGTCCATAACGAGACGATATGTCTTCTCCGGCGTGCCAGAAGCACGCCCACGCTTGAAGCACGGATCGGCTTCAATTCTGGGCTATCGCCACCAGTTTTGCACTTGAAGAAAAAAGTAATGGTCTTGACAATCTCATACATAAGTAATACATTTTATGTATGAAAAGCAAAGCATTTAATATCACTATGCCGGAGGAGTTGATTAAAAAAATCGACCAGCAGGCCAAAAAACAGTTTACCACCCGCAGTGCCTTCATTCGCTCTTCCATAAATAGTACTGTGGCACAACTCGAAAAATGGGATAAGATTTTTGCCTACGGCGACATGATAGGCAAGGAAATCGGTTACAAGACAGAAGAAGAAGTAGCACAGATCGTAAACGACTCTCGCCGCGGGAAGTAGGATGGCTGTCGTCTTCGACACGAACATCATCGTGTCGGCTGTGCTGTATGGCGGCGTACCAAGAATGGCTGTCCGAGCCAGTGCTAAAGTAGATATCTGTATCATAACTTCACCAGCACTTCAACAGGAATTAGAGAGAATCTTGTCTCAAAAATTTGACCTATCACCTGAAATATTTAGCGATCTACTGTCTGAAATGTTGCCACTTTTACGCGTGGTGGAACCAGAAATTTCTATCAACATCCTTCGGGATAAACGGGTCTGTCGTTGAATTAACCTGAAGAGACATTTTTAAGTTTCTAATTGTGACTTGCTTTTCTTGGTTGTAACAGGTATGGTTAAATCAAGAAGGAGGGTTTTTATGTATAGTTTTGTACCGTCACCGATTAAGTTAATTGAGTCTGGTAACGGCGACCTGATGGAGGGTTTGGTTAGAGCAGATCATCCCTTTCGGGTTTTGAACAGTTCGCTCAAATTAGATTCTTTGGCTCGTCAGTATCGTCATCTTTATGCTCATGTTGGAGCGAGGGGGATCGCCATCGAAAGAGCTGTTCGTTGTTTAGTTGTCCAATGGTTGGAAGACTACTCCGATCGAGAGATGGAGCGAGCTCTTCAGGAGAATGTCGCTGTTAAATGGTTTTGTGGTTTCGAGCTGTCCGAATCAACCCCCGACCATAGTTTTTTTGGTCAGTTTCGGCAACGGTTAGGTACGGCTAATTTGGGTCAGATATTTCAAAAAATAAACAACGATTTGAGGGACAAGGGGCTGATCTCGGACACGTTCCACTTCATTGACGGTAGCGGTATTGTGACCAAAACCGCTCTCTGGGCCGAACGAGACAAAGCCCTGGCAGCGGGCGAGAAGAAACTAAACAACCTTAACGTCAAAAAATACGCTAGCGACTCTGAAGCGACCTACGGCTGTAAGGGTAAGGACAAGTTTTGGTTCGGCTACAAGAGACATCAGACCGTTGATATGAAACAGGGATTAGTCACCAAAGTTGCCGTTACTCCAGCCAATATCAACGAGGACAAAGCTTTTAAACATATCGCCCCTAAGCAGAGGCTGGTTTACATGGACAAGCAGTATGCAACCAAAGAAGTTGCCAGATTAAGTGGTTGTGATGCTCGAACGATCAAAAAGAACAATCAAAAAAACAAAGATCGGGATTTCGATCAGTATATATCGAGAATGCGGATGCCGTACGAGAGTGTCTTTGCCAAATTAAACAAACGAGCCCGATTTAGAGGCTTAGCCAAGGTCCAGTTCCAAGGCTTCGCTCAAGCCATCGCCCACAACTTGAAACGATTAATTAAGATCGAAACAATCTTCGCGGTAACTTGACAAGGGATAGCCATACCCCTTAAATCTGACCAAACCGAGAAGGGAGATATAAGCGAAAAAGAAAACCAGCCATCCCAGTCACAAACGAGCTTCCCACGAGCTCTTTTTTAGTTTTAGAGACAATTCGGGCAATTAGCGACAGACCCATAAACCAGATAACCGCGTCCTCGAAGCGGCTGTGGCGGGGAATTGTTCGTATATCGTCACTGGCGATAAACAGTTATTAGAACTGGGAAACTTCCAGGGAAGTAATATTATCACCGCCCGACAGTTTTTAGACGAAGTAATATCTGAAAGTTAAAAAAAGCCGCCCGATTACTTAGGCGGCTGGAGATTGGGGAAGTTGTCGCCTTTTCTGCGCCGTGGTTATTGAAGGCTCGCAGATCGTTCAGACCCTTAAGACGATGTTTAACTTCCTGTGGAATAGCACTAAAGCTGGTTAGATTTTTTCACCTTGACGAGGTGATTAAGTAACGATAAAGTAAGACATAAGTAAGATGAAACAGTTAATTCTCGAAACCACAGCTAGCTCCAAGGGCCAAACGGTTATCCCGAAATATTTAAGGGATCGTTTGGATATTAAGCGGGGAACGAAAATCAGTTGGCATATCAACTCAAAAGATGAAGTTGTTATCAAAAAGGCCTCTTCTAATGAGGGCAAACTTACCTGGAAACAGTGGCTTGAAAAAGTAGACAAGCTAGACGGCAGTATTTGGAAGGGTGTTGATCCAGTTAAGTACGTTCACGATCTTTGGGACGATGCCGGCAGTATCTGACTTTCTGGCTGGTCACAAGCGAGTTGGGGTTGATGCTAATGTCGTTATCGCTTTAGTTGAAAAGAATCTGGATTTTAGGGAGCAAATTAAGGAAATTTTTGCTTTGGCTGATGATATCGGTAGCGAAATATGGATTTCCGCTATTGGGGTAACGGAAATACTGATTAAGCCTACCCAAACCAAGAATTTCGCACTTCAACACCAATACGAATTGGCTCTTTTCTCTGGTCGTTTTTCTTTTGCGCCGATATCGCTGGAAGCGGCTCGTCGAGCAGCAAGTTTTGATTTAAAAGTCCGTGACGCATTGCATATCGCTTCGTTGTTGGAGGCTGGGGTGACCGGTTTTGTGACAGCTGACAGAGCAATCAAGTCAATCAAGGGTTTGGAAGTACTGACTTTAATGCCTGCCTAAAGTAGCGGCCCCTTTTTCTTTAGCCTAACTTGGGTTAGGTTAGGGAAAGATGTTTAGTTTGAACTCATTACCAAACTCCAATTTTGGTCTTTTAACTGATTTTTTGGCTGCGAGTCACTCATCGTTCGTCAGCGTACTATTTTCTAGTATGCTTCCTCACTCTTCGTTCCTCTCGCTCAAAAAATCAATCCAAAATCCTCAAAAGCGAGTTTGGCAATGAGTTCTTCCAATATTTTCCACGCCTACGATGTTCGGGGGGTTTATCCGACTGAAATTGATGAAGTCAAGGTCAAACGAATTGCCATGGCGTATGCGACATTTTTGCGGCAAGGCCATCAGCCGTCAGCTGTCAGCAATCAGCCATTAGTGGTGGCGGTTGGTTGTGATGTCCGGCTGTCTAGCCCGAAACTGAAGAAAGCCGTTATCGAGGGTTTAACCGAAGCTGGTGTGTCGGTGATTGATATCGGGTCAGTGCCGACTGATATGCTTTATTTTGCTGTTGGCTACTATCACTACGATGGGGGAATACAGGTAACGGCCTCACACAACCCAGCCGAATTTAACGGTTTGAAAATGGTAAGAGGCGGCGTTGAAGCGATCAGTGGTGAGAGTGGGCTGAAGGAAATTCAACGACTGGTGGAAAGTGACGCCAATCTAATGGCGATGGTGGCCGGAGAAGTCGAAACTGATGTCGTCGAGGAAGCATATTTTGATTTCCTGACTCATTTTGTTCACTTCGATGCTGGACAAACTAAAAAAATTGTTGCCAACAATAATTTTGGCTTATCAGGCCCGGTGGCAAAGCGGTTACTAACCCGTCTAAGTAGTAGCCATATCAACTTAATTGAGCTCAACTGGCAAGCCGATGGCAACTTTCCTAAGGGCAGACCCGATCCATTGCGAGCGGAAAATCGTCAAGAAACGAGCGAGCTAATCCTTGAAACTAAGGCTGATTTTGGGGTGGCTTGGGATGCCGATGGCGATCGGTTCTTTCTTTATGACGAAGAGGGTCAATTTGTCGAGGGTTGTTACTTGACGGCTATTCTCGCGAAATCTCTACTCGAACAAAATCCAAGAGAAAAGATAATTTACGGTCCGTTTAACATTTGGGCGGTCGAAGCGGCGATAGAATCGGCTGGCGGCAAAAAAATTATGGAACGAGTTGGTCATAGTTTTATTAAAAGCCGAATGAAAAAAGAGGGGGCACTATTCGCCGGTGAGTCGAGCGGCCATTATTTCTTCCGAGATTTTTACAGCGCCGATAACGGACTGATCCCGTTTCTATTAGTTCTTAACATTTTGACCGCATCTTCGAAAAAGGTGTCCGAGTTATTAGCTCCCTACCGGGAAAATTATCCGGTTTCCGGCGAGATTAACTTTGAAGTTGCCAATAAAGACAAACTACTTAAACAAATTGAATCCAAATACACCACCGGCACAGTTGATCGAACCGATGGTCTGTCAGTCAGTTTTGACAACTGGCGATTCAACGTCCGTCCGAGTAACACCGAAAATTTGCTTAGACTCAATGTTGAAGCCCGTGATCGCCAAACTTGCGACCAAAAAACTGCCGAGCTTGAAGCATTGATCAACGGGCTTCGCGCAGATGGCAAATTTAGTTAAGAGCGGTTACTAGTTGTGAGCTCTGTTGGTACTCCAGTCGTGAGCGAACGTCTAGTAACCGCTCGAAAATGTTGACGTTGCTTAAGCAACGATCAGCCCTAACGCCTTTTTCGCTTTTAACAATGTCGTCGCGGCGACTGGCTGGGCTTGTTGGCGGCCAACTTCTAGGATTTTGAGTAGTTGGTCTTGGTTCTCCAATAAGCGGTGATAAGTTTTTTGGACTGGACGCAAGAAACTAGTGATGTCTTCGATCAATTGTTCTTTGAGCTCGGAATACTTGAGCTGGCCGTCTCGGTATTTGTCCTTGAATTGTTGGACGGTTTCCGGCGGGCTGAATCCTTCCAGAATAGTGAATAAATTATCCAACCCCGGACTCAATTGATTGGCATTAGGATCAGAATCAGTCACCGCTTTGCGGATGACGGCCGATACTGTTGCCTCATCGTCAAGCAAGCCGATCGCCGAACCGACGACCGACTTGGACATTTTTCGCTCTGGGTCATTGAGGGCCATAATCCGGGCGCCGGTATTGAGCAGTGGTTTTGGTTCGGTAAAAACTCCACCAGCGTGGGCGTTGAAACTACGGACTATTTCGCGAGCTAACTCAAGGTGCTGGACTTGATCATCACCAACTGGCACCACTTCGGCGTTGTAAAGTAGGACATCGGCCGCCATTAAGACCGGATAAGTCAGTAAGCCGATATTTTGACCGTGACGATCGGATTTTTCTTTGTATTGAGTCATCCGATTGAGCTGACCGACACTAACAAATGGCGACAACAACCAAGCTAACTCGGTGTGTTCGGGAACTTGTGATTGACAAAACAGGACGCAGTTTTTTGGATCTACTCCGAGAGCGACTAGCATCGCTAAGGTTTCAAGCGTTTGCTGGTGAAGTAAGTCGGGCTGGGGTTTTTGAGTTAAGGCGTGATAATCAGCAATAAAAAAATAGCAGTCGTACTCGCTCTGGAGTTCAACCCACTGCTTGAGGGCACCCAAGTAGTTGCCGATATGAATTGTGCCTGATGGTTGAATGCCACTAACTAATCGTTTTTGCATAGTCTTATTCTACTTGAAAACGACCAGTCGAAAAGATCTGTAATTAGTTGGCTTGACACAATGTAAAGCAAACTTTACAATGAGAGAGCATAAATTGGGTGTCCGGTGGACAGCCAATAACTGCCGAACGGAAGCTGCCGCTTTTGGTAAAATATCCAGCCAAAAGCAAGGTAGCGCGTGAATAACAATAAGAATCAACGAAGGAGGTTCAATGCAATTACAACCGCTAGCTGATCGTTTGGTCGTTCAGCCACTCGAGGCCGAGCTGGTCTCTAAATCTGGGATTGTCATTCCTGATACCGCCAAAGAGAAGCCCCAAGAAGGCATCGTTATCGCCGTTGGTCCGGGCCGACTAGATAAAGACGGCCAACGAATCGCCATGGAAGTCAAAAAAGGCGATCGAGTGATGTTTGGCAAGTACGCTGGTGATGAGTTTAAGCAAGGGGGCGTCGAGTACAAGATTATCCGTGAGGACGAAGTATTGGGCATTCTAAAGGGATGAATTTACAATTATCAATTTTCAGTTTTCAATTAACTCCGAATCCTAAACGAGGAGCGAGCTTTAGCGACATTATCAATATTCCAATGTTTGAAAATTGAGCAACTGAAAATTCAATGAAAATTGCAAATTGTAAATTGAAAATTAAAGCTTAAGAAGGAGTCTATATGTCTAAACAAATAAAGTTTGCTCAAGATGCCAGAGACCGCATCAAATCTGGTGTTGATCAACTAGCTAACACTGTCAAAGTAACGCTCGGGCCCAAAGGACGAAATGTTTTACTTGATAAGGGCTACGGTGGCCCGACCATTACCAATGATGGCGTCACCATCGCTAAAGAAATTGATCTGGCCGATAAGTTTGAAAATATGGGCGCTCAACTCGTCAAAGAAGTCGCTTCTAAAACTGACGACATCGCTGGCGACGGCACCACAACTGCCACCCTCTTAGCCCAAGCGATGATCAGTGACGGTTTGAAAAATGTCGCCGCCGGGTCATCGGCGATGGCGATTCGCCACGGGATCGAGCGAGCGACCGAAGCGGTCGTCGCTCACCTGAAGAAAAATGCCACTCAAATCAAAACTAAAGAGGAAAAAACCCAAGTCGCTTCGATCTCGGCTAATGATTCAGAGATCGGTGAACTAATCGCCGAAGTTTTCGAAAAAGTTGGTAACGACGGCGTTATTACCGTTGAAAAATCAGACGCCCTGGAAATGACCTACGAATTAACCGAAGGAATGCAGTTTGATCAGGGTTACATCTCGGCCTATATGGTTACCGATACCGCCAATATGGAAGCCGCGATCGAAAAACCCCAGATTCTGATTACTGACAAGAAAATATCCTCAATCCAAGAGATTTTGCCATTACTTGAAAAACTGGCTGCTCAAGGTAAGAAAGAGCTGGTGATTATTGCCGAAGATCTCGATGGTGAGGCGTTGGCGACAATCATCGTTAATAAGCTTCGTGGTATCCTATCAATTTTGGCCGTCAAAGCCCCCGGTTTTGGTGATCGTCGCAAAGAGATGCTCCAAGATATTGCTATTCTGGCCGGCGGTGAGGTTATATCCGAGGAAAAGGGGATGAAGCTCGAAGATGCCACAGTTGAGATGCTCGGTTCGGCTCGTCGAGTTTTGGCCAACAAAGACAAGACCACCGTCGTTGATGGTAAGGGTACCAAGTCCGCCATTGATGAACGTGTTCAACAAATAAAGACCCAGATCGAGAAAGCGACTTCAGACTACGACAAAGAAAAACTCCAAGAACGGTTAGGAAAACTGACCAGCGGTGTCGCCGTTATCAAAGTTGGGGCCGCTTCAGAAATTGAACAGAAAGAGAAACAGCACCGCGTTGAAGACGCCCAGAAGGCCACTCGAGCTGCCATCGAAGAGGGTGTGGTCTCTGGTGGTGGCGTCGCTTTACTCGAAGCCCACGTCGCTTTAAACAAAACCAAATTTGATGGCGACGAAGAGATCGGCCGTGAGATCGTCTCGAAAGCCCTGGTGGTGCCAGCTTGGCAGATTGCCGCCAATGCCGGAGCTGAAGGGTCGGTGATCGTGGCTCGAATAATCGAGGGTAAAAAAGGTCACGGCTACGATGCCAAAGAGGATCGAATGGTCGATATGATGGCAGCCGGGATTATCGATCCGCTCAAAGTCACTCGCTCGGCCTTGCAAAACGCCGCTAGTGTTGCCGCCATGGTGCTAACAACCGAAGCGGCGGTGACTGACATGCCGGAGAAAAATCCGCCAGCTGGCGGATCAATGCCTCCGATGGGTGGTATGGACGGGGGTATGGGGTACTAAACTAACCCGGCGTAAGCTCTGACGACAAAGAAGAAAAGCGGCCGATGATCGGCCGCTTTTTAAATTCAAGATTAGCAAACACCCTTGACAGCAAATGTACATTGACGTACATTTTGTTTAATGACAAATAAAACTATCTCTATAACCGAAGCTCGAAGTCGAATATCCGAAATTACTGATGAAGTTGAGCAGAAAAAAGTAACTTATGCCTTTACTCGTCACGATAAGGTAATAGCTAAACTAGTGCCAGCTGATTTCTCCCATTCCAACATTAGTTCGCGATTAGCCGAAGAACTGAAGGAGTTTTTAGTTGAACACGGTGGGGCGATGGCACGTTTAACCAAACGCTAACCACATGGTTACATATGTCAGCATCGGTGATGTGCTGGCAATTCATGCCACCCTCATTCATTTGTACGGCGGTTCGGATGGTGTTAGAGATATCGGTCTGGTTGAATCAGCTCTGGCTCGACCACAAGCTGGATTTGGTGGTTACGATGCCTATCCGACACTTTTTGAGAAGGCGGCGGTATTACTGCGGGGCATAATCAAAAACCATGGCTTTGTTGACGGCAACAAACGAACAGGCACGGCCGTGATGAGTATTTTCATCAAGTTAAACAGCTATAAACTAATTGTGACCGACTCCCAGTTAGTGAGCTTGGCGGTCAAAGTTGCAGAAGACAAGTTAGATCCCGAAGCCATTACCGAGTGGCTAAATAAGCACTCCAAAAAGATTAGGTAGTTTAGACATAATCTTTTTCTCCTTTCAGTAGAAAAAAATTTTCAGTTTCCAATTTTCAATTTTCATTGAATTCTCAGTTTCCAATTTTCAAACTTTGGAATATTGAAAATGTCGCTAAAGCTCGCTCCTCGTTTAGGATTCGGAGTTAATTGAAAACTGAAAATTGATAATTCATCCCCTACCCCGCACTAGTCGCTCCAGCCGTGGCGACTTGGTCGAAAATCGGTTGGTTAACGATATCTTTGAAGATAATCTGTCGAGGAGTAATTGAAACCAAGAACTGTCGAGGGATAATCCGTTCGCGCAGGTAGTGATTGAGATAAAAGCGAACAATCAATCCCGTCTCCCCATCAATGAGGAGGTCGGTAATTTTACCAATTGACTGACCCGCTTCAGTCTTGGCGGCGACACCGATAACATGGCCGTACTGGTGACGAAGTTGATCAAACAGCTTTAAGTCTCGTTGTAGATTTTTCTGATCATCAATCACCACCTCACCCCGTCCAACCGAAAGAGTTTGATCGAAATCAAGTCGGCTAAAACGAGTTATCACCGCTCGTTGGGCGGTTTGAAAGCCAACAATTTGGGCTTTCTCTCCATCAAAAATAACTCGATCAACTGTCGCCAGTTTCTGGCCGTTGGTTAGTCGAATTGAAGCATTTGATATTTGCGAGAGCTCCACTACCATAATATCAGTATCAAGTAACGAGAAGTAAGTTTCAAGTCAAATTATGGCAAAACAACATTCAATACTTTACACTTGTCTTAGGAGGGAAGATCGTAAAAACAGGCAAATCTTTTTTTCGGTACAAAGTTAAAGACGATAAGGGTCATATCCGATCCGGTCGAGCGACTGGAACGTTAGTGGCGGTCCGACAATTGCTCCAAAGCCGTGGCCATACGGTTATTTCTCTGGTCGAAGAACGGACAGCTTTAAGTAATATTTCGACGGGCAAGGTATCCGCCAAAGATCGATCGATCGCCTACCGAGAGATATCGACGATGATTAAGGCCGGCATCGGTATCACCCAGGCGATAGACATAGCCGCCGAAACACCGAACAAAAAGCTTCGTAAATCGATGAGCATTATCCATCAAAGTCTGGAGAACGGTTTTGCACTGTCGGTAGCGATGTCTGGGCAACCAAAAACCTTCCCCGAAGTTGAGGTTGGTGTCGTTCGAGCCGGAGAAGCGACCGGCAATTTAGTTAAAGTCTTAGACGATCTATCGACCAGCACGGCCCGCTCGGCTGAGTT
>C687J35174_10004708_pt1 | contig 18223 bp, 18 predicted proteins | sample RifCSPhighO2_01_FD_35174 | JGI IMG/M metagenome (IMG submission 35174) | reverse complement strand
CAATCTCATTCTTGAGCGAGGCATTTTGTTTCTGTTTTTGGATGATTTGTTTTTGCAGGTTTCCAATCTGCGCGTTTAGTTCATCAAGCAGTTTCTGTTTGTCCGAGACAGAGTCTTGAAGCTGTCCTATGGGCGTCTGGGCCGCTGACGTACTGAAAATGACGAAAAAAAACGCGGCTATCGCGACGATTTTGGTTTTTTTGTCGGGTTTTATTTTTTGTCTCACAATGTATCTTTAGAGTGATTATTATAGCAGAAAAATCAAATTTTGGCAATAGCGCTTCGAATGCGTTTCAAAATTTCTTCTTTGCCGTTCGGCAAAAGAAGAAATGCTGTCATGATTTCAAAAGGACTTGGACTGGCTTTTAATCCTGATAACGCAACTCGCAACGGCCATAGCATCATTCCTTTATCCAACTCGCCTACTAATTCATCCAAGAAAATACTTTCAACCCTCGCAAGTGCTTCACGATTTTGAATCTTTGATTCAACTATTGTTTTAGCTTTTTTCAGGTAAATTTTTAGCTGATCATTGTTCATCTGTTTCCAGCGTAGCAACTCCTTATCATACTCTGGCTCTATAAAGAAATACTGCGTCCTCTCCGCTATTTCTGACAAAACTTTTAATCTTTCAACTTCGATGCCCACTATGTATTTTAGGAACTCCCTATCAGCGCTCTTTGCTTCTCCGCTGAAATAAGACATGACTAAGCGCAGGAGTTCCTCTGGTGATCTCAACTTAATATACCGCACGTTGAACCACTGCAGTTTGTCGAGGTCAAACACCGCGCCGGATTTATTGATCTTTTTCAGGTCAAAAGCCTTGGTGAGCTCGTCGAGGGAAAAGATTTCCTGTTCCGTTTTCGGATTCCATCCCAGAAAGGCCACGAAATTCAAAATAGCTTCCGGCAGGCAACCTTTTTCCAGATATTCCTTGACAGCCACATCGCCGTCCCGCTTGGAAAGTTTTTTTCTTTCTTTGTTGAGTAGCAGCGGCAGATGCACGAACTGGGGTGGATTCCAGCCAAAGGCCTTGTACAGCAGAACGTGCTTGGGCGTGGAGGGAATAAATTCTTCCCCACGGATGACGTGGGAAATGTTCATCAAATGATCGTCTATGACATTTGCAAAATTATAAACCGGATAGCCATCTGATTTCACCAGGACGCCATCATCCAAAAGCCGGTTTTCAACCGCTATTTTGCCGTAAACCAAATCCTCGAAACCAGTGGTCCCCTGCTCCGGAACATTTTGGCGGATGACAAATCTGTCGCCGGTTTGATCTGGGTGAGTGAGGCAATATTTATCGTAACGAAACGGCTGCTTTTCCGATTCTGCGCGTTTTTTAAGTTCTGCAATACGTTCGTTTGAGCAATAACATTTGTACGCCGAGCCCTGTGCTACAAGTTTTGAGGCGTGCTCATGGTAAATTTTCAGACGCTGCGATTGAAAAATCGGCCCTTCGTCCCAATTGAGCCCAAAAATTTTAAGTGTATCCTTGATATTTTCCACCGCGCCGGACACTTCCCTGCTCTTGTCCGTGTCCTCAATCCGCAAAATAAATTTGCCGCTATTTTTACGGGCAAATAAATAATTAAAAAGCGCGGTGCGCAAACCGCCGACGTGAAGAAAACCTGTTGGTGATGGCGCAAATCGCACCCTGACTTCGTTTAATTTCATGATAATATGATAATTATATTCTAACGTTTAATTTTGAAACAGTACCAGATCAGTCCACCTACCCCTTTCAGAATGCGCCATATTCTCCACGGCTGGGTGAGGAGGCGCCAGAGCCATTCTAGGCCTCTACCAGCCCAAATTTTGGGCGCAGGCGGTCTTTTTCCGGCCAGATAGTCAAATGTACCACCCAACCCAATTGCCAGTTTGACTCGCAATTTCGGCAGATTTTCGTAAATCCATTTTTCCTGTTTAATGGGGCCTAAAGCGACGAAGAGAATGTCCGTGTTTGAATTGTTAATCGCCGTCAGTGCCTCAAATGACGGATTGTTTTCGTTTAACATTCCCGCTATCTTCAGATCCGGAAATTTTTTTTTGAGCTTCTCCCCTACCCGCCCCGGCGTGTTACCAAAGCCGCCCAAAAGAAAAATTGAAAAATTATTTTTTGACGCCAGCTCTGCTAAATCCCAGACAAATTCTGATCCCGAGATTTTTTCCGGAATAGGATGTCGGATATAAGATGGATTAAATATTATTGAGAGCAGGCTATAGATGAGAGGCCAGATGTTCCCGATCCATGATTCATGATTCTTAATTCTTAATTCCAAATATTTTGCGGCCCAGAGGATGCCTATTCCATCCGGCAAAGCGATATCAGCCGAATTTAGAATATTCCTAAATTCCAAATCCTTCTGCGCGGCTACAATAGATTCCGAGTACGGAGTCACGATGAAAGTTGATTCACTTCCTTGGAGCCGAGTTCGAATTTCGTTCAAAAGTCCGTCTTTTGTCAGAGTGTCTATTTTTACTCCCAGAACGTCTATTTTCATGCGGATCCGGCTAATGGAAACGATTCAAGCAGGATGTGTGTAGCGGCGCCCGGCGTCAATTCGCTTTCATAAAGATTTATTCGCTCAATTCGAAAATCGAATGGTTGAAACTCGTTCGTCACATTATTCTCCATCGCTCTTCCGGTTTTGGATTTTCCTAGAAGAACGTGCGGCGAATAGTGTCTGCGCTCGCGCTTCGCCAGCCGTTCTTTTCTAAAGGTGCTTTGTAAATGGGACTGAAGATTGAGGAGCTCAAAATTGTCCTCCGGTAGAAACCAGAGCATGTCCCGTTCCTTATGAAGCTGGCCAAGTTTCAGACTGAACGGTTCAGTGAACGAAATTGTCTCGGCAAGAATTTTTTTTGCCGCGTCGATTTGCTCCTCGTCAACATCACCTAAAAAAATCAATGTGATATGAAAATTATCCGGCTTCATCCACTTGATCCATCGAACCTCCGGCTTCTGGATATTTTTTAATATGGCTTTGACATTTTCGGGCAGGTCGACGGCGATAAAAACACGTTTGGTGAGCATGCCCAGTAACAACAACTTGACTTGCCAAAATTTAGCAAGCGGAGTTTGAGTGTGAAGTTAATGATAAATTATTGGAAATTATTGGACATGCGGTAATCGTTTGAAATAGTCTTAGAAATTTTGCTGAAGGCGAGCTCATGTCAAGTTTTGTTTACAGGGCATGCATTTATTATATATGATTAGGCAGATATGAGCGAATTCAAAAAGATCATCAATGTCATACCGCTGACCAGAATCGGTTTGAACAGGTCGCAGATCTACAGCTATTTGGTTCCTCTTAATCTTCAAGGATTTTTGCGCCCCGGGCAATTGATCGAAATTCCGCTCGGCGGCCGGGAGGCTTTAGGCATCACGAGCTCGTTTGAAATGTACCGCCTTTCATCCGAAATTAAGGGGTATAAATCTCTCAAACGGCTGGTGGATTCTACCCCGGCTATGTCCGAGAAAAATCTCGCGCTGGCTAATTGGATTGCCAGTTACTATGTCGCGCCTCTGGGTCTTGTGGTAAAAACCATGATTCCATCCCTGACCGTTAAGACCAAGTCCCCCGAACTCGCCGGATATGAAAAATTCGATCCTGACTATGTGCTCACCGAGTATCAACGCGCGGCTTTTTCCCAAATCGTAAATTTTTTGGAGACTAATCTTACCTTCCTTTTACACGGTGTAACCGGCTCGGGCAAAACCGAAATTTACATGCAGGTCATCCAAAGAGTCTTGGCGCGCGGCAAGCAAGTTATCATGCTGGTACCGGAGATTTCCCTGACTGCGCAGGCGATTGAACGGTTCGCGAAGAGGTTCGGCATTGAGCGCATCGCTATTCTTCACAGCAGACTTAGGCTTTCTGAAAAAAGCTGGATGTGGTGGAAGATCCGTTCGCAAGAAAAACAGATAATTATCGGCCCCAGATCCGCGGTTTTTGCTCCGGTGCGGAATTTGGGGCTCATTGTGCTTGACGAGGAACACGATTCGTCGTTTAAGCAATACGACCAGAATCCCAAATATGATGCCCGCGCGGTCGCTAAAAAACTTGCGGAGATTTGGAACTGTCCCCTGCTTTTGGGAGACGCCACGCCATCGATTGAGACTTATTACGCCGCAATTACCGGTAAGGCCATGCTTTTGCCGCTNCCGCACCGCATTAAGGCGGACACAGGNCTGCCCCGCGTAATGGTCATCGACATGCGGCATGAACTTGCCGGTGGCAATTTTTCAATCTTCAGTGAATTTCTGAAATTATCAATCCTCGATAATTTCAGAAACGGGAAGCAAATTTTGCTGTTTCTCAATCGCCGCGGGGCGGCTACCTTCGTGATGTGCCGTGATTGCGGATATGTGGCAACTTGCGGCAACTGTGCCTCTAATCTTGTCTGGCACTCCGCCTCCAGAAAGCTTCTTTGCCATCACTGCGGCGGAAACTACCCTTATCCGGAATTATGCCCTAAATGCGGTAGTACGAGGATCAAACACTTTGGCGTCGGCACTCAAGCAGTCGAAGAAGAGCTTCAGAAGTTTCTCCGGAAGGAATTGAAACAAAAACAGCAGCCGGTGGTAGCGCGCATGGATACTGACTCGGTGCGGACAAGGGGGACCCCCGGGAAAATTTATGAAGATTGGGCCGGAGGACGGGTCGATATCCTCATCGGAACGCAGATGGTAAGCAAAGGGTGGGACATCAGTCGGGTCGGGCTCGTCGGCGTGATTTCCGCGGATACTCTTTTGCATTTGCCGGATTTCCGCTCGAATGAACGGACTTTTCAGGTGTTAACCCAGGTCGCGGGAAGAGCGGGACGCGGCGCTGACAAAGGATTGGCAATTGTTCAAACATATCACCCGGAAAACGTCGCGATTGAAACCGCGAAAATGCACGACTATGAAAAATTTTTCAAAGTAGAAATCGGGGAGCGTAAACGGCTTGGCTATCCCCCGTTTTCTCGACTCATCAAATTGACATTTCGGCACGCAACAGCAGAGACGGCGAGAGAAAGGGCCGCCGCCGCAGTTCAGGAATTTTTGAAAAAGAAGGTTGACGGGGTCGAGATATTCGGACCGGTGCCGGCTTTTATTTCGAGGCTTCGAGGAAAATATCAATTTCAGGTGATTTTGAAATTGGATTCCTCCTCGCCCGTCGATTTATACAACTACTTGCAGGATATTTCTGGGGACGCGGACATTGATGTTGATCCGGAAAGTCTGTTGTGAATTATAAATTCGGGTTATAATTGCTCTATGACAAAATCTTTGAGGCTATACACACTTCCCAAGGATGAGAAGATTTTAAGAGCAGTAAATCAAGAAATTAAATTTCCCTTTTCTCCGGAGATTAGCAAACTAATTGAGGATATGAAATTGACCGTGCGGAAAGCTCCAGGCATCGGACTGGCCGCGTCGCAGGTTGGCAGAAACTTGATGCTGGCGGTTATCAATCTCGAGGAATTCGGGATGAAACCATTTGTCATAATCAATCCCCGTGTCGTTTCAAAGTCAATCAAAAAAACCGAGATGGAGGAGGGGTGTCTCTCCATTCCCGGTTTGTTTGGGCGCGTTAAGCGTCCGGCGAAGGTAGAAGTTTTGATGTATAACGAACAAGGAAAGAGGGTTCTAATCAAAGCTGACCGGCTTTTGGCCAAAGTTTTGCAGCACGAGATCGATCATCTAAACGGGAAGTTAATAGTTGATAAAATTCAAAAATGAAGTTAAGCATGGTTTTTTTCGGAACTTCTGAATTTGCGGTTCCGGCATTGAGAAAATTAGTAGCGTCCAATTTTCAAATCACTGCCGTCATAACCCAACCGGATAAGCCTGCTGGCCGAAAGCAATTACCACTCCCCTCCCCTGTCAAAAAATGGGCTCAAGAAAATGACGTCAAAGTTTTACAACCGCACAAACTTACAACTGACAGCTTACAACTTACTGCTGATGTGTTCATCGTCGCCTCATATGGAAAAATCATACCCAAGGCTGTCTTAGACATCCCGCAATATGGCACACTAAACATCCACCCATCCTTACTCCCAAAGTATCGCGGCCCATCCCCCATTCAAACCGCAATTCTCAATCAGGACCGTGAGACCGGAGTGACAATAATCAAGCTTGATGAAGAAATGGACCATGGCCCGATAATAGTCAGTAAAAAATGGAAAATAGAAAATAGCACAACGTATGAAAAATTGCATGATAAATTGGCGGAGTTAGGTGCTGATTTGTTAATAGAAACATTGCCTGAATATATCAGAGGCGAAATAAAACCAGTTGCACAAGATCATAACAAAGTTACTTTCACAAAAATAATTACCAAACAAGACGGCAGAATTGATTGGAAAAAAACTGCCGAAGAAATTGACGCGCAAATTCGGGCATTTCATGTTTGGCCGGTTGCCTGGACCACACTTGATGGCAAGAGACTTAAAATTTACGACGCCTCAATCATTCCTTCTCCGACTTCGGAGAGGGTAAAGGGTGAGGTTACGGACGCCTCAGGCACGATCAAAATTCAAACAGGCAACGGCGTTTTGTCGATCAAAGAGCTTCAGCTCGAAGGCGGCAAGCGTTTAACAGCGCAAGAATTTATCAACGGCCAGTCTGGTTTGGAAAGAAAAATTTTGCTATAATTTTTAAGCATTTTGGAATCGTCTAACTGTCTCAAAGAACAGCAAAAGCTGTCCGTGAGTAGATAGAACACTATAATTGGGGAGTAGCCAAGTGGTAAGGCAACGGACTCTGAATCCGTCATCGAAGGTTCGAATCCTTCCTCCCCAGCACAAACACCTCAACCGCGGTTGAGGTGTTTGTGCTGGCCGTTTATCGAAAATGTCGAACTTCAATATGTTAGCTCGGCCTTCGGCCTCGCTTGCTCCGGCGCGGCGCCCCCACCCGCCTCACCTCCGAAACTGTCGGCTCGAATAATCCCGATAAAATCGGGATTAAAAAGGAAAAACGCAAAAATTTTAAAGAACTTTTTATTAACTTAAATGGCCGCCCTGGTTGTACTCAGAAACCTTTCGGGATCTGTCCAAGACGGCCATTAAAAAGCCCGAAAGTTATTTCTGAGTACAACTACAATATACAAATTTTAGGAAATAAAAACAATGGCAAAATGACCTTGTCAAGTTTATTAAAAACCTGTATTATAAAAATATGGATAACTCTATTCAAGAACAATCTTCTCAGCCACCAACCCCCGTTGTCGATAAAAGGACCCATCTACCTCTTGTTTTGATAATTCTCGGAGTAATTAAATTACTGTTTGTTTTCTTCTTCAGTTTTTCTGTCTTGCGACAGATGCAATTTTTAAGCAGTTCTCTAGATACCACTTTTAGTCCTTTATTATCTTATACTCTACTTTTGGTTGCAACTTTAATTGCTACGACAGAGATTGTGGTAGGAGTATTTTTTACTAGAAAACAACGCACTACCCCTTTAACGAGAAACAATAAATTTACAGTCATCGCATTATTAATTGGAGGATTTTTGATGTTTGGGATAGTAAATTCTTTCCTCGTTCAATCAGTTATCTCGCCGATTTATAATATTACGAGTCAGCCACTGCTCAATAACCAAGAAGGGACAAGTGGTACGTCGTCAGAAACATCTGATACTACCATTGAATATATTGATTCAGAAAACGGAATAATCGAAGGTCATATAACTGACTTAGCGTTAAAACCGCTTAATGATGTTACGGTTTATGAGCAAAACAGAAAGATATCAACAAAAACTGACAGTAACGGATTTTTTACATTTGACAATGTCATACCAGGACAAGTTATGTTGAGTTTTACGCTTCCCGGTTATTCATCCCCTATACAAGGTTTTACTATTTCTGCTGGTATGAAGATAAAAAAGAAGTTTACTATGAGCACGATTGGGACTGAAGCAGGTGGTGTTGAAGGCATGGTAACTCTTAATAACTCTCCACAGCAAAATGTAGAGGTATTTACATTTGCAGGAGGTAGAATAATCAAAACAGCAACAGATAGTAATGGCAAGTATATTTTGCAAGATATTCCGCCAAAGGACGGGTATAGAATTGTTGCAGCTAAGGAGACTTATTCACCTATTAGCGAACTCATAACTGTCTCGTCAAAAATCAACACCAAAGCAGATTTTAATTTCACAAACAAATTGAAAGGAATCACTGTAAATGGTTTTATCTCAAATACCGAAGGAGAAATAATTACAAACGCGACAGTTGGTTTTGGATATAACTCATTGCTTAAAACATACAGTTCAAGCACGGGGTCCGACGCTACGGGTTTTTATCAGACGGGGGACTGGCAACAATCGCCTTGGCCCAACAAGATACCGATTGAGGTATCAGCTCCTGGTTATAAAATGACTAAAGACGAGATTACACCAGTAGTTGGCACTTCCTACATCAAACACTATATTTTAGAGAAAAACTGAAAATTCAACTCTCAAAGATAATTTTGAGTTTCCTTACTCGCCCGAGGGGCGAGAAAATTGCGCGCGCAAAAAATAGCGGAGGCGCGGCGGGTGGGGGCGCCGCGCCGGAGCAAGCGAGGCCGAAGGCCGAGCTAACATATTGAAGTTCGACATTTTCGATAAACGGCCAGCGCAAACACCTCAACCGCGGTTGAGGTGTTTGTATGTAAAATGATTATGCTTAGTTGATTAGGACTTTGGAGTCATTCCTTCCTGTGCCAAAAATCTTTTGATGTCGCTTAGCGTGCTCATAAATTGGGCAGGGAAAATTATTGTTGAATTTTTCTCGATACTAATCTCGGCCATGGTTTGCAGATTACGAAGCTGCAGCGCGATGGGGTGAGCTTGCATGACATCGGCAGTTTCGGCCAGTTTTTGAGACGCTAGGAATTCTCCCTCGGCCGCGATTATCTTTGCGCGTTTCTCCCGCTCGGCTTCCGCCTGTTTGGCCATGGCTCGCTGCATCCCCTCTGGCAACTCGATATCCTTTATCTCAACTACCGACACAACCACTCCCCAGCTCTCGGTATGAGTGTCGAGCACTTTTGCAATTGCCGCGTTGATTGTTTCTCTCTCGCTCAATATCTCGTCGAGCTGAAATTTGCCGACAATGTTTCTGACAGACGTTTGGGCAATCTGGTTTATCGCCGTCATGATGTTTTCGATCGCGACAATGCTTTTAACTGCGTCCACGATCCGGTAATAGGCCACCGCCGACACGTCCACGGAAACGTTATCCTTGGTAATAATCTTTTGCGGCGGGATGGGCAGGGTAACTATCCGAAAATCGACCTTTCTCATCCGGTCTATATAGGGAATAATCCAGTTAAGTCCCGGCTCCTTCACCCCAACTATTTTACCGAGACGAAATACGACTCCCTTTTGGTACTGCTGGACAATTTTTAGACCCGGTAGAATCACGAATAAAAAGAACAATAACACGTAATAACTTGTAGACATATTGTATGTAATTAATGATTTGCAACCTAATCATATACTTTCTAATGTTATTTGCAACAAAATTTGTTACAATAGATATGCAACAATGAAATCATTTGTAAAATACGCGAAAAGCGTCTTTGGCGGTTTCACGATGTACCGCTCCATACTTTATTATCTTTTGTTCCTAGTCGCAGCGGCGATTTTTTTGAGCGCATTTTCGATACTTCCCTACGATCCAATCAGTCTCGCGGCGACGGCGTTTTACCTTTGTGTATTTTCTTATTTTTTCAATTTTGTCTGTGCGAAGCTTTTCCGGACGAAACCGAATTTGGAGTCGCAATTTATCACGGCCTTAATTTTGGCTTTGATTGTTGGACCAGTTGATTTTGGCAAAGACATAATTTTCTTGACGATTTTAGCGTTGATTTCCCAAGCGTCGAAATATGTCATCGCGTATCGCAAGCGGCATATATTGAATCCGGCCGCTGCCGCGGTTTTGATTTCAGCCATAGTTATTCAAAGAGGCGCAAGCTGGTGGGTGGGCTCTCTTGCGCTAGTGCCCTTTGTCATTTTGGGAGGATTGATAATGACGCGAAAAATCAGACGATTTAAATTAGCTGGCATATTTATCGGGGCCTACGTCGCTTTAATTGTTGGGGATTCTATTTTTCAAGGCGCAACAATCAGCCATACAGCCAGCTTGATTAGAGACATTTTATTTTTTTCTCCCCTGCTCTTCTTCAGTTTTGTAATGCTGGTTGAGCCGCTGACCAGTCCGCCTTTAAGCAAATGGCGAAATTACTATGGCGCGCTAGTAGCCCTGTGTCTCTTCGCGTTTCAGAAGTGGCTGAACGTGCCCTATGGCTTGGAGCTGGCTTTGATAACCGGGAATATCTTCACAAGGATAGTCAATCCTGATTTGCGCCTGGCTTTGCGCCTTATCAAGAAGGAAAAACTGTCAGAAAGTATTTATGCTTTTTCGTTTGAGCCTCAAAAAAAATTCGGCTTCGTTCCCGGGCAATTTTTTGAATTGACATTACCCCATGACAACGCGGACAGTCGTGGCGTCAGGCGCTGGTTTACAATTTCGTCGTCCCCCACTGAACAGTATGTCGAGTTCACTACAAAGTTCGCGGAGAAAGGGAGTACTTTCAAGCAAAAACTTAGAAATATGCGTGAGGGGGAAGAAATAATCGTCTCCGGCTTGGGTGGCGATTTCACGCTCCCAAAAAATCTCGCGCAACCGATGGTTTTCATCGCCGGTGGAATCGGGATCACTCCGTTCCGGAGCATGATTCAACATTTACTTGACAGAAATTTAACAACTGATATCGTTCTTTTGTATTCCAATCGAACGGTCAGCGATATCGTATTTAAAGATGTTTTAGATAGAGCTGAAAAAAAATTGGGTTTAAAAACAGTTTATACCATGACCGACGCCGTGCCTGAAAGCTGGAAAGGACGTACCGGTTTTATCGATGAGACGCTTATCGGGATCGAAATTCCGGATTATCGAAACAGGTTGTTCTATGTCTCGGGCCCCGAACCCATGGTTGAATCGTTCGAAAAAATGCTGGCGGGCATGGGGATTTCCCCGAACAATATCAAACGGGATTATTTCCCGGGCTATACGGATACATATCGGCCGATTTAACGATTAATTTGAAAAAACATGGATCAGGAGCCACAATCAAACAGCCAGCCTTCACCTCGAGAATTGAAAAAAGAATACAGAGAACAGAAACAGACAAAAATTAAAGGATTCAGAGCTCTGCGCTGGGGAATCGCGGGCATTATCGTTGTTGGCTTGGCTTTGGGATTATGGTGGTTTTTGGATAAACCCAAAAATTCGTCCCCGGTTGATCAAAACGTTCTGGGTTTGAGAGAAAATGAGCGGATTTACGGCCGCAACGACGCGCCGGTAATGCTGGTGGAATATGCCGACTTTCAGTGCCCCGCCTGCGGCGCCTATTATCCATTGATTAAAACGCTGGAACAGGATTTTTCTGATAAACTGGCGGTAGTTTTTCGGCATTTTCCTCTCACCGCAATTCATTCTAACGCGTTGCCCGCCGCCCGCGCGGGCGAAGCCGCGGGCCAGCAGGGCAAATTCTGGGAAATGCACGACATGATTTTTGAAAAACAGCACGAGTGGTCCGCGTCAACGGAAGTTGAAAAAATATTCCGTCATTATGCCGAAGTTCTTGGAATGGATGTTGACCGCTTTTCGACAGACTACAACAGCAAATCGTTTGACGCGAAGATTAAAAATGACTTCAACAGTGGAGAAACACTCGGTGTTCAAGGAACCCCGACGTTTTTCTTGAATGGAACAAAGATCAACAACCCAAGAGGCTACGAAGAATTTAGGAATTTGATCGAGCAGGCCGCGATCAAGTAATAGTCATGGCCAAACTTCGCGGGACCGCAATCATTTTTGCCCTTACGAGTTTTTTGGGCATGGTTGACGCCGCTTACTTGACGCTGTCACACTATCGAAATTTTATTCCCCCCTGCACGTTGGTCAATGGATGTGAGAAAGTGCTCACAAGCGGATATTCTACGTTTGCCGGCATGCCGATTTCGCTCTTCGGACTTGTCAATTATTTGTTTCTGTTCGTGCTTGCCCTCGTTTTTCTGGATACCCAAAAGACGCGCGTGATCAAATTCGCGGCCAAATTTTCCGTACTCGGTTTACTCGCATCACTGGTGCTTGTTTATCTGCAAATTTTTGTCATCAAGGCCCTGTGTTTTTACTGTCTTATGTCTGCGACGGTTTCGACGCTTCTCTTTGCGGCGGGATTATTTATTTTACTGCAGAATCCGCGGTTATCCACACCAAATTTTGACAAACAAAGCTAGCTGAAGTTTAATGTATATATGATAATTCTCAAGAAAGCATTCGTGATATCAGTCTGCGCGCTGGTTTTATCACTCCCGGTAGCGGCGCAAGAACAAGAAGACGACGCGACGACTACGCAATCCATAGAAAAGCGCATGGAGACGAGAAGGGGAGCAATGGAACAGAGAAGGATCGAATTCGAAGGAAGAGTTGAGCAGACACGCGAAGACCTCACGACCCGCATCGAGAAGAAACGAGAGGAATTAAAGGAGCGTCTCCAGGGGATTCGGGACGAAAATAAAAGGAAAATCGTCGAAAGAATCGATAGGCAAATGGACGCTCTGAACAAAAGGTTGCTCAAACATTTCGAGGCGGTGCTCAATAAGCTGGAAGGAATTTTATCCAGGATTGGTGATCGCGCCGATCGGGCGGAATCAAACGGAAGTGACGTTTCGTCCGTCAGGTCAGCAATTACCGAGGCGCAAGACAAGATAGCAGCCGCGAGGAGCGCTATTACAAACCAAACAGGAAAAACTTATACGATAGAAATAACCGGTGAGGAGAGATTGAAAGCAGATGTCAGAAGCGCAAGGCAGGCATTGCATTCCGATCTGGTCAAGGTAAGAGAAACGGTTAAAGCCGCTCACGCGGCGGTAAAGGATGCCTCGACAGCCTTGGCCAAGGTGAAGCCGATAAAGCCGGCGACAAACGATTCAGAAGCAACGTCAACGCCCGAAACGGAGGGAGAAGAATAGATATGGAGAAAAAAAATCTCATTCTCATAGTACTGCTGATTTTTGTCATCGGGTTTGGATTATGGCTCAATTCTTTGAGAAACAGGCAACCGACAGATGTTGTGGTAACAACGCCTGTCCAGACGCCCGACAATCCGCAAAAAATCAGCAAAGATGTTGAAGGCATTGATATTGGTGATCTGGACAGTGAGTTTCAATCAATCGACGCTGATTTAAATAATTTGTAGAATGGTTTAGCTTGGCTGTCAGGCGCCCGAGCAGGGCGCCTTTTTTACAAGGTAATTTTTCCCGCAAAATAGATGCGAATCGTACAAAAATTCTGGGCTTGGTACGAGCGGCACTATACCCTAAATGTCACGCTCGTAAGCTCCCTCTTTTTAATCCAGCTGGTTCACTTGTATTGGATGGCCACAAATGTCGTGGCGCTTCGTCTATTCGGCCAAAGTTATTTTCATGTTACGCCATTTTGGCGGATCGTAATCGCTCTGGTTGATTATACGGAGATCCCGGCGATTATCGCGACCTCCCTGTTCTATATTCACGAAATCATAAGAGAGTTCAGCTGGAAAAGCCTCGGACTCCTATTGTTTATCAATTCCCAGTGGCTGCATCTTTTCTGGATCACGGACGAGATTATCATTGCGCAATTTACCGGCCAAATCCCGATCCTTCTGCCTGCCTGGCTTCTCTGGATTGCCATCTTGATTGATTACCTGGAATTGCCGGTAATTTACGACATCCTTCGGAGGTTTGGACGAAGAATCGTTCCACGGGCATTTTAGGGTTGACTTTTAAATCGGGGTATGATACACTGCGATAAGCAGTTCGAACACGAAAAGAAAACTGCGCATGCCTTTTCGGAGGCAGTTTAATCTTTAAAAAGTTAGCAGAAAGTTAGTGTGGTTTTTGTTCGGGACCCCTACTTCCAGCTAAAAAAGGAAATGCGAAGTGGCAAAGAAGCTTTACGTAGGGAGTCTTCCTTACAAAACNACTGACAGTGAGCTTTCGGAACTTTTTTCCCAAGCTGGCACTGTTAGCTCTGCGTCCGTCATTTCTGACAAATTCTCGGGCCGATCAAAAGGCTTTGGATTTGTCGAAATGTCAACAGACGAAGAGGCAACCAAAGCCATCGAGATGCTCAACGGCCATGAAATGGACGGTAGGGCGATCGTGGTCAACGAAGCTCGCCCAATGCAGCCCCGCGCGCCAGGAGGCCGAGATTTCGGCGGAGGCGGTAATCGTGGTGGCGGCGGATATGGACGACGCAACGACAGTTACTAAGTAACTTACAAAAACCCGTTTTTTAAAAGGCGGGTTTTTGTTTGGGAAATCTTGCCCAAAGTCCGATTTTAAGTTAAAATTGAATAAATTAATTCTTAAACTTTAGGATTCATGACACCAAGTATTTTTGCCATGATTTCGGCATTAGCGGCTGTGGGTTACAGCCTAATTTTAGTTTGGGTGATTACAAAGAAACACCAAGGGGATGACAAAATGCGCGCGGTGGCGGCGGCGATTCAGGAGGGAGCGCGGGCGTATCTCGTGCGACAATACAAGACAGTCGGGATTGTGGCGCTGATAATTTTTGCGGGGGTATGGTTCCTGCTCGGACAGTTAACGGCCGTGGCATTTCTGATTGGGGCGGTTGCTTCAGCGCTCGCCGGGTTTATCGGAATGAGTGTCGCNGTCAGAGCCAATGTCCGAACAGCGGAAGCNGCTAAGTCAGGACTCTCGGGAGCGATGGATCTAGCTTTCAAAGGAGGCGCNGTTACAGGTCTTCTCGTAGTTGGTTTGGCCCTTNTTTCTGTTGCTGGATTCTATGCCGCAACCCATGACCTCAAGGCACTAATCGGGCTTGGATTTGGCGGTTCGCTGATTTCCGTTTTTGCTCGCTTGGGGGGCGGAATTTTTACCAAAGGAGCCGATGTCGGCGCTGATTTGGTCGGCAAAATTGAAGCTGGAATTCCCGAAGATGATCCGAGAAACCCAGGCGTCATTGCGGACAATGTTGGCGACAATGTTGGCGACTGCGCCGGCATGGCAGCGGATCTTTTTGAAACCTACGCCGTTACTTTGGTAGCAGTCATGCTTTTGGGGAGTCTGATATTTCCCGGAGAAACGGCGGCTACAGACTATCCTATGGTTTTGGGCGGAGTTGCAATTTTTGCCTCAATAGTCGGTACATTGTTTGTTCGGCTCCCAAAATCCCAAAAAATTATGAATGGCTTGTATCAAGGCCTTTTGGCGAGTGGCCTATTGGGTGCATTAGGATTTTATTTTGCTTCAAAGTGGGTATCGTCAAAGTATGTGTACATTAACCTCAACAGCGATAGTTTGTTTCTAGCGTCTCTGGTTGGACTGATTGTAGCGCTCGGAGTTTTTATGATTACGGAATACTATACTTCAAAAAAATTCCGTCCGGTCAAAGGCATTGCCAAATCCTCCACCACTGGCCACGGGACGAACATCATCACCGGTCTGGCGATGAGCATGGAGTCAACCGCCCTGCCAACGCTACTCATAGTCGCGGGCATCCTTGCCAGCTTTTGGCTTGCGGGAATTTATGGGGTAGCAATCGCGGCGATGGCTTTGCTGTCTTTGACCGGCATAATCGTGGCTGTAGATGCTTTTGGCCCGATTACGGACAATGCCGGCGGCATCGCGGAGATGGCGGGACTTCCCGATTCTGTAAGAGCAGTGACGGATAAATTAGACGCCGTTGGAAACACGACCAAGGCAGTTACCAAGGGTTATGCCATTGCTTCGGCTGGTCTTGCCGCATTGGTCTTGTTTGGAGCGTATACGCAGGAATTGAAGGACCTGGGGGCAAACTTGATATTTGAATTGTCAGACGTCAGGGTTTTGTCCGGACTGCTCATTGGCGCGCTTCTCCCCTACCTGTTTGCCTCAATTGCCATGCAGGCAGTTGGAAAAGCGGCGGGAGCAGTGGTTGAAGAAGTCAGAAGGCAATTTCGAGAAATCAAGGGGATAATGGACGGTACGGGAAAGCCAGACTACGCGCGCGCGGTAGATATTGTCACTAGGGCGTCTCTTCGCGAAATGATCGTGCCTGCCCTCATTCCTGTCGTCGCCCCGATCGTCGTGGGGTTTACGTTGGGTCCAAAAGCTTTGGGCGGACTCCTGGTCGGCTCAATCATCACCGGTTTGTTTCTGGCGATTTCCATGACTTCCGGCGGCGCCGCTTGGGACAATGCCAAAAAATTTATTGAAGAAGGCCGGTATGGCGGCAAAGGCTCCCCTGCTCATGCGGCGGCCGTTACCGGCGATACAGTCGGTGATCCGTACAAAGACACTGCTGGGCCCGCGATTAATCCGATGATTAAGATAATGAATATCGTCGCGCTTCTAATTGCGAGATTTCTGGTTTAGACAAAAAAGAAAGACCCTATTGTTTGTGTCGCCGGGTCTATGGCGATTTGTCTGGTAAAGCGGTCATTCCGTAAATTGCTGGAACAGACCGGCGATGAAAATGAGGGCGCTGCCAAACAGGCAAGCGACCACCACATAGGCTTGAAATACCGCACTGGGGTCCCGAACAATACCCCCAAGCTTGTAATTATTTTCGTGCATACTTGCCCTCCTGTCGATTTTAGATACCTTCGATCACTCCGCCTCCCAATACAATATCTTTATCATAGAAAACCAGTGATTGTCCAGGAGCTGGCGCGAATTGCGGCCCCTCGAAATTTACAACGACGCCACTATCCGTCCTTGAAACTACGCAGTTCTGGTCGGGCTGTTGATAACGGATTTTCGCTTTGCAACGATACGGTAAACTTGATTCCTTATTAATCCAATGGACTTTTTCTAAACTGACCGGAGTATCATAGACTAGTCTATGATACTCCTTGTTTACAACAAACAAACGGTTGTGTGATATATCCTTTTGCGCAACATAATAAGGTTTGCCGCCGCCGACGCGCAAGCCGTGACGCTGGCCGATCGTGAAATACCAGGCTCCCGGATGTGCCCCAATTACCCGCCCCGCCGCGTCAACAATCTCTCCCACCCGCTCCGGCAGGCGCTGCTTGAGGAATTCTCGCAGATTAATGTGCCCCACAAAACAAACTCCTTGTGAATCTTTTTTATCGGCATTGTGCAAGCCAAATTCATGCGCCATATGTCGCACTTGTGTCTTGGTGTACTGACCTATTGGGAAAAGCGATTTGGATAGCTGGTATTGATTAAGGGCGTACAAAAAATACGATTGATCTTTCTTCTGGTCAACGCCTTTTCGCAGACGATATGCAGTCTTGAATTTTTGAATTCTCGCGTAATGCCCGGTAGCAATATAATCAAACCCGAGCTGAACCGCTTTGTCTAAAAAAAGTCCAAACTTGATCTCCTTGTTGCACATGATATCCGGGTTCGGGGTACGGCCGGCGGCGTATTCCGCGAAAAAATATTCAATGACTTTGTCGCGATACTCTTTCTCAAAGTTAAAAGCGCGAAATTCGATCCCAAGTTTTTGGCAGACATTTTGCGCGTCTTCCGAGTCTTTCTGCCACGGACAATCGTTTTCGACGACACCGCTCCATGATTCCGCGGAGAAGTTTTTCATGAATCCGCCGACCACAAAATAGCCTTGCTTTTTCAGCAAAGTCGCGGCTACGGATGAATCTACCCCTCCGGACATAGCAACCAAAACTTTGTTTTCGGTCATTTTCATATCAAGAGCATAACCTGTTTTGATGAAATAAAAAAGGGGGCTCGATTAACTTCACTCGAGCCCACCTATAGCGGCGATGGCGAACGCCGGGGGAAATACCCTCTTTTAGAATTGCCAGGGGAGGTTGTGAGCACTTGGCCAGCACTCACTTCCTCTCCCGTGGGGTTCAAACATAAATCATTGACCCCTTACTCCCCGGAGGACTCGCTTCGCCATCTCGGAAAGACAGCGGCGAGATCCGAACCGGGAAGATTTGTAAAGTCATTATAGCAGATCGGCTTTTTTGTGTCAAATGTTCTTGCTACCATCAAAATTTGATCCGGTCCCCTGGCTTGACGGACTGCTTTTGGTCAGGGCCTGGTGCTTGTGGCTTTTCAGCAGGAGTATCCGCCTGGGGTTTGCTGAAGTCAAACCTTAAAGCCCTCGAAACTTTTTCAACCTTGGCTTCAGTTTTTTGTTTGTTCTCCTGGGCGATTTTGTCCCAGATTGGATTGCTGGTTTGAGGTGTT
>C687J35174_10004706_pt1 | contig 18226 bp, 17 predicted proteins | sample RifCSPhighO2_01_FD_35174 | JGI IMG/M metagenome (IMG submission 35174) | reverse complement strand
ATTGTTTTTGGAAGTTTTTTAACGAATAATCTTATTTTTTTAGCAAATTCAAAAGTGCGGTCTTCTAGGTCATAGGGTTTATTTTGATTTTGGCTCATTGGATATTATTTGAGATTTGATGTTTGATTATTGGAATTTTAGTTTCCGAATCCAGGGATTTTGAGTATATCAACTCCGATTATCTGCAAAATTACCAAAGAAAATATTATAAAAAGAAGTCCAATTATAGCTGAAATAAGCTGATCCCGCGCTTCCGTAAGCGCTTCTGGGTTCCCCCGCGCTGCCATTAGTTTATAGCCCGAGAAGATAATAAGAAGAAGAGCTATTCCGCCGGAAAGACCAAGAATGAGAGAAAAAATAGATTTTATAAAACCTGTAGCATTGGTATTTATAGCGCCTATTGCAGTTTCTACTGTGTCACATCCACCACCTTCTTGAGAAAGAGTAAGACAAGGTAGAGGAGGAGTTGGAAACGTTTCCTCATTGCCCTGCAGATCTGTCCCGTTGGGATCGGGGATTAGGGCGAGGCTACCATCTGGATTTTTATCAAAACTGCCTCCACCCTTTCTTATACGAACTCCTAACGTATAATAAGTATAACCAGCAGAACAATCATTACCAACAATATTATTGCCCTCGTTTACCTGCTCGTTGATTTTAATTAAGTAGTCTCCTACTTCTGCTTTTGGAAGAATAAAGTCTTTTGAAGAGCCGGGCTCAACCCTTCCACAACTAGCATCTCCAAACTTCCCAAATTGGTCATGGAGTTCCACGGCATAATTGTTACGGTTTTCATTATCATGCTTGCGTCTGGTACCTTCTATATTTACTTTGATTCCCTCTCCGTCTTCGTTAGACGGTTTGTCGGGAGATACGGTTATTCTTGGGAAATAATGCGATACATATATAGGTACTTTGTCAACAACTCTTGTTGGGTCTTTTCTTATAAGCGCAACTGAATAAGTGTGCCCTGCCCAGAAATAATCATCCTCACTGCATTCTTCTTTCCCATCACCTTTAGATAATTTTAGGGTATCTCTACTGTCTGCGCAAAAATTTCTAGTTAAGTCACTACTCCCTGGTTTGCCAATAGATACTATGCCATCCATGCAGTTTATTAAGCTATCACCTTTAAGACAGAGAAAGTACTCTTCATCAGAAACAAGGCCACTAAAAGTTATTGTGATTGTTTTGGTATTTTCATCAATCTTTGGGGAGGAAGTTGAGGGAGAAGGAGTAGGAGAAAGAGATGTAGGTTCATAGTCTTTGGTTGAAGTTATTGTGTATTCTGCAAAGGCAGCGTCTTTATAAACAAAAGCCAATAATATAATAAACAGTGATAAAATAAGAACTTTAGAAAAAACTGTCCTCACACTTTTATAGTAGACAACTGAAAAATGTTTTGCAAGTCCGTGCGGGCTAGCCAGATATCCTGCAGTTCTCTTTCTGATTTTGTTTAAGCTGTTTTATCTTTCAGGTGGGGACAGGTGGAAAACATGCAGGCGATAAAAATTATATTAAAAAAATATTATTTTAGGGCAAGAGAAGATGCCATATGTTCAAAAATGGGCATATATTTATCAAAGTTATCTGAACTTGCAAAATAATATAATCTTATTACATTTCTTCCCATAAGCTGCATTCGCAGCAAGTACTTCCGGTCATAAACAACAACGCGTTCTGGGTAGTTAAGTTCTTCGTGTTCTGCGTAATAAAGTTCTATACTGGGTTGTCCAAGGAGTTCCTGTCCTTCAGATTCTTGTATGCCTCTTTCTTTACCGATAATTTCATCACCCGAATCGCGAAGAATGCCTCTGATTACACGGGCTTTATAATCTTCAATTGTAGTTTCGTCAGGGTCAAGTTTTACTATGCTAAAATTTATATAAACAGTTTTATCGTCCTGCTCTTCATTACTAAAATGACCATCTGCGAAGAATTCGTCTTTTTCACCAGGATCACTGGAAGTATCGTGTGCGGTCCAATCTTCAGGAAATTCTATTTGATAGGTTTCTCCGTGGTATATTTTCCATCCTGCTTCTGGAGTTATTAAGCCCGCATCAGGATTTTGTTCAGGGGAGTCGTCCCCATTTGGTTCTTGATTACCGTTTTCAGAATTATTAGATCTGCTGCAGGCAGAATTTATTGCTGCAGCAAGACCAAATCCTACTAGTGCGGCTCCTCTCAACACGCTTCTTCTTGAAACCCTTGTTTCTAATAGTCTCATATGATTTTGGCAGTATCCCAATATAGTATAAAGATAATCAAAAGTCAAGAACATGTTTGGCTGACAGATATAAGTTATACTTCAAAATTTTTTTCCTAAATCTTCCAAATGGTGTTTGTTCGAGTAGCTAAGCTGTTTTATCTCTTGAGTAGCGAACATGGATAGAGATATTTTGCAAGCGGAAGGAAGAGGATTCTTTATATTTTTAAAAGTTTTTTGGTAAGGCTTTTTGTTTCACCAGTAAAGAATTNTTTCACTTCCTCCCATGAAATTTTCTCGATCATCTGCGGCATCTCCTGTTCTTTGTCTGCATCCCTGAAGTATTGGAGACTTCGTATTATATGATAAGCATTGTTGGACAATTTTTTATATTTCCTATCGTAAAAACTAAGAGCCTTTTTGAGAGAAAATTTTTCTTTAACAATTGAATAAAGGTCAATAAAATCGCGTTTTGTCCCGCGATCACAGATGGCAGCAACTTTCATAGCAGCAAGGTCAGGGAGCGAAGCAATATTGATTTGCATGAACGGCGAAGCTTTTTCAATTAGCGGGTAAGGATAATAAAAAAAACTGAATTTTACTTCTGGGAATGTTCCTAAAATAGTCCACTTTTCAGTTCTTTGAAGCATAAATCCCGGAAAACTTTCTAATTGCTTTACTGTTAGTTCTGTCTCGAACTCAACATCAGTGAAAAAATCCAAATCAAATGAGTAGCGGTGACCAAACCAGAGTGCGCAAGCTGTGCCTCCGGCAAGATAAGCTTTAGAAAGCAATCCTGATTTTCCTAATATGGCCAATGTGCCCTTCGCATTTTTAGATACTGCGTTTGTAAACATAGAATGTCTTTTTCCGAAACTCCCAACACACGACCCCAAAAAGTGGCTGTTCTTGGGGAAATTCCGCGGCGCGTCATTACAATTTTTTTTATTAGTTTTTTTGAGAAAATTTTGAGGAGCCAACGAATTGCCTTTTCGTCGCCAAATTCAAGCAGTCGAACAATGATATACTCAGAGTTTTTTTTTGAGTCAAGTTTTTTAAAATCAATATCCCAAAAATAGCGTTTTAAGAATGACGGTAATTTTGCCATACTATAATTTTATCATAATTAAGAGACAAAACGGAACCCTCTGCCTTTTAATGTCTGGATATGGGTTGGGTTATTTGGGTCATCTTCTATTTTTTTTCGAAGGCGGAAAATGAGCTGATCCAAAGCCTGATCGGTTACTCCTTCTGTAGATTTTGCATCACTCCAGACAGATTTTATAATCTCTTCTCTTTCTATAATTTTATCGGGGCTTTCCAAAAGAAACTTAAGAAGCTTAAATTCTGATGAAGTGAGGGAATCTGATAAGATAACATCACCTTTTCTAATTTCATTACTAACCGCGTCATACTGAATCGCTTCACTGCCCGATTGTTTCATTATTGAGATAAATCCTTCAAGAAGGGGAATAGTGATTTTACCATCCTTTATCAATCCAACATCAATAAGATAGCCACTAGTACCTAGTTGATTAGTGACTAATAATTTCTGTTCGGAAGGAGTTAGTGAAAGCCAAATTTCATACAATGCTCCCGTGACAGATTTTTGCTCAAGAAAGAAATTTTCTAATTCCTGATTCCTTATTCCTGATTCCTGATTTGAAAGCGTTGCTTCAAACGATAGTCTTGTTAGTTTTCCATGCCCTGAGGTTAAAAAAATTATTTTCTCAAACGATTTTTTATCGATCTTTTTTCCCGAAACCTTTTCAAGGTATGAAATCCTAAAATCAAGACCTGGTTTATCTAAAAGCGGCAGATAAACAATACTTCCGGCTAAAAATTCGTAAAAATCCGCAAAAAGCGTGGGTTCTATTAAGTCCTCCAGCGGTCTGTTAAGAGAAAAAACAACCGAAAATCTATATTTTGCCCGATTTCTAAGGATTCTTAAGTTTGCAAAAAATTCTGTCTCAAGCATAGATATATATTCTTCGAGCCGGTCAAAAAGAAAAACTACGGTTAACTCTTTCTCTATGCTTAAAAAATCTATGGCTCTTTTAAGTCCCTGGAATAAAACAAGTTCATCATTTGAAACTAAAGACTCTTTAAAAATTTTGTCTAGAGTCTCATATTCTTTACCCATCTTTCGTTCTCTTAATGAGTCTACAAGAGAAAGAAATATGAATTTTGTAGCTTCAAAAAGCGGTTTTTTTCTGATTTCCGAAAAGTTGCAGAGTACAAAATGAAACCATTTTTGGTTTTCCGAAAGATGCTTTATTCGAACATTCGTGTTATAAACCAGAAGTCCTAAAAGATTTGATCTTCCAACTCCGGGAAGGCCAATTAGTTGACAGGAATTTCCATTTTTAATATATCCGAGTATCTTTTCAATCTCCTCAAACCTACTCGTGTCTGGGTAAAGCGACTCAAAATGAGCATTTTCAATTGTTTCATTGTTTGACCGTTTCATATTAATTCAAAAATCAAAACTCAAAAGTCAAAATTTAAAGTAAAAAGTCAAAATCTCTTACTCTTTAATTTTATCACTCCAGCGCCAAGCATATTTGCCAGTTCTTTTACCTCTTTTAGCAAACCGTCAATTTTGATTTTATCTGATAGTCCGGCATCAAGAAGAAGTTCTAACCAATACTGAGTTTCGTTAGCGCTTTTAAGAGAAATCTCGTAGAATTTCTTGAATTCTAACCGTGAACTTGAAGCCCTAGCTTCTATGAGGTTTGCTCCGATTGATGTTGCTGAGCGGATAAGTTGATCGGCAATAATCCATGCGCTACGTTTATTTGGTAGGGAATCGGTTGTCTTAATTATTTCTAAACTAAACTCATAGCATCTTTTTTTCAGGTCACTTTTGAATTTGGAATTGTAATTTTGCATTTTGCCTTTTGAATTTTGCCTTACTGCGTAAGGATATTGTAATCTTCTTGTTAGCTAATTATCAAGTAAAACGGGTTTCCTCGCTCTAGAATAGCGAGTATGAAAGAAATGCAACCAGAATCAATACAATCAAATCGAGAGGGTTTGACAAAGCCTATCGGCCCTTCTACACTTGATGTAGGAGGAAATATTTTTATGCTAGAACCCGGAAATGGAGAAGGTCAGCAGACCCCCGAAGTAAAACCCACCGTTCCATCTGAAGGCCCATTTACCAGTGCTGCTGATCAGATCGAGAACCAACAATTACGGAGCTTCGCAACAGATTTTCAAAATAGAATAAAAGAGAGTCCACTTTCTTCCTGGTCGACAGAAGATCTAAGAAGTGAATATCTCCGTCTTTCGGCCCTAACAGCAAAACTTTCAAGTACAGGAGAATTTGTCCAAAGAGAAAGAATTTCAGCCCATGCTGCCCCTCTAAGCAATTCTATAATGGAACAACTATCTCAAAGAGGGGTTGATTTAAGAGCTCTTTTCCTTGAGGCAGTTGGTAAGGCAGAAACAGCAGGTACTCCTTTAAGGAGTGTTGGAGCAGCTACTTTAACCCCTGCAGATTTTCTAGACCCAACGCTACAAAATATAGTAGCAGAATTAAATACGGAAATTAATAGAGTCGGAGCAGGAAATCCTCTCAGCCCGGATTTTATAGGACCTCAGCTTTTAAGAGTAAGAAGGCATATTGATGATAGACGAGTTAATCCGGCTGAGGGAGTTAGACTTTTAGGGGAGTTGAATAACTGGATGACAGAAGCAACAGTGGGTCGCAGAGGAGATTTAATGGATCGAATAGGCAATGCGATAGGCCTTCCTAATAATGATCCCAGAAAAGAGCAAGCAATTATGGATATTCTCAGAGAACTTACTCCACATGAAACGCTGCCCGGAGAATTGATAAGAGAAGTGATCAAATTCGATAAACCACTTGATTATATAGTAAATAGAATTATTGCAGAACCTCTGGATGCTGAAACATCTGATTATAGATTGAGCTTCTATGGAGGAATTAATTTAGACCAGATTAAAGACAAATTGAGAACAGCCTCAGAGGGAGATCTCGCAATGAAGAACCGCTATCAGAAGATTTTGCTTTCTCAAGAGGCAGTTGCCTTATTTCATCAGATGAATCTTCAGGTCTTAACCAATCTTGAGGGTTTTGTGAAAGGATCACAAGCTATCACGCCAGAACAACTTCAGACAATTCAAAATATACCGGCTGTTGCACAAGTTATGAGAATTTTTGATGAAGAGTTTCAAAGAATTTCATCAAGAGATAAATATATTTACAGAGACAATTATGAGGAAATAACCGGTACAAAACTTGCCCAGGAGGATGTAAATCAAATAAGGATAGGAACTGTTGAGGAGAGACTTCGAGATCTTATACAAGCTGGTGTATCAAGACAGATGGAGGATTGGGAGATTAAATGGGCGCTTAACGCAGGAAAGATGCTCTATAACTTGACTTTAAGAGCAGCCGAGCAGATTTCTTTAGGAGAAGTGCCGGATGTTGCCGAGCATGGCGATAGGCAATGGGCATCAATACCGCAGGAGGCGGCCGCAAGACTCATGAACTGGATGGGTTGGACAGGTTTTAGATTTATGATATCAGATGTTCGGGGAGGGGTTGAGTTGGCAAAAATGGTCAGGGCAAATTACCAGAGAGACCGGAGAGAACAGGGTTATGGCAGAATTTTGCTTGAAAGGATTGGAGGAAAGAAAATAGATGAGTTTGAAGATGCAGGCATGTTTGGAGTGTCAGGTGTATGGAGCGCCTGGAGGCAAAATCTTATTATTCTTGAGCAAATGCCCATCTTTCTTGAAGGAAAACAGTGGAAGGTAAGAGAATATATTAATGAAAAGACTAAGGGAGCAAAAAAAGATCCGGAAAAATTAGAAAAAGCGTTTCTGGAACTGGATGCCAATGGAAGACCAACAGGCAACCTAAAAAGAGAATTTACAAGTGCCCTTGGCGTTCTTCTAAAGCATGGATCAATCACTCCATCTGAGAAAGATTCCATGTCACTAAGACAAGCCAAAGAAAAAGTTCGAGCCGCAATCTGGAGAAGAGTCGCAGAAGAAAACCCTTTAGCAATAGCACCCCTTATTAATGGGCTGAAACTAAGAGATCAAGGTCAAATATTTCTAACAGACGACGGAAGTGAAACAGGGACTACATATACTTGGAATTCATTGACTGAGAAATTAAATATTCTGCATGAGATGAGAATGCAAAGAATTAAAAACGGACAGTATATAAGCCTTAATGATCTAATAAATGAAGAGAACGCGCGTGAGGAAGGAGTAAAACTTGACCAAAATGAAAGAGATCTTCTTGCTAAAATTCAAACCGAAGGAGGCAACGCCGCAAAGGAATTCGCAAATATTAGATTTCCCTTCACACCTTTTATGAACGATGTTATATATGAGAATATAAAATATGGTGAGGCAGGCGCAATGTTTTATTCAAGAAGGATGGGGTCAGACCTTCCTTCCTTTTATGCTTCATACAACGAAGGATTTGTAAAGCTTATGGACAATCCGGGAGGAATAACTACGGAGGATGCATTAAAGATACTTCATCAGATGGTGCAATCCTTGGGAACTCCACAGGGAATTGAAATCGGGCAAGACAAAGTAGCGCCCTTTAATGAGGCGTATCTAAAATGGATAGAAAAAGGAGGACAGATAGATATGCCGCTTGTTTCTGGGGCTTTAAAATGGGCTTCAAAATGGAATGTTTACTCACTTATTCAGGGAGTAACGAGAAAGCCTCAATCTCTGGCTCAAAAGTACTCAGGGATGCAAGCGCCGGCGCTTGATGAATTTGAAATGGCTTCTACCTTGGACAAGGAACTTCACGACGGAATTACACGAAAGGGAGTTGGTGGCTGGATTGACCTTGATAGTAAGTTAAGAAAGAAATTTGGCGTCAAATTTCTGGGATTATTGTTCGCATTTATAAGAGATCTTATTCCAGTTGCTGTGGCGGCTGCTTTGTTTGATTTGGGAAAAAAATCTACAAGCGAAAAAGGAACAGCTTAACTCATATTGAGAATCCCTCTTAGTACTCCCGAAAGACCTTGTCTCTGATCCATCGTTGGTCTTCTAAAGTATTGACCTACTGCTCTTGGTCCAGCCATAGCTACACCGGCTCCTGCGCCAACTGCAGCTCCGATTGAGGAGAGATCCATTTTGGGAGCCTTGAGAGCAGACTTCATCATATTAACAATATTTGGTGTCACTAAGATTATCCCAAGACCTATAAGCGCTGCGAAAGATTTGTAGTCACCTGGATTGCCGATTAAGGGTGGCGCGAATGAACTTTTTGCAGAAGGAATAACATCCATGAAAACTTTTGCCAATAGAAAAATTGCTATTGTTGCGGGGAAAGCCGCAAGATTAGCTACAATATCCCTAACCCAACTATTAAAACTTATTTGGCTTCCCGGAAATAGCCCTGCTAAAACCCAGAAAGGAGCAAGAATAATATCCAGGAGTATATAAATATACGCCGATAAAAGCACAAACCAAAGCCTGAAAAGCGCCCAAAGAAGTGCACCGCCGATCACAATAAAGGCAATAAGTGAACCAAAAAAACTCAGAGCAGCACTGCCTCCTGCAACGCCTGCGACTCCTCCTATTATCATTCCAACAGCAGTTCCTATAAATGGAATAAGACTTCCTGCTCCTGCTCCTATTACCGCTCCTAAAAAACCGGCAATAACCATTCCTATTTTCCCGTCAAACAAAGAGGCTATTATATTGCCTATTCCTCCTGAAGCATTGTGAGCTATGCCTCCTATTCCTCCTAGACCGCCAACCGCGTTAAACGGATTACCGCCCTGAAGATTCGAAGGACTTAGTTTACTAACATCACCGACATTAGGGATCCCAGAAATTATCCCATATATCAGATAAATAAATACATACATTAAATCGATTAAGAATCCTGCGATTGCAAAAGAAAAAGTAACAAGAAGAATTCCAATAATGAGTTTTGGAATTTGATTTTGTATGGTCATAACAGTTCGGGGATCTATTTTTACACGAAGCATTATCGCAACTCCTATAATTACAAAAACCAAAACAAACAGGAGATAGACAATGTTTCGAAAGGCAGCCCAAATATCAAGAAGAGGTGAAATTCCCTGCAGTCCAATTCCATTTGAAGATGAGGAGGGATGTGTCGGTACATTCTTACCATCCGGTCCTAGGATAAACGCATAAGTTGGCTTAGTAATTCCGAAATTTTGCGAAAGGTTTTGAAAATAATCGATGGTATGAATAGGCGGTGTAAAAGTCATAGCGATAAGATTCCCCATCACCCCTACTGCTCCGCCACCATTTTCTACAAACCCGATTTTTCCGGTTTTTTGGTCAACCCCCAGACATTTTTGTTTTGGATTAACAGGGTCAATGCCGGTAAGCTGACAAGACACAGCTGCCATTACCTCAAGTAGCACATTTTGGCTATATGTATGTAGATTTTTTGGAACATCGGGATTGGTGTTTGGGGATGCATATTGGTTTTGCTGAACAGTTGCCGGATTGTTGTAAGACTGAGCAAAAACACCTTGAATAGAGAATAGAGAATAGAGAACAGAGAATAGGAAGAAAAGTAGAATTTTTAATTTTAAATTTTTAAGATTTGATTGAAAATTAAGCGGGACAGAATTTTTCATTAAAACTATATACTAAACGCTAATAACTAACAACTAATTTATAGTTTGATATATTTTTTTACTAATGTCAAGAAAAAGGCGAGACGTACAAATTTCTAATTTTACGTCTCAGCAACGTAAAAATCTATGATTTTGTACGTTGCGGTGGGACCGGGATTCGAACCCGGGATGATCTCACGATCATACACGATCTCCAATCGTGCGCTTTCGTCCACTCAGCCATCCCACCCCTTTAAAATTATTTATTCAAAAGTTCTTTTGCTTCTTGCCAAACCTGCTTGTCTGATTTATATGTTAACTTATCTTCAACTTTTTCTGCCGGAATCCATTCAACGTCTTCCATTTCAAAGTCGTGATCCTTTATGTCCCCCGAAATGCACTCCATTAGAAAATAATATACTGTCTTTTTTATTTTTACTTTCTCAAAAACATACCAATAGGTAACAGGAGTAAGAGACTTGGTAATCTTGCCTTTAACACCTGTTTCTTCTTCAACTTCTCTTAAAGCAGCTTCTTCCTTCGTTTCTCTTCCTGATTCCTGATTCCTGACTCCTGATTCTTTCTCTGCTATCAATCCTTTTGGAAAAACCCATCCATGATGCTGGGAATGCTGAGCAACCAGAATCTCAAACTTCACTTGCCCTGAGCCCGCCAAAGGGTTTTTTCTAAAGACTACTCCGCCTGCAGAAAATTCAAATTTCACAAGTCCTATTTTACTTTAAACTCATTTTTGATACAAGATTTGACATCTCTTGGAATATTAGCCATTATTGTAGGAGATGGATATTCAACAAGAAGTTGAGGAGGTAAAGAAAGAATTAGTAGAACTTATTATAAAACACTTAAGAGAGAATAAATTACCTGCTGAAAAAGCAAAGAAATTAGCTGGAGATTTTTTAAATGTTTTACCGATTTCAGATCAGCAGGATTTACTGGCTAAACTTAAAAATCTTGGCCAAGAATATCAGGAAGTAAAAGAAGTTTATGTTAATGAGCTTAAAAAAATAAGCGAAGAGAAAAGGAATGAAACACTTTCTCAAATGAGAGATCACATAAAACAAGGAAATATTAATAGGGCAATAGAAGCGGCAAGTGTTTTAAATAAAGGGAGTTAGAATTATGCCGGAACCAATTTCAGGAGCAGTTGAAGCAGGAATTTCATCAGCCACGGTTGCGGCAGAGAGCGCAGCGACTGCGGCAGGAACAGCAGCAGCTGAAGGAGCAGGTCAATCTGTCGGAGCAGTGGCGGAAACTGCAGCGGGAGCTATCCCTAGTACCGAAGTCCCGGAAGCAGTTGATACGGGAACAGAGGGAGTCGCTCGAGAAGGATTAGCAGATAGTACTGAAAAGACTCTTGAAACCTCAGGCCCAGATGCGGCTCTTGGTGAAATTGCCTCAGGTTCGCAGGCGGTTTCGGAAAATCAAGGTGATGACGCAGCAACCAACATAGCACCAACAGCAGAAGAGCCAACTGGAGAAACAACTGCTCAAACGGATTCCGGTATCTCTGAAGAAATAAGAAATGATCTTGATTTTCAACAAAAGCTTGAAGAAGAAAGAGATATTGCACAAAAAACAGGAGAGCCAGTTGATGAAAAAGAACTTTCTCAAAGAGCTCTTGATAAATTTAATCAAGATAAACAGGCAGAACAACAACAATTGACGCCCGAGCAACAAAGATTACAACAACTTGAAGAAAAAATAAATAATCTTACGGCAGAAAACGCAGAATTAAAGGCAAACATAGCCCAAATTAACAAGACATTGTCTGAAATGAAAGATATTTTAGAAACAGTGACTAAAGAAATGGTAGACAAAGAACAGGATCCTAAGAAAAAAGAGTCTCTAATAGCACTGCTTGCAAAAATCGCCGCGATTATAATTATAGGAGCTGTGGTAGAAGGTGGTAAAACAGCAGCTCCTCCGTTGTCCTCACCCGGTAGATAATAGCGGCGGGAGAGGGATTTGAACCCCCGTGAGGCTTTCGCCTCGCATGGTTTTCGAAACCAGCCTGTTTGGCCGCTCCAGCATCCCGCCCAGTTTACACTGAGTTTGTCGAAGTGCGTCCTCGGGGAGAGTCGAACTCCCAGTCTTTGGGTCCGCAACCCAATGCTTTATCCATTAAGCTACGAGGACAATTTTAGAAAATCCCAAATCTAAAATATCAAATAACAAATAATCTCAAAATTCAAAATTACAATCTCAAAATGTTTAGGATTTTGATCATTTAGTATTTAAATTTATTTGAAATTTGTTATTTTGTGCTTGTAATTTCTATTTTCCTTTGTATTTTATCCCAGATAGGATTATGAAGCAACTTTTGTGTTCTCAAGAGGAAAATTTTTGGAAAGAAAATCCGCCGACTTTTCCATAAAAGTTGGTTTAATCATCTCTCTATAGGGCAGAAAGGGGAGAAGAACTCTTTTTACGTGCTCTTTGTCAATATCTCCTAAGGTAAGCGTTAGCTCTCCCGGAATAAAAGAATGTGTTCTTATGTGCAAAACATCTATTCCTTCAATTTTTCTAAAATAAAAATCGTATAGTTCCTGCCAGAGAAAAAAATGATCTTCAATTGTTATTCCTTCCGTTGAGATTCTATAATGAAAATTCCTCGGTGGAACTGTTGCTAAGGCAAATGCCACAAAAACAAGAGAAAGAACCACCAGCATGAGTAAATATTGGGAAAAGAGAAATAAAATTACTTCAACCAAAAGCATTATAAGAAGACTTGTTAAATAATATTGTTTGCCTCTTTTTCTAAAAGGTCTTCCAGGGGAAGTCCATGATAGAAGAGTTTTTACTTCTCCTGGATAAGACTCCGAAGGATCAGGAAGAGGAAGATCTAAGGGTTCTTTTGGTAAACCTTGCCTGCCGGCAGGCAGGTCGACTGGCTCTTTTGGCAATAGTTTTTCCGGTTCTTCTTTGGGCATAATTTTAATTTATAACAATGAAATCTTTAAGTCAACTCCGATTTAATCGGAGTCAATAACTCGGATTGATACAGTTGAGGCTTTTTGCTATACTTATCGAGCTTGGAGAGGTCGCATAGCGGACTAGTGCAATGGTCTTGAAAACCATCGTTGTGGCAACACAACCGTGGGTTCGAATCCCACTCTCTCCGCAAAGAGCTACCTGCTTGCTCGAAGAGCATTTATGATAACCGCAACATCAATTGCCTTATACCTTAAACAGATATCCAACGATTATACCAATAGTAGTTGCGATTGAGCCTATGATAAATAACTCAATCGCGCTTCGAATTGGCTTATGCTCGACCAGATACCCCTTCAGATACCCGATGATGAAAAGTCCTGTAAAAGCTGATGCCACAGCTAGTATTTTTGCAATAGGTTGATCAAAGGCAATTATTGGAACTATAGAAAAAGATCCCCCTAATAAATAGGCGATAAACATTATCAGAGCGCCAATATATAGACTGTCAGTATGCCTTCCACTTCTGTCCATCTGGTGTACTGCTTTTTCGCTTGAATATTGACCTACAGCCATTGATGAAGCTTCAACCGTTACTGCGACTAATGCGGCGAGAACTATGATTTCTTTATTGCTCACTCCGGTTGATATCCCCACAACTACTCCTGTGGTTGAGACTATGCCATCCTGAAGACCAAACAATAGTGAGCGAAGATAATCTTCATGCAGGGTTTCTTTAATTCTTCTCATTGTTGTTTAATTGTCTCAAATTTGCGCCTTTTAATAAAGGCCCTTCCAGATCCTGTTTTTAAGTATTTTTCAAAATTGAAGGCAGTATATTTGTTTTTGAAAGTAAAATAAGCTATTGATTTTCATTGGCGAAGCTCGCCTTCTCTCTTACGAGCTTCGGCGAAGCGAAGGCGGTGTCTGTTTGAAAATATCCGAACGGAACTGATTGGGCTCGGCGGGCAGAATTCCCCCCAGACCCCCCTTCCGCCCGCCTCGCCTTGAAGCGGAAAGGGCGATTTCAAATTTTTCTTTGGCGGATTCTAACGGAGCGTGCTACCAAGAAAAATACCGTTGGCCCGATAGAATCCGGTTTCACCAGAAGACAGAATGTCGTATGTGGCTGTACCGTCGTATGTAACTCGATCTGCAACAACCACGCGCGCGCCATCGTAAAAATCGTTAGCAACGAGGCCGCCGACTATACGCCCATCAATAGTTGGATGTCCGGGAGAAGCAAATAGTTCTCGCCCGTCAGCAAGGATCAAGTGAACCATCTGATGTGTCGGTGGCACTGGAACCCTTGAAGTTTTCTGGACAACTCCAGAAACATGCTGGCCAGATTTATCGGTCGTCCAGATAGGCATACCGACTTGCAAATCTTTTACTGGCACTAATCCCAAGGGCGTATCAATCAGCGTGTTACCGGCAAGACAGATTGGACATCCGCCGTAAGATGGTTGTCCAACAACTTTATTAAACGTTATGGTTTGACCAGAAAAATTAATGCTTATGAGTTTTTCTGATACGCCTTCGCAGGCATACCCTATGTCATCGCCTATATGCAAAGTTTTGGGAGTGCCAGTGTCATTTGGTCGTTCGATGGGATATGCTTGGAACCAAAGACCGCCGACACTATCAAGATTAATTTTTTGTATCAAGAATGAACTTTCCTGTTCGCCTACTTTTCTAATTATCTTTTCGCCTTCCTCAACTTTTTTTATTGAAGTTACATCAATGATGCCCACTACATCATATTTTCCACCACCTGGCCCTGACATTTCTTTAGAACTAAACACGCCAGTAACCTCAACGCGCAACCCAGTTACCGAAAATTTGTATTCTGGGTCAAGCTTATAGAGATTTTTCAAGCCGTAATACCGACCATCTGTCCCCTTAAGACCCATTGCGCATTCCATAGTTTGCGCGCCCTGCCCAATTTTTGATAGGCACGTCATTTCACCGCTAACCACGATTTGCCCTGAAATTGGGATTGGAAGCGAACCTTGTTCTACCTTTTCAACAAAACGCCTACCGTCTGGTGTCCAACACTGCCTCGGATATGATTCCCCAACCGGATAACCCGCACGGGCGCACTCTTCAAAATCCGTAATCTTCTGCGACGCAGATGGTAATTGTCGATTCAGCCCAAAGTAAATACCTATACCAGCGAGAATTATAATAACTGCGATTATCCAAATAAATTTTTTGTCCATGGATTTATTTTACCTTATTAAATCCTCTATTGAAACGTCCAACGCTTTGGCAATTTTTGCCATAGTTTGAATTAGCTTCTTAAGTTTTAACTTAGATAATTTTTTAAAATCTTTTTAATGCTTCTAAATCCCCAGCCCGATTTCAAATATATTTCTCGTGCTCTTGCATCTTCCCGATTTAAAAATGCCTCATAAAAAATGAGTTTATACGGCCCGAATGGTTTAGTAGCCTTGCTTTTCCCTTTATTGTGTTATCTTAGACGCATAGAAACATCTTCGGTATAGCCGATATATAAACTTTGATTCTTTTCACTTTGTAAAGTATAGACGAAGTACATATTTTAAGTGGCGAAACGTACAAATTACTGTGCAATTTTACGTTTCAGCAACGTAAAAATCTTCGATTTTGTACGTTGCGGAGAGGGTGGGATTCGAACCCACGCGAGCCTTGCGGCTCAGGGGATTAGCAATCCCCCGCAATGGACCAAACTATGCGACCTCTCCAGTATTAAATTCTAAATTCAAAATCCTAAATTCCAAATAAATCTCAATTTCAAAATACTAATTTCAAAACAATTGAGCAATTTAACAATCTAACAATTGAACTCTATTATATCATTATCAATCTCCGCTTTGCTACACTAATATTATGGATTTTTTGAATTTTCTCTTTCCAAAATACTGTATAAATTGTAAAAAATTAGGAGATTATATTTGCTCTAATTGTTTTTCTTTTATTTCCTTTGATCAGACTTCAATTTGCTCCTCGTGCAATCGGCCGTCAATAAACGGATTGACTCATCCGAAATGCCAGACAAAATATGGACTGGATGGAATTTTCTCAACCCTTTCCTATAAAGGTATTGTTAAAAAGTTAGTTTACAATTTTAAGTACAATCCCTATCTTGCGGATCTTAAAAACTTATTGACAGAGCTTTTTTATGAAGGTTTAATTCAAAAAGAGGACTTCTATAATATTTATAAAAAATTTTCCAATAATTTAATATTTGTTCCGGTACCTCTTTATAGAGCTAAAGAGAGGGCAAGGGGATATAATCAGGCGGAAATTCTGGCTGGGGAATTATCAAAAAAATTTAACGTTAGAACTTTCTCTGTTCTTAAAAGAATTAAAAAGACAGTATCTCAAGTAGGGCTGTCAAAGATAGAGAGGAAGAAAAATATTAAAGATTCTTTTGAAATAAATCAAAACCTAAAATCAGCTATAAAAGATCATTATATTTTTCTTGTCGATGATGTTTTTACCACAGGCTCAACCCTAATTGAGGCCTCAAAAGTCCTAAAAAGAAATGGGGCAAAGAAGGTATGGGGATTGACTTTAGCCAGAGACTAAGATATAATTACGCTTACTGGGGATGCATTGCATCGACAGGAATGTACTTTAAAAACTGCAAGCCGACTTTGATGATAGTCGATAAACAAGATCAAAATTTAAATGCTAGAAGCAATTTTAGCGGTCAATTGGCTTATGCCTATGCGCCTCAAAACGCATACGTAAACTAAGAAGACCTGTTTATATTGTCTTTCTCAACGAGACTTTATGGGCATAAATAAAGTTGAGCTATAGATAAAGAGTTGGTTGGCTTTTTATCCGAAAATTTCAACCTTTGCTTTATTTGTTTCCTGCCGGTTGGAGAAGATATTGCGAGATTTAAAAATTGGCTAAGCTTGTAGATGTTTTTAATTATACCTTCTTGGACTCGAGCTCACAGCTCGACATCTCCACACTACGCATACGATTTCATCGGGACTTCCAGTGGTAAACCACAGCCCATAGTTATTAGTCTATCTCTAAAAAAGGGAGGATGTACCTTTTACCTAATTGTTTGGGTTCGGATGGTGGGGGTAAATTTTTTAGCGCCTGAGGACCAATATTCACGTCCGGAGTCATCAACGGCTACTACATTGTATTGATACCACACCCACATTTTAAGATAGTCAATCGTAAGCGCAGTTGACACGCTTGGAACACCATTTACAGCATACTGCCAATTAGTGGATCCACTTTCCTTGTAATAAATCTTATAATGGGAAGCATTAGGAACCCTAGTCCATTTGATAGTTTCCTGCCCGTAATATATTGGTTTTATTGCGCCGAAAACTTTTGAAGTAGTTAAAACTGTAAATGCAGCGAGAATAATTATCCAAAGAGGGAAAAGATAAATTATTTTCTTCACAACTTTATTAACTCACATTTTTGTTAAAAATGTCAACTATCCAAAAGTTGCTAATAGGAAAGTTCCTGTTCGACAGAGCGCTCTATATCCTTTTTCTTTTTCGCTTCTTTTTTTTGATATTCTTTTTTTCCTTTTCCCAAACCAAGTTCGACTTTTATAAAATTTTTAGTCGTGTAAATCGAAAGGGGGATAATGCTAAGATTTGAACCTTCGGTCCTGCCTTTTAGCGCTATTATCTCTTTTTTGTGAAGAAGTAGTTTTCGAGTTCTTCTTTCATCATAGCCCTCAGGCCTTGCGTATTGATAGGGGAAAATTTTTGCATTTATAAGATACGCCTCACTGCCTATTATTTTAACAAAACTCCCTTTTAAATCTGCGAATCCTCCTCTTATTGCTTTTACTTCTGCACCATTTAAATTAATTCCTGCTTCAATTCGCTCGGAGATTTGATAATCAAAAAAAGCTTTTTTATTTACTATTTTCATACTTCGGCAGGCTCAGTACAAGTACTTCGGCGAGCTCAGGACAAGTTACTTGACTTTGCTCAGTTCAATATGGTTCGACAAGCTCACCACAATGATACGGGAAAAGAGGAAAAAAGTAAATTTAATAAGAGGCTTATTTAATATCAATCTCGTAAATCTTGTTGTTTGAGAGGATGTAAATCTTTTTGTCAGCTTCTTTTACTTCAAAATCTTTTGCATTTTTTAGAATATCTGTTTGATATTGGGATTTGTAGGAGCCGTTTTTCTCAAGAACTACTATGCGAGAGTTGCCATTATCCAGAATATAAACATTATCAGAGTCAGCATCTGTAAAAATTCTTGAGGGAGCAGAGAAGGGTTTATCAAGACCCGAAATGTTCAAATTATCAGATTTTCCTTTTGTGAATTTTTCTATAGTTCCATCGGAGAATAAAATCCAGATGGATCCGTCAATAGCTATGCTTTGAGCTTTTGAAAGATTTGGAGAAGTGTCTTTCGGAAAATAATTTGTTTTTGAAAATTCATCATCTTGAGCAACAAATTTTAAGATCTGCCC
>C687J35174_10004702_pt1 | contig 18234 bp, 17 predicted proteins | sample RifCSPhighO2_01_FD_35174 | JGI IMG/M metagenome (IMG submission 35174) | reverse complement strand
CGCCTTAAAAATGCCACCGAGAGAATTTGCTAAAAAAATCGCTTCAAGTTAAAATACAATTAATTAGTTGATTTTCTGTCTTAAAAAAGGGGTACCTTACTCCCTCCTGGGTACCCCGTGTAACATCGGAATTGGCTTCCAGTAACAGCGTTGAGTAGTATAGTATCGCCTAATGATGGTGATCGTTCAGCGGGAACATAATCGCACTTACTCCTTAGTTCTTGGTTAAGAAATCATGACGATCGAATGCCCGGAAGAAATCTCTTCCGGGCTTTGTCATTTTTATTAAAAATAGCTTGAATTTAGTAATACCATAATAACCACGACCGTTGCTATTATGGTATTTAACCTAACATAAGCTATATCTATCTCACCTGCCAATCTTTATTTTCCTTAATTTTATCAGTTATTTTATTCATTATTTCGTTTACTTCGGCGTCTGTGAGCGTGCGGTCATAGGACTGAAAAACTAATCTGAAAGCGTAGGAAACTTTACCATCCTTTTTAAATTCATCAAATAGTTCTGGGCCACGGATAACCATGTCGCCCATATTTTCTTTTATTATTTTCTCCACATCCTTGTTTTTTACATTCTCCGGCACCCAGACGGCAATATCTCGCGCAATAAAAGGAAACAGTGACCACGGCGCAAAGCGCCCAGTTGAATGTTTAAAGTTAAAAGTAGAAAGTGAAAAATCAGAAGGCATAGTTTTACAGAAATCATCTAAAGAAATTTCAGTAACATTTTTCTTGTCACCATAACAAACATTGATTTGTTCTTTATCTTTTTTGAACACAGTTCCAACTTCAAAAACTTTTACCTGGTCAATTCCTAAAAACGGAGCATTGGCATGGTTGAGCTTGATGCTTTCTTTCAATCCATCGGTTAGATTCGTTCGTAGAAACTTTTTATCCGAAGCGCTTTGCATGACTTCCACCTCCCCTTTGTCGCAAAAAGTATAAGTCATAACCTCGGAATAGCCGTCAGTAAGCAATTTATTTTTAGCCCAAGAAATTTGTGAATATTTTTCATTTACCTTTGGTTTAAAATTTATCTTCGGAATATTGCCTTTAACTTTGTCGTATCCTAAAATCCTACCTATTTCCTCCGCCATATCTTCTGCCTTGACCAGGTCAAGGCGCATTGGCGGAATAGTTATTTCAAACTTTCCTTTTTCATATACATATTCGAATACGTATCTCTTTAAAATATCTTCTATTTGTTTATCAGAAACTTTGAGACCCAAAATGTTTGAAATCCGATCGGCCGAAAAAGAAAGCTTTCTTATTTCTTGTTTCTTAGGATAAACATCCACAATATCTTCAAAAATAGCCTCGGGACACATTTCTAAAATTAAAGCAGAGAGTTCTCGCATGGCATATGGCACTAATTCTGGAGATAAATCATTCTCAAATCTTTTTCTGGAATCAGTAAAAATATTCAAAGCTTGCGCTGTTTTTCTCACGGAAGTCGGGTCAAAATTTGCACACTCAAGAATTATATTGGTCGTTTTATTATCTACTTCGGCTATCCTTCCGCCTTTGACTCCAGCGACAGCTAAGGCCCTCGCAGAATCCGCGATCACTATATTTGAATTTTTTAATTTGAGAGCTTTATTATCTAAAGTAGTTAACTCTTCACTATCTTTGGCTTCGCGAACAATTATACTGCCGTTTAATTTATCCAAGTCAAAAGCATGAGTTGGCTGACTACAATCGAGCATCACAATATTGGTCGCATCTACGATGTTGTTTATACTCCTTTGACCAATTGATTCTAGATGTTGCACCACCCAGTCTGGACTTGGGCCAACTTTTATTCCTCTTATAATTCTACCGGAATATCGCCTGCATTTGTCAGTATTTATTTCGATTTTTAACTTGGTCGGCTTGGATTCAGGAATTTTATATTTCGGCGTCGGATCGACATATTTGATATCGAGAAGCGAAGCCAGCTCGCGCGCCACGCCTTGATGGGAAAGCAAATCATGAGCGCGGTTCGGTAAAATTTTTATATCTAAGATGTAATCACCACCCCCTACCCCCTCCTCCGAAAGGAGGGGGGTTATACTTTCTACTTCAGCCAAATGATAGGTTATCAGATCTGCAAGTTTTTGTGCATCTGGAGCTTCCGGTATATACCATTTGAGCCAATTGTAAGAAATTTTCATATTAAAATTGCAAATTAAAACTGATTGAGTCTCAAATCCCCCTGATAAAATAAACGCACATCGGGAATGCCCCATTTGATCATAGCGATACGGTCCAGTCCGCCACCGAAAGCGAAACCTTGTACCTTGGAGGGATCAAGGCCGATATTGCGCAAAACATTCGGATGCAACATCCCCGCGCCCATCATCTCCAGCCACTTGCCGTTAAACTTGGCAAAAACTTCGATCGAAGGTTCGGTGAATGGAAAGAAGCTCGGCCGGAATTCTATCTCAGTATTTTCTCCCAACATTTTTTTATAGAAATTGGTGAGCACACCCTTCAAGTCCGCCAGAGAAATGTTCTCGCCTACCATTCCCCCATCTATTTGGAAAAATTGCATCTCGTGGGTTATGTCCGTGGCTTCATTGCGAAAGACTTTGCCGACAGAGATAAAAGCGGCCGGTAACCGGCCCTCTTTGCCAGCTTTCTCAAGCTCGCGAGCGGTCACGGTCGTGGTATGCGTGCGCAGAACCTTATCACTTGTGGCTTGCGTTTGACTTCTATTGATTTCGCAACCACCTTTTGGGTCCCTAACCCAAAAGGTGTCTTGCATGTCGAGCGCTGGATGGTCTTTGGGGAAATTTAGAACATAAAAATTATACCAATCGGATTCGAGTTCTGGCCCAGTGCCAATCTCAAAACCCATGTCAACAAAAGCTTGATAGGCCTCATTGGCCAAAATAGAAAGCGGATGTTCTGTGCCTTTTTTGTTTTTGGTATCGTCGCTCATTTGCTTTATATTACCAGATTAGACTCTACAGGACTAATTTTGCGCCCATGGCGAGACAGGACGCATCCACCGGGACAAAAGGATTTTCCACCATTACCAGCAATACAAATTTCACAATTTATAAAATGCCGGTGACAGACTGGGTTGGCGCAATTCACATAATTCTCTGATTGCCCTTGGCAAGCATCGCATTTGCTGACTACTTTGTGCCCGCCTTGGCGGGTAAATTTTGGATCATCTGTATAGAAAGGAGTCATAACTACCCGTCCATCAAAAACATACAGCTTGCCCTGAAAATCTTCATTCGGATATTTTTCCATATAACTCACGATGCCTCCATCGAGCTGATACACATCGGTGAACCCTTGCGTAACCAAAAATCCGGAGGCTTTTTCGCAACGCACCCCGCCGGTACAAACTGTCAGCACCGTTTTATTTTTCAAATGCGAAATTTGCTCCACTACCTTCGATAAATCTCTAAAATTCTCAATTGGTGGTAAAATAGAATTTTCAAAATGGCCAACCTTGTGCTCGTAAGCATTGCGCATGTCCACAATATAAAATTCCCTCGGCTCGCCGAAGCCTTGCGCGGAGGCGGCTTTGTTTTCCAAAAGCCATTCATGCAGTTCTTCCGGTTTTAAATGTACGCCAGTAACTTGGTTCGGATCTATGTCGCAAGTTCCCAAATGTAATGAAACTATTTCCTTGCGAACTTTGACGGAAAGTTTAGGAAAGGCCTGTCCCGTACCCGTGCTCAATTTAAAATGAATATTTTTGAATCTTTCATCGCGTTCCAGTTCTTTTATATACTCCTGTATATTTTCCTTCGTGCCCTCAAAAGTGGCGTTGATGCCCTCGATAGCGATAATGCATCGACCTTTGAGGCCCAGCTTCTCGCAAATTTCTCGCTGATTCTTAGCGACCATTTGAGGATCTTTAATGTGCACGTATTTATAGAAAAGTATGATTTCGTATTCCATCAGAATTATATTAGTTTACTTATATATCTCCGCCATTTGGCAAAACTCGCACTCGGTGTTTTTGCCATAGGAATTGTAATGACACTCGCGATTCACCCACTCGCCGGTTTTTACGAGTGTATCATAGTCCTTGATATCTTTCATTAAAAGCTGGATATTTTCGTTCGTTACAGCCCTTTGATAAATGCGGTTTTTTTCTGCTTTAGCTTCCAAAAATTCCAATTGGCTTTCTTTCACTTTTACTCCGCCCCATTTCGGATTATTTTCCAAAAGATAGGAATACATCGCGAGCTGGCGCAGAAAGTTTGAAGACCGACCTTCTTCGTCTAATTTTTCTATTTCACTGGCGCGTTTTACAGAGCCAGTTTTAAAGTCAGTTACCCGCACCGCTCCCTCGGACAGGTTCTCGATCAGATCGATTTTCCCAAAAATTTTCAAATGCGGATATTGTTTGTCTTTCAAAGAGATACCTTCTTCAGTTTTTCTATTCGGTTCTATTTGCGGCAGTCGGTTTTTCACCCAAAGCAAGATCAAATTTCGCACCTCGCCTGTCATGCGCCTCCGAGCTCTTTCATCTTTAAAACTTATTTTCGAAACTTCTTCTAATATTATTTTTTCCACTTCGGATAGGGCAGGCAAACCGTTAGTTTTCAGAATTCTGTCAATTGAGGCATGGACGACCGAGCCAAATTCTAACGTTTCCGTTGCCTCACTCGGCAGACCTAATAAATTTACAAAATACCATTTCCAAGGGCATTCAAAGAAATTATTGAGCAGAGACGCGGAGACGTATCGGTCCGCATATTTCTTGCCTACTAAATTTACCAAATCTGTAAAATCTTTTGCGGAGTCGGGTCGCTCTTCTGGAATTTTTATTTTCTCTGTTTGAAAAACTTCTTCTGGCAGATCCGCAATTACTTGAGCCATCTCTTGTCCCGAATCTTTGGCAGAATTGCGCGCAAAGGATAGAGTGCAGAACCTTTTTGCCCGGGTGATGGCTACATACAGTTTGCGCTTGATCCGATCAATGTCTTGGTCTAGCACTTTCTCGGCGATAGATTCCGGCAAGCTGAAACTCATTTTCTTGCCAGAATTGAGCGAACGCTCGTCTAAATGCGCAATCCACACATAATCAAATTCCAAGCCTTTCGAAGAGTGCAGGGTCAGAACTTTTATCCCGTCTCGGGGCTCGGTAACAACTGGGATGTGTTCACCATAGGATTCCAACCTTTCAATAAGTGAAATAAATTGCGCAAAAGTTAAATTTTTATTCTTCTCCAGCTCTCGAGACACCAAAGCGAGAATGGTGGTTAAAATTTCTTTACCGGTAACTAACTTCCCATCATTTTTATTCGAAAGCAAAAATTCTCTGCCGATCGTTTCGACCAGCTGAAGCAAGTTGTTATTTTTATAATTTTCCTCTTCCTTTTTCCATTTAGCCAGCTTCTCTACCCACTTTAGCGCCGATTCCTCCTTCCCGAAAAGCGTCCGGGTCTCGACCAGAGCCTTGTCGAGTGAAAACTCGCGCATATTCTGCTCTGAAAGGTATTGATGGGCTTCGAGCGGAGTAATCCCGGAAAGCTGGTCAAAGAAAGAAAGAGCCAAAGCCACTCTAGAGCCATTGATTATTTTCAAGACTCTAAAAAAGGCATTGGCCTCTCCTTGATCAAAAAGATTGAGCGCCTCTGGTGAAACGCCAGCCAAACCCATCTCATCCAATATCAGCAAGGCGTTTCGAACTTGAATGTTTTTTGAAACTAATATTGCGCAGTCGTTTAACTTTACACCATCTTTTGTTTTCTCTTTGATGTCCATAGCCGCTACAATAATTTCTTGCCGAGGATATTCCGCTTCCAAAAGCCGGATAGGATGCCGCTCCTTGTTTTGACTGATCAATTTTTTATCGGTCATAGCGCTCGGCAAAAGCGCGTGCGAGGCATCGAGAATGAGCTGGGTCGAGCGGTAGTTGTCGACCAGCGTTATGAGCTTGGCCTTATGGGAATTTTGAAAAGTTTTCTTAAAACCTTGAAAGTGCTTGATCGAAGCGCCGCTAAAGCCATAGATAAGCTGGCGGTCATCCCCCACCACAAAAATATTCGGGCTTTCGATGCCACTCCACACTATTTTTAGAAATTCATTTTGCACTCGGTTCGAATCCTGATGCTCGTCGACCAAAACATACAAATATTTCTCGCGCAGGTCGGCGAGAGCATTTTCGGATTTTTCGACTATCTTCACTAGATTTTCTAAAACATCATCATAATCCAGCAGGATATTTTCTCTATTTTCCTTCTTGGTTTCTTCGTATAGCTCAAAAAATTTCGCGACTTCCCGGCTACGCCTCAAACTTTCTATCTTGGTTAGAAATTCTTTTTTCAACCCTCCTTTGTTCTCTCCCCTATTCGAAATATTCTCCGGATTCGATTCGAGCGATCTTATTTCTTTATCTATTTCTTTTAAGAATTTATCCGGAGAAATGCGTTCGCGTTTGAGAAGTGAAATAAGCGACCGCAAATCTGAAAAATATCTTCCGCTATCTGACCGCGGACGAAGATATCCCCAATCATTGTTGTATAATATTTTATCAAAAAGAAGCGCGGTGTCAGAGTCATCCAGAAGTTTAGGCACATTCTGGAAACCGAGCACGTCGTGATAAGACTCAATGATTTGCATGCCAAAACTGTGAAAAGTAAAAACATTCACTTTCTCCCCGGTTTCCCCGATATAATTTATCAAACGGCGCTTCATAGCTTCTACCGCCGAATTAGTAAAAGTCAGACATAGAATGGCATCGGCTTTGATATCGGTTTTTAAAAGAATATTGCCTATCCTAAGCGCTAGTATTTGCGTCTTTCCCGTCCCAGGTCCAGCCACCACCATAACCGGCCCATCAAGAGTGTCCACGGCTTCTTTTTGAGCTTTATTTAATTTTTTGTATTCTGCTTCAAAAGATTTTGAACTTTTCATTTATTTAGGCTAACTTAAGATGCATCTTGGACTTCCAGAAAAAAAAGGTAATTATAAAAATTGTGACAAGTGGAGACAAATATTCTGGAATATGAAATCCAAAACTATGCAAGATCATAATAATACCCAACACCAGAATGGAATACATGGCGCCGTTTTTCAAATAGATGTATTTTTTGATGCGTTCGATATTACTAATCGTCACCTGTCGAACTATCAGAGCTCCAAATCCATTACCGAGCAAGATAAGCGGCACCGAAAGCGTGAAAGCAAAAGCGCCCAAAACTCCGTCAATTGAAAAAGTCGTATCGATTATTTCCAGAAAAAAAAGTTTGCTCAAATCCGAAGTAACTACCTTCACCCCGCCTATCTCAGGCGGGGCAAGCAATTTTTTTTCCTGCTCTTCGGCATTTTGTTTGAAACCATGAGTAATGAAAAATAAGCTTGATCCGACCACCGCGCCGAAGCCCATCAGATTGCTTTCTTTGAGCGCAAACCAAGCAATAATGGCAAGCAAGACAGAAACTGTCGCATAAAACCAAACGCCTTTGGACATAAAGAATTTCTCTGTCCTTGGCAAGCCCAGATGCTTGTCTTCCAGAAAGAGCCAATGCAAGAACAAAAACAAGAGAAACACACCGCCGGCTACAAGCAGAATCGGAGCTGATTTTTCTATGGATTCCAAAACTAAGGGATCGCTCGACCAGGCGGCCGAAAAAATCTGCATCGGATTTAGGGATGCGTTAAAAGCCCAAATTATTGCAAAGGGCAGAAGACCGCGAACCAAAAATACCGCGATAAACATGCCCCAGGTTAAGAACCATCGCCTGGCCTTCGCCCCCATTGTGGAAAGCACCTCGGCATTGATGATGGCATTATCCACCGACGAAACCGCTTCAAAAAGCGATAAACCGATGATTGTAAATAAGGCCGAAAATAGCATTGTTATATTCTACCCCACTTGGCTCCAGTTGCCAATTTTTGTCCTTCGGATCGAAAAAGCCAGAGCCGGCACGTTAATTTTTTGACCTAAATCATTGGCGATACTCCTCACATAAGTGCCACTCCCAATATTCTCTTTTTTTTTGACGAAAATTTTCCAGAGCTCCGAGCGGTGTCTCCCCTTCTTTTTTGTGTAATATAATTATTTTTTTCATTGGCGGAACCGGAGGGATTCGAACCCTCGAGACCTTTCAGCCTACGCGCTTTCCAAGCGCGCGCACTCGACCGCTATGCGACGGTTCCAGATACCAAAATACTTTACCATATTTTAAATCATCTTGGAAAATTCTTCTTCATTTATTACTTTTACCCCAAGTTTTTCTGCAGTTTTAAGTTTTGAACCCGGATCTGTGCCAGCCACCACATAGGAAGTATTTTTTGAAACAGAACCCACTACTTTTCCTCCCAAAGCCAGAATTTTTTCTTTGGCTATTTCGCGAGACATATTAGACAGCGTCCCGGTCAGCACGAAATGAAGTCCAGTTAGCTTGCCTTTTTTTCTTTTTTCCATCTTTTCCACAACCACTCCATTTTTCTCCAATTTTTTTATAAAGTTCAAATTATTTTTGTCATGAAAGAAATCACGAACGCTTTTTAACACTGCTGGACCGATATTTTCAATACTATCTAGTTCGGCTAAATTTTGCCTGGCGGCCAGCATTAATTTTTCCAAAGTGCCGAAATGTAGAGCCAAATCCCTCGCAGTTTCTTCCCCGACATGCAATATGCCTAGAGCCCAGAGGAATTTAGAAAGTGGAATTTTCTTTTTGTTTTTTATTTCTTTGATGATATTCTCGGCGGACTTATCTCCAAAACGCGAGAGCGAAGCGATATCTTCTTTTTCTAGAATAAAAATATCGGCCGCATCGGTGATCAAACCTTCGTACTTAAATCGGCTTAAAATCTTTGGGCCGAGCTCATATATCTCAAAAACCGACACAAAATGCTCCAGATACCTTTCATTTTTAGCTGGACACTTAGGATTAGAACAATAGTACCCGACGGAAGAATTTTTAGTTTCTACCCCTTTTTTCACTATTCTTACGCCACAAGTCGGGCATTTAGTCGGCATTTTGAATTTTTTTTCTTTGCCGGTACGCATCCGGACGAGGACTTCGACAACTTTTGGAATCACATCCCCTGCTTTTTCTATCACCACCGTGTCCCCTATACGCAATCCCAATCGATTTATTTGATCCATATTGTGGAGAGTTGCTTTGGAAACTTGCGAACCAGCCACCAGCGTCTTTTCAAAAATCGCCAGTGGCGTCAGCACTCCGGTGCGTCCGACATTGACTAATATATCATTCACCACTGTCGTCGCCCTTTCCGCCGGATATTTTAAGGCCACCACGTATCGCGGAGCCTTGCCGACTACGCCCAAAACTTCTTGCAGTTTTAGGTCATTAACGCAAATAACTATGCCGTCCGAGCCGTAAGAAAAATCAGGTCTAATGGTTTCAAATTTTTTGATAAAACTTATAACTTCAGATAAATTTTTGCAGACTGCATCATGCTCATCCACTCTAAACCCCAGCTTCGCTAAATATCGATGCCTCTCTGAATGGGTTTTTATAGAAGTGTTAGGTGACGCAATATCGTACGCAAAAAAATCCAATTTTCTCTCAGCAGCAAGCTTCGGATCCAGTTGCCGCAAGCTACCAGCGGCCGCATTTCTAGTATTGGCAAAAAGAGGGTTGCCTTCTTTTTGGTTAAAATGATTAAGTTGCTCGAGGGTTTTTTTAGACATCACCGCCTCACCGCGGACTTCAAGATATTTGGGAACAGACCCATCCACCTCGCCTCCCACCCCTCTCCTTAACAAGGAAAGGGGGATAGAATGAATCGTTTTTAAATTTTGGGTTATGTCTTCGCCGATAAATCCATCCCCCCTCGTCGCTCCCCGTACAAATTGGCCATTTTCATAGATAAGCGAAACTGCCAATCCATCAAACTTCACTTCGCAAAAATAATTCACCTCACCCCCTTGCCCCTCTCCTTGTAAAGGAGAGGGGGGCAATAGTTTCTTGATCCTTTTCTCCCAGTCAAACAACTCGGCTTCGCTAAAAGCATCATTCAATGAGAGCATTCTAGTCTGATGCTCCACTTTCAAAAATTTGTCTAGGGGCTTCCCGGCCACTCTATTTTCCGCCGCATTGGCATCGTAAAATTCCGGGTATTCACGTAGCAACTCTTTTAACTCCCGACTCAGAGAGTCATACACATCATCAGTGACATTTGGTAAGTTTTTGGTGTGATATTCATCGCGCAATCGCGCAATTTCATCTCTCAGTTTTTGTATTCTTTTTTTAGCTTCAAACTTTTGCATCCGACTAGTATGTTACTTCTATTTCGCGCTCAATGCGATTAGGATCAGTCGAGTCGCAATTTAAATCCCCAACATTGTATCCTTTGGAGGTAACAGTGGTTGTGCAATTGAACGAACCGCAAGAAAAAGTGATAGTTTTATCCACAGTTACAATAGCGCAACTTTGGCCAGAACTGCCGAACTCTGATACAGTGAAAGTCCAAAAATTATCTGGAGAAGGATCAGGAGTAGGAAAAGAAGTTTCAGCGCAATCCATAGTTGAAGGCGGAGGAGGAGGAGGCGGTGATGGAATAGGAGTAACAGGAAAAGCATTTTCATGATCAAAAGGAGGAAAAGGATTTCTATCATAAAGTAGAGCACATTCAGCGCCCACATCCGCGGCAAAAAAAGCGTCATTAGAACCCCTAGCATTAGTGCCAAATTTAATTTCTCTAAAAGCTATATTGGAAACGCCCAGGGCTATCGCTAAAATAATAGCGGAAATGGTAACTGCAAAAAGTATCACGAACCCCGATTTTAATTTTTTAATTTTTTTTATCATTTTACTTTATGAACTTTATAACTTTCTACTTTACAACTACTTCTTATTCTACCCAATTAAATAAATTTTCAGAGAAAGTAATGCTATAATCGCCAGAACCTTGGGTCCAGTAAACTTTTGAAGTAATTCTTACTTCATTTTCTCCTGTATTGATTGGGGTAAGCCAAACTTTTCGAACAAAACCAGAGTCTATGCCGTCAGAATCAGTATTATAACCTCCATCGTTTATATACAACTTGCATTGATTAAGTGAAGAGCATGTTGAGATGTCGAAGGGAGGCACAACAACACCGCATGCACTATTTTCGTTTGTATCATCGTCACATGAACCAAAGTCAGATTGAAAACGATTCCATTTAGCACCACCATTCCCAGACCCATATAAAACTTCAGTATCTCGCATATTTCTGATATATTCGATCCCCTCTTGCGCCAAATAAGTGGCCACGACTTTTCTTTTAGCATAATTTGTGTCAGCAATACCGTCGGCTATAACAGACATGACTCCAATTAAAGACACAGTAAAAATCGAAATCGCCACAAGTGTTTCTACTAAAGTAAAACCCTGCCTTAACTTATGATCTTTTCTAAAAAATAATTTCATTTCTTTATAACTTTATAAACTTTCAACTTTATAACTACTCAAATATCTAATCCTCTCTGGGACACGGAAGTCTGCAAAGAAAAAGGCGTCTCAACTCCTTTCATAATTATCTTGCCTACCAGTTTAATAGTAACAAAGGGTTGTTGGCTGTCACCTGGTGAAGGCTCTGCGCCTAATACTGAAAAACCATCTGACAACTCAATGATAACTTCATCAGGGGTAAGTTGAATAACAGTACCACCTCCGTCCGTTGATTTATAAATTTTTTCGCCATTAATATAGTAAACCCACTGATCTTCGTCGTGGTAATTGATGTTTGTTGGTGGATCATCATATAAAGTACCACCTTGATGCTCAAAAGATATTCCCCAACAATTCTCTCCGCTTTCTGGTACGCTGACATTAGCAGAAACATCATCGTTGTCATCAAAACAATGATAATTGTATCCCGTCCTTAAATTCCTAGACATATCTTCCATAATAAAACTCAAACTATCCATAATCGAACGCATATTTTCCGATTTTCCATGAAGCAAATTTGCATTCAAAAGCGCTCCCATGCCGGCCATTACAATGATGATAAAAAGAGAAACAGAAATCATTGTTTCTATTATGGTGTAACCGGTATTATTTTTATAATTATTTTTCATTTCTTTATAACTTTATAAACTTTCTACTTTATGACTAATTCACCTGCACCCTACCCGAAGGGTATATTTTTATTCTAGCATTGGCTGTCTTGGGTGATTGAATGGTTATTTGTACATAGTTCGAACCATTAAAAGTTTCTCCTGGGCTGGTGGTAAAAATTGCACTCGAATCTGGTCTTCTAAAAGTTACAGATAAGGATTCTATTGGATCACTGTTTAAATTGCAAGGACTAGACGAACATTTGTCTATACCTACTATACGATTATTTTTTGTAATGAGTGGAGTATCTATTTCTTCTCCAGAATCATAATAATCATTATCACTAATACCATCATTGGTATTAGTAAAATAAATAAATTGTTCTAACGGCCTTGTATTAGCAAAATACACCCCATAAGACGGCTTCCATGTATCTGAATAATTAAATCCTAGAGGCGGCAAAACTCCATTCACAGCTGACTTTTGCGCTTGGACAATTTTAGAAGCAATATCACTGGCTAGATTCTTGATATCCACTTTGGCTTGAAATTCGCCGTAATTAAACATAATCACCGCAGACATCACCGAAAAAATACCTAGAACAACGATCAGTTCCACATAGGTCATCCCTTTCTGGAAATTTTGAATTACGAATTTTGAATTACGAATTTTTTTAATCATGAAAATTAAAAACCGAATAAATTTAAACTGTAAATAAAAGCTATAAATGCGCCCAAAATCAAAAACGGCGCAAAAGGAATCTCGCTTTTCATCCCCATCCCGCCGACCCTTTTGATCTTTGAAAACACAACCAGAGTTATACCGATTATGGCTCCAGACCAGAAAGCTATTACTAACCCAGAAAGAGCCGCCGATAGACCCAAGAACCAGCCTAGCCCGAGCGCCAGTTTGGCGTCTCCAAAGCCCATCCACCTCCCGCCTGAGACGAGCCAGAAGAAAGCAAAGGGCAAAGCAATCAAAACCCCTGACAAAAACTCAAGTAAAGTTGGAACATGGACGAAAAATACATAATTCTTGAACAAGAAAAGACCGACAAAAGCCAAAGCGCCAAAAATATAAACTAGCATATCCGGAATTATCTTGTGTTTCAAATCATAAGTAGAAATAACTACCAAAAATGAGAACATGACGGCATAAAAAGCATAGCTGATGGCAAAATCTAAATTAGAAATATAAAAAAACTTTATAAAAAGAAAAGCAAAAATCAAGCCGGATGCAAGCTCGACTAACGGATACTGGATGGAGATTCTACTTTGACAAACTCGGCATCTTCCCCGCAAGCTCAAAAAACTTAAAACTGGAATAAGCTCATACCAAGCGAGCTTATGCCCGCAAGTCATACAGGCGCTCCGTCCGCCGAGCGACTTTTTGGTGTTGATGCGATAAATCACGACATTCAAAAAGCTCCCAATGATGAGGCCGAGGATAAAAAAGATGATCCAGAAAGATGAAACCATTAGTATATTATACCAATCCTATAACCAAAAAACCACCCAAACAGAGCTTTAGACTCTGTTTGGTAAATTGTCCTCTTCTAAAAGAGAAATCTTACCTCGTTGCTGTCTTATAATTTCTACAATTTCATCACAATGTTTTTTAAAATCCCTGCTTCCGTTAAAAATTCCTAAAATCCTATCCCCCTCTATTTTTGAAACAACATTAAAATTATTGTTCTCATATTCGCGATCACTGGCAAAAATTAAATCTTGCTTATTTTTTGGTATAGTATGAATTGCATAATTTTTATTGACATACCCTAAAGTTTTATTGAAGTAATTTTCATCATTAATAAGATGCGACTTAAAAGTTCCTTGGAAAAGTGACCCTGAACGAAAATTTTTTACATTAAAATAATAAGTGTATCCTCCTTGCAACTTTTGCATAAACTTAGCTATGCCACCATCTATTAATTGCTTTATTAAAAAATGAAAATGATTTGGATTAAAACAATACGCAACAACAGCAACCAGTGGTTCTTTGAGCAGAGACAGAGCTTTAGACTCTGATTGAGATTTTCTTAAATCTCTTATACTCCCTACCCCATCCACTTGATTAAAACCAAAAACACTTTCAATAAACCGACGGACATCTTCTTGATCATTAAAAATATCACGTTTATCTACTCCTCTATTATAAATATGATAATACTCCCCTGTCACCAATGATTGTTTTCTCATCTGCTAAGTATAACATACTAAAACAGAGTCTAAAGCTCTGTAGTGTGGATAAAGAAAAAACCACCTTTTACAGATGGCTTTTTCTGGAATCAGAGTCTAAAGCTCTGTAGACAGGGATTATTGACAAATCCCGGGTGATGTTTCCGCATTCCCGATACCCGAAAAGCCAGTAGAATCAACACACCACGAATCTCCACCTTTCAGTACGGCTGATATTGCGTATGTTTGAGATAGTGTAGTACCGTCGCCCGTACAAAACAAATCTCCGTTAGGAAGGTGATTGTTTCGTATATTTCCAATCATCTGCAAAATATTCGGATCAGAAAAAACACCAGTGGAACAATCGGAATTTAGTCCGGAAATGTTTCCATAATTTCCACCTTTATCATCGTAATATAAAGCAGCTTGTGAGGTCAAACTCTTCATAGTAGCTTTAACCGCCGCATCAGCTCCTTTAGTCCTAGCTGTGTTAAGAGACGCTAATACCACCGAAGCCAAAATACCGATGATAGCCACCACGACCAAGAGTTCAATCAACGTAAAACCCGACTTGAAATTAAATTTCTTCATATTTTTTAATTAAATTATTAATACTTTGATTATACCAAACCAAAAAGAAAAAGCCACCGTTTGGATGGCTTTTTCTAGAATCAGAGTCTAAAGCTCTGGAAACAGAGTCTAAAGCTCTGGAGACAGGAGACAGTCCTTGCTATACTAAACAAAAAGCCACCCTGGTGGGTGGCTTTTTCTAGAATCAGAGTCTAAAGCTCTGGAGACACTGTAGACATTTTTGGTGACTTTTTGTTGGTAGCAAGGACCGTCCTTGCTATACTTGCTATACTTTGCTATACTTGTAGTTATTAACAACTTGGAGATGGAGTGAAGGTAATCGTAGAATCATTAACAGTCGCAGCCGTACAAGTTCCTCCTTTTCCTGACTTAATGCCAGTAGTAGTGTCAAGAGTAGCAGTACCTGTTCCATTTCCAGTGCATACGTTAGTAGGAGCATCAAAAGTAGTCCCTCCAGGAATGGTAGGCTGTGTACCGCCACTTACAAAACCATCACACAAAAGAACTATATTTGCACGTAAGCCAGACATCTCTGCTTTAAAAGCAGCAGTTTGTCCTTTTGTCCTAGCTGTATTCAAACTAGCCAAAACAACCGACGCCAAGATACCAATGATAGCCACCACGACCAAGAGTTCGATCAACGTAAAGCCTTTCTTTAAATTAAATTTCTTCATAATTTTTACTTATAATTTAAACTTATAATAAAACTTTTCGACTCCCGCCCGAATGACCGAATTCATTCGGTCGGGCAGGTATTTTTAATACTCCCATTATAACATAAACACCGAAATATATGCGCAAGTAAGTTATCCACAGGGGGTAGCAATTCCCCTCTTGAGGGGTGGCTCGCTTGCGAGACGGGGTGGATACACCTCACCCCAGCCCTCTCCTTGTAAAGGAGAGGGGGAATTCATCCACCTCCCCCTAAAGGGTACTCCTCAAGAGGAGAATCTTACCAAAAAAGCCTTTATTTCCAAGGCTTTTTTGCCCCTTGACTTTAAAGTGAAAATGTGATATACTATATAGAGAGTAAGGTACCTTGAAAAAAGATGATTTGTGAGTGTAGCGATACGATAGCTTCTGTGATTATTTGGAGCTTTGGTATCGCTACACTCATGTCGGGTGTGGTGAACAAACAAAAAATCCAGTAACTCTCATTATGAAAAATCCTCAATTGGTTATCGGTATCGTTATCATTGTGTTCGCATTCATCGGGGGAATCCCTTTCTCCGGCATGAAATCAACACAAACTCGGCGGGCGGGTTTCATAACCATGCTTCTTGCCGTGATCCTCGGTCTCGGTTTCGTGGTGAGAGGGATCTACCTTTACGACCTCTCACTTCGGGATGAACGGCGCGCAGAACAAGAAGCAGTACGGCGAGTCCGGGCGGAGAAAGAGGCGGTACGACGTATGGAGCAGTCACACACTTTCTCTGTCAGTACCAACAAGTGATTTAGATGCTCTCTCCGAGGGCGTCTGAGGGGACGGGGAGGAGGTACTGTGTGTTCCTGCTCCCGTCCCCAAATCATCTTTCTTATATCGAATCAAAGCGGAAGCCCGAACAATCGTTCGGGCTTTTATCTTTTTATTCCCCTCTTGAGGGGTGGATTTTGTAATCAAAAGACGGGGTGGAAATTCGTCCACCTCCCCCTAAAGGGTACTCCTCAAGAGGAGAATTTTATGCTAGTATACTTTTATGAGTGACGAAAATGATAAAAAATCTGCAGAAAATAAGCCCCTCGAGTCTGCTCGGGGTGATTCTGCTGAATCAGACGACTCTGAAGTTTTGGAATTTGAATTCAACGAAGATGGGGAGGAGGATTTGAAGAAAACTCTGAAAAAACTGAGGGAGGGTTTAAAAGTTGCCAAGAAAGAAAAAGAAGAATATTTGACTGGCTGGCAGAAGGAGCGGGCGGAATTTGCCAATTATAAGAAGGGGGAGAATGACCGCAAGGCTATGCTTTCGGAATCTATGCGCGAGCGAATTTTGACTCGCTTTTTGAGCGTGATGGACAGTTTCAATATGGCTTTCGCGAACAAGGAGGCTTGGGAGAAGGTAGATGAAAACTGGAGGAAGGGCGTGGAATACATTTACGGACAGATGAACACAGTATTTGATGAATACGGAGTAAAACCAATCGGCGAGATAGGAGAAAAATTTGATCCGAATATCCATCAATCAATGGAATTAGTGCCGACCGATCAAAAGGAATTGGATCATACTGTGTCGCAAGTTATTCAAAAAGGATACAAACTAGGCGAGCGCGTGATGCGAGCGGCTCGGGTAAACGTGTATGAGCACAAGACCTCTCCCTAGCCCTCTCCTTGTCAAGGAGAGGGGAAAGAAAGGGGTGAGGTGAATTTATGAATTTTATAGAAAAAATTTGTGAACATTGTCAGCAAAACTTCTCGATATCGGAAGAGGAATTAAATTTATATAAAAAAGTCGAAATTGAATTACCAACAATATGTAATTTTTGCCGAATAAAATTACACCTATCTTTTTGGATGTTTGGCAAGTTTCGCAAAGGCAAGTCGGATCTTTCAGGGGAAAGTTTGATTACAGTTTTGCCGGAAAAAAATAGGTATCCGATTTATACCCAGACAGAGTGGTATAGCGATAAATGGGATGCGATGGATTATGGCACAGATTACGATTCTAATCTGCCGTTTTTTCAACAATTGCAAGTCTTGCAGGAAAAAGTCCCGCACCCACACCAAAATGGCACCAAGAATACCGAATGCGACTGGTGCGATGATGTCTGGAATTCTAAAAATTGTTATCTTTCTCGTTCAATGGAAGAGTGCGAAGATTTATTTTATTCCTATCGCAATGTTAAAGTGAAAAATTCTGTTGATGTGACCGTCTGTTTTAATTCAGAGAAATGTTACAGTTGTGGAGAATGCCATCATTCTTACAAGCTTTTTTATTCGAGGCATTCTCGCGACTGCTTAAATTCTTATTTTCTATACGATTGCCGTAACTGCCAAGAATGTTTTATGTGTTGGAATCTTCGCAACAAATCTTATTGCATAGAAAATATCCAATATATCAAAGAAGAATATGAAGAAAAATTAAAATCATTTAATTTAGGATCATATGCTTCTGTCCAATCTCTCAAAAAACGTTTTGAAGAGCTGGCGCGGACCGAAGTAATCCATAGAGAAAATTTTAATTTCAGAGCGTTTAATTCAGATGGGAATTATCTGGAGGATGTTAAAAATTGCCATAGTTGCAATACGGTCAATAATTCTGAAGATAGCTACAATTGCATCAGGGGGATGTATCACAAGTCAGACATCGATGCCAATGGTTGCTGGTATTCTGAATTAATTGGAAATTGTGCTCACTGCGTGAATGCTTATGCGCAGAAATATTGCGTCTGGTCTTCTTCGCGTTATTCAGAATATTTGGATCTATGCATTGAATGCGAATATTGTTTCGGTTGTGTTGGGTTGAAGAAAAAGAAA
>C687J35174_10004699_pt1 | contig 18241 bp, 23 predicted proteins | sample RifCSPhighO2_01_FD_35174 | JGI IMG/M metagenome (IMG submission 35174) | reverse complement strand
GCGTAAAGCTCGAGCATGGTAAATTCAGGATTATGCTCCCGATCAATGCCCTCGTTGCGAAAAACGCGGCCAATTTCGAAAATTTTATTAAAGCCGGCAACGAGCAGGCGCTTCAAATAAAGCTCGGGCGCAATCCTTAAGTAAAAATCGGCGTCCAGGGCATTATGGTGGGTTTGGAAGGGGCGAGCCAGAGCACCGCCGGGAATGGGTTGAAGCATCGGCGTTTCGACCTCCATAAAGCCTTCAGCCCAAAGAAACTCCCTCATCTCCCTAATCAACTCGGAACGTTTTTCAATCGTTCCTTTAACTTCGGGATTAAAAATAATATCGAGGTATCTTTTGCGGAATCTTTCTTCGGTATCTTTTAAGCCGAACCAACGGTTGGGTAGAGGCCTTAGGGTTTTGGTTAAGAGTTTTAATCCCCTGACTTCAACNCTTTTCTCGCCCCGTTTGGTCTTAAAAAGTCGGCCTCGGACTTCGATAAAATCGCCAACATCGATCCGTTCCCGCCAAGAATCAAACTCTCGAAAATTGGCTTTACTGATAACCGCCTGAAGCGAAGCTGAACCATCATCCAGATCCAAAAAAATAATTCCACCCTGATCGCGACGGGCTCTAATCCGACCGACTAAATAGAGGAGTTTGGCGGCTCGCTCGAGCGAGCCCCAGTTATCTAGAGCTTCTTTAAGAGAAAAATTCCTTTTAGTCCGAGCAGGGTAAGGATTAACGCCGAGGGTTCTTAGCTCTTTTAATTTTTTACCTCTCTCTCGCGTTAGATCCTCGAGCATCCTTAACTCAATTTAGCAATTTTATATTCGGCTTTGCCGCCGGGCGTTTCAACTATTACTGTATCGCCTACTTTCTTATCAATCAACTCCTTGCCCAGAGGCGACTCATTGGAAATAAAACCCCCTTCGGGTTTAGCTTCATTCGTACCGACAATAACGAAACGCAGGGATTTACCGTTGCGCAGAACTTCGACGGTCGAACCAATGGTTACTTTATCAGAGGCTTTTTTGCTCTCAATAATTTTGACGTTTTTGACGATCTCTTCTAGGTCGGCAATCCGTCTTTCAAGCCGAGACTGTTCTTCTTTAGTCTCAAGATATTCAGAGTTTTCAGAAAGGTCGCCCAACTCCTTAACTCGCCGCAGCTTATCGGCGATCTCCAAACGCTTGGTTTTTTTAAGGAGATCTAACTCCTGCTTTAACTCCTCAAACCTTTTGGGGGTCAAAAAATAGTTCATTTGAAATGGGGCTATTCTAACACAAATCCCGCTAACTGGGAATTAAGGGGGACTGCTAACGCTTAAGACCGTAGTTGTCGCGCCAAAGCCACCAGCGAATTTTAACCGTTTCGAAGAGGGTGCTGAAATAGCCCCCGAGCCCCACTTTAGAGTGGGGATCATTCACCCAAGTGACGGGGATTTCTTTAATTCTAAAACCAAGCCTCTTAGCTAAAGCTAAAAGCTCAATATCAAAGCCCCAACCATTGATTCGCTGGAGGGGGAAAATTTTCGCGACCGCAGCCTCGCTAAAAACCTTAAAACCGCATTGGGTGTCCCAAAAACCGGGCAAAACCACGATTTGAATGAAAAGATTGCCCATCTTACCCATAACTCTTTTCACTATTCCTTGGGGCGGTGATAACTTTGCCCCTCTAATCGCCCGGGAGCCGATCACCACATCATACCCCTGGTCAAGATAAACTTTCATTTTCTCGAACTGATCAATGGAAGTAGAGTTATCGGCGTCAGTGAAAAGACGATACTCACCCTGCACCTCAAGCATGGCCGCCTTCACTGCCCCCCCCTTACCGACAGCCTCTACCTTAAGAAGTTTCAGGTTAGGAATTAACTCGGCGAAACGCTCGACAATCTCCGGCGTAGCATCAGTCGAGGCATTATCCGCCACAATAATCTCATAAGAAAAATCGGCCCGGGAGAGATGCCGATCAATATCAATTAAAGTGAGGGGAAGCCGCTGGGCTTCATCCCGGGCCGGAATAATAACCGATAGATAGGGACGGCTCATACTTTCTTTTCCCTTTTATGGTAAAGCAATTTAAGAAGGAGGGCCACGGTTAACCCGCCAAGCATGTCGAAGAACAGGTCGCCTAAAGTATCAGCCACACCGAGCTGAATCGGCCGAGCCGTCCTCGCGCCATATAAAAATTCGCCGAACTCCCAGAGAACGCCGCCCAAGGTGGTCCACCCGAGAACAAGAATTAATAAGACAATAAAAGGCAGTTCATTAATTTTTAGGAGTCGAGGGAACCGATAGAAGAACCAGTAAAAGGGGAGGGCGAGTAGGGCCCCACCCCAAAAGTGAAGCGGAATATCAATCCAGGGGAACACCCGATAAAGATTGTTAAAGGAGGCGAAAGAGTGCACCAGGGCCAAAAAGGTGCCGGTTGGGATAGCTACCTTAACAATGGTTTCTCCTTTTTGTTTTATCTCTTCCGCCATTTTGGTGTCGAAGCGATTCTCGCTTCTCCCTAAAACCCAGCGGTTTTAGTATTTCCGCCACGGGAAAACTCCCGTTTTCCCGACCCCCTTCCCACCGCAATGGCAAAAAACTACCGTTTTCGCCATTGCGGTGCGCGTCTGGCCTTCTTCAGGCCGTATTTTTTTCTTTCAACCATCCGGGGATCTCGAGTCAGATAACCAAAAGCTCGCAGTTCCTTTTTTAACTCGGGCCTGAATTTAACCAAAGCCCGGGCGAGCCCCAAGGTAATGGCTTCGGCTTGGGCCGTTAGTCCACCACCCGAAACTTTGGCTGTAATGGCCGGTTTCTCTTCGCTAATTAACTTCAAGGGGGCTACCGCCGATCGTTCCAGACGTTTCAAAGGAAAATACTGGTGAAGGGGTTTTTCGTTAACAACAAGCTCTACTTTAGAACCCCCTCTTTGAGGGCCTTTGGGATAAAAACGAACCCGGGCCCGGGCTGTTTTCCGGCGTCCCAAACCTTCAAAATATTTTTCTTCGTTTTTTGTCTTCTCAATCATTTCTCTATTTTTAACATCTTTAACCGCTCTTTCTGTAATCTGTTTTTAGGCAGCATATGAGAAACGGCGTTTCTTAAAACCCATTCCGGTCTTTTTGAAAAAATGTCTTTATATTTAATCTTCTTAAGGTGCCCTGGCCGGCCGCTATGCCGGTAATAAACCTTCTCTTCCATTTTACGGCCGGTTAATTTGATCGAGGCCACATTTTTAACTACCACTCGGGTATCGCCTCGAAGCCGAGGATTATATTTCGGATCATCCTTACCCTGAAGCAAAGAAGCAATCTGGCTCGCTAGTCTCCCTAAAGTTTGATTTTGGGCATCAATAGTGTGTTGGGACATGCTAGATAAATTCAATTATTGCTTGGGGGGCATTGTCTCGCTGTCTCCTCAAGGCGGTTTTTTTGATTCTCACATACCCTCCTCGCCTCGTTTTATATCGAGGGGCGATCTCATGATAAAGCCGATAGGCTGAAACTTTAGGTAATCGCCGCTCAAGTAATCGGAGGGCAGCTAAATCATTTTTTTTAGCTACGGTTACTAATTTTTCTACCTTAGCCTTAATTTCCTTGGCTCGGGCTTCGGTAGTGGTAATCCTGTCGGACATAATCAAGTTATGGATTAAGCCCGTGGTAAAGCTGCGGCGCTGGCCCTTTTTGCGACCGAATTTTCTGCCCTGCTTCCCGTGCCTCATCTTACTCTTTCGGCTCCTTCGGTTCCTTTTGAGCTTTCAAGGCCGGTTTTTTAGCCCCCTCTTCCTCGCCGAGCACCTCAATCTCCGAGGCATGTTTAAAGTGATCAACAAGAACATTGGCCGCTTTATGAAGGGCACTTGACGGCGAAACGGTGCCGTCAGTTTCAATCTCCAATTTTATCCGATTATAGTCAGTTCTCTCGCCAACCCGCATGTTTAGAACCCGAAAGTTTACTTTGCGCACTGGCGAAAAGACAGCATCCAGGGCAATGGTGCCAATCGGCAATCTCCCCACTCGCTGTTCTTCAACCGGTTCGTAACCAAGTCCCTTTTCAACCGTAAGTTCCATATCCAGCTCGGCACTAGATGAAGTTAGGGTAGCAATATGGATTTCGGGATTTTGGATCTTAACAAAGGCGTTTTCTTTAATGTCGCCGGCTTTCACTTCCTTTTCCCCTTTTATTTTCAAAATTAAAGTTTGAGGTTCGTCGGCGTAAAACCGGAATCGCACCCCGCGGAGATTAAGACCGAGTTCAACCACATCCTCCATGACACCGGGCAGGGTTGTGAATTGATGGCCGGCGCCCTTCACTCGAAAACGGGTAATGGCCGCTCCAGGCAAAGAGGAAAGAAGCACTCGCCGGAAGGCGTTGCCCAACGTTATCCCGTAACCGCGATAAAGCCCCTCGATATCAAAAACGCCGACTGTTTTTGTTTCCGAGACCTTGGTGATTTTAACCGTATCGCTAAGATGAGCTAGTTCCATATTAAATCTTTAAATATTTTACCTTGAGTAGTAATCGACCACTGAATTAATATCGAAGGGAAAGACGGTTTCGAGCGGAAGAGATTCAACTTTTCCATCTAAATTTTCCTTATTAAGACTAAGCCAGGCCGGCACTTCGTAATTTTTTAGCTCCTCTTTAAGATTACTGAACCAGACTATCGTTTTAGAGGTCGGCTTGATGGTAATCGAATCGCTGGCCCTTACCCTATAAGAAGGGGTGTTCATCTTTTTTCCGTTAACTAAAAAGTGACCATGGGAGACAAGCTGACGAGCCACCGAACGACTGGGGGCGAGCCCCAATCGCATCACCACATTATCAAGTCTTGTTTCCAGGCTTCTCGTAATAGCTAGAACCGTTGACTCGGGTTTTTTGGCTGCTTCTTCGAAAAGATGAGCTAGTTGCTTGTTGGTTAAGCCGTAGGAAGCCTGGATTTTCTGTTTCTCTTTCAATTGAGCGCCATAATCACTGGTTCTTCGCCGATAGCTTTTACCGTGCTGACCGGGCCGATGCGGTTTGCGAATCAAGGCGCACTTAGGAGAATTACAGCGCTCACCTCTGATCGAAAGCTTCGTGCCCAAACTCCTTTCTCTTTTTTCTAAAACCCTCGGCATAACTCTTTAAACTCTTCTTGGCTTCTTCGGTTTCGGCCCGTTGTGAGGAATAGGGGTCACGTCTTTAATCGAGGTGATATTAAAACCGTAGTTGGCGAGCGACCGGATAGCCGAGTCCCGGCCCGGACCAACGCCGGAAACATAAACGTCAATTGTTTGGGGGCCGCTTTTAGCAATCTTTTCGGTAATCGCCGCCACTACCTTAGAGGCGGCAAAGGGAGTCGCTTTCTTGGGACCGGCAAAACCAAGGACGCCAGCGGTGGCCCAAGCCATCACATCGCCTTTGTCATCGGTGACCGTAATTACGGTGTTGTTGTACGAGGAATTAATATAAACGCGGCCGGTTTCAGCGGTTCTTGAAGTTTTCTTCTTGGGAGCTTGACTCGCGGTTACTGTCTTAGAACCCGTTTTCGGCGCCTCCGACGCTCCCCCCGCTCCTTTTTCAACTACCTTTTTCTTACCCATCTTAAGTCTTAGTTAACTTTCTCTTGCCGCTGCCGGCCGTTAGCCTCACATTTCCTCTCAAGGTCCGGGAATTGGTCTTGGTTCGCTGGCCGCGAGCGGGCAGACGTTTGACGTGCCGACTGCCCCGGTAAGATTTAATATCCTTGAGGCGCTTAATATTCTGACGAATCTGCTGTTTCAATTCCCCCTCCACTTTATAATTTTTTTCAATCACCTCCTTCAATTTGGCGATTTCATCCGGCGTTAAGTCCTTCGCCCTTTTGGAATCAGAGACTTTAGTTAAAACTAAAATCTCCTCGGCGGCCGTTCGACCGATGCCATAAATCGAGGTTAGGGCAATACCCACCTTTTTATTATCCGGAATATTGATACCAACTAAACGCATGATATTTCTTATCCTTGTCTTTGTTTATGTTTCGGATTCCTCTTACAAATAACATAAAGACGGCCCTCGCGGCGCACCATCTGACAATCTTTGCAGATTTTCTTAACCGAAGCTCTTACTTTCATTTAGGAATTTACCTTAAAACCGCCAGACAATTCTTCCTCGTTCAGCTCTGGCGTCCGGTAACTCAATTTTTACCCGATCACCTAAGAGGACTCTAATCCGGCGTAACCGCATCTTGCCAGAGACATAAGCGATAATTTCCCGCCCTTCATCTAGTTTTACCTTAAAACTAAATCCTGGCAGAGCCTCAACAATCAGTCCCTCAACTGTCATCTGTCATCTAGGGCCGTTGGATATTATCATAGCCATCACTCGACGTCAATAATAATTCTTTGCGGATTTTGGGGGACACGTCGCGTCCAAAAAGGCCAGAGACGAACCTCGCCTGACTCGACCCCTGGCACCGAGAAAATCAAAGCCCTCAAATCAGTTTCATTTTTCCCTTGGGCCTCGGCCTTTAAGGCTTCGGCATCAAAGGGCCTTGTCCAGACTGAATCAATGCTAACGGCCGCCGTCAAAATATCGTTTTCGAAATCAACCCGAGGGTTACTATATTCAATCTTATANTCCTTGGCTCTCACTTCGAACCCCTCTTCGCTAGCCAGTTTCCTCGAGACGACATCCAGTATTTCCCCTTCCCTAAAACCCATCACTCGCCCCTCGCCATAAACAGTAACCGAGAAGTTGCCCGAACTATCAACTGTCTCGTCCACTTCGTCGTCCGTAACCTCAAACTGGTAGGCACCCTCGAGAATTTTGATTTCCGGAGGAAGATTAACTAACGCCTGACTCCGAGTCGCCTCTCCGAGGACTCGAGCAGCGTCTTCTTTAGCCAGACGAATATCTTCTTCGGTCGGTGATTTCATTTCGCCCACTGCTCCGCCAGCGATTGCCCCCTTGGTTTCGGCGTAGAAGCCGTCGTACTTGGGAGAACCCTGAAAGCCGGGGATTCGAAAAGTAGTGGCCGCAGTCAAGTTCGAATCTGGGCCGGCTTTATCGGCCGTTACCGAAACCTCGATTCCGACTGGCGTAATCGTCCCGCCAACCACCTTCGCCCCGGGTACAGTCACCTCATTATCCAGCCGATAAATGCGGCCGTCAGGAGTAACCAATCTCGTTGTTGCCACAAGTTTCTGCGGCTCCGAACTGTAAGCGTTATAAATTGTGACCCGGCCCCTGGCCTTCCGCTCGACATAACCGCTGCCGTGCGCCGGATAACTTTTGGTCAAATTCTTTTTCTCAACGAATTTCACTCCTCTTAAATTAATCTGGCTCGATGAAAAGCTGGATTCCTTAATCCCAACCCCAACATTCAGGGTGCCGACGAAATCCCAATTCAACTTTTCGAAAGTTAATTTGATATTGGCCCGGGACAAAGTGGTGGTGGCAAAGGTCAGGCCGCCGGCAAGAAGGGCCGTAATCACCGCTGCTCGTAAAAACCGCTTGAAATTCGCCGGCCTCCGCTCTTCGAGAATAGCTGGGACCTCTGCCTCAGACAGAGGTACTTCGAATTCCCCCTCTTCCCCCCCGGCCTTCGCCTCTTCGACCTCCCCTCCGGCTTCTCGTGGTTTGGCCGCCCGAGGAACTGAAATTACGGCCACGATATCTGAAACCGTCATTTTCTTTCTGCCCAAAAAGGGGTTCATCGCGATAAGACCGGCCGTCATGGCGAGTTCCAGGACGTCATCGTCAACCGATTCAACGGAAACTGATTTTCCAGCCGCATCGGCTTCTCGTTTTAAAAGAAGGAAGTTATTGCGGGAGCTCGAGAACTCGGCCGACCGGGGAATATAGAGAACTATCTCTTTCGAGGCCGATTTAATAACCTTACTGATGACTGAAGCGGCTCGATCCGACCTATTAACGTAAAGTTTGTGATTCACCGGGCGGTAGAAATTATTCGGTTGGCATCAACCATTTGATTCTTCTCTTGGCTAGTTGGTTAAGCTCGCGATAGATTTCGTTGGCCTCTTCTCTTAAAAATTGATTGAGGTCAATCTCGGGCGGTTCGATTAATTTGATCGTCTTAGTATCGAAGGCAAATTTTTTCCGATAGACACTCGAAGGGAGGGGGAAAAAACTCTGAAGATAAATGGGGGGTAATTTATTTTCGTGAAGGCCGAAAAAGTTTCTGATGCCCATCACCAAACCGTTAATTAAGGTGCCGAAGGAAGGATAAAAAATCTGATCCAATTTATTAGTGAATCGGGCTCCAATTTCTCCTTTAGCATAACGCTCATAAATACGTCGGGCTATATCTTCGGGGACTTCGAGCTCCTCGGTAACGGCCTGCGTTAAATTAAGAAGACCCCAATCGAATTCGCTCAAATAGGCGATTTTTTCCGGAGTGACGCCATAGATAGTGGTTTGCCGATCGACGAGCTCAACGTAAATGGCCCGGTCCAGTTTTTCCTTTTTGCTAAGAAGATAGGCTCTAAGGCTGCCTCCCTCAAAAATAGATGCCCCTTCCTTGAATTTCTCGCGTCTGACCATGGTGAGAGCGACGAGCATCTCAAGCTCTTTGCCTAGAAAACCGTGGGGATTAATTACCTCCTCGCCGTCAATTTTCACCCCCATTATCCGGGCGTCGGTTAAAAGTAAGTCGACCTCGTCTACATCCAGCCTTTCGGCCGCCTCTTTGCGGCAACGATCAAAAAGCTTCCAGATCGCCTGAGAAATATAATTTTCAAGGTCAACCGCCCCCATCGGCTCCTTGGGATTGTCCCGCGGAATAACGATGGCCGAAAAAATAGTCACTGCCGATTTGGCGTCTAAATCAAGGATTTCGGGTTCGGAAACAGTCTTTTTATTGAAAGCTTTAAGGTTAATTAAGGCGGCCACAATTAGATTTTACCACAACTCGGCCCGCAGACGTCTGGCGCCGCCCGAAACAGCCTCTTCTTTTTTAATTCGGAACCTACCAATTTCACCGGTTCTTGTCACATGGGGTCCGCCGCAAATCTCCTTCGAGAATGCTTCTTCGAGAGACGGGCCGACGTAATAAACCTTAACTCGAACCGGATAATGGGCTCCCTCCACATATAGGGCGCCGGTTGTCTTTGCCTCCTCGAGAGGCAGGGTGATAGATTGAACCGATAAGTCTTTTTTAATAATTCCATTCACTAAATCCTCGATCTCTTTTATTTCTTCCGGTCGTAACTTTCGGGGAAAGCTGAAGTCAAACCGGGTTCGCTCGGCCGTAATGTCTGATCCCATCTGCCGGACCCCCTCGCCCAAGATTTGCCGGAGGGCGGCCTGAAGTAAATGGGTGGCGGTATGGAATCTCGTCACCTTTTTAAGTTCCGTTTCATCAACGGCCTTCATCTCGCCGGTATCAAGTAAAAGGCCGTGGCCGCCGAATTTCTTTTCTTTACCGACCCGAGAGGCTCGCTGATGTTCTTCAAAGGCTTTGTCAAAATCTTCTATGCGTAAATTTCGGGTGGCGGTTTCCGGGGCAAGCTCGCGAATAACTTCGTAGGGCAAACCAAAACTCTCATAGAGCCGGAAGGCGCCCGATCCATTAATTGTCTCGTAGCGGCCGAGCTCTTTCACGCCTCTCGCAATAGCGTTTTTAAATTTTGTTTTTTCCTCGTCGATCACTGATTCGATCCTCTCCTCATCCTTAAGCTCGGGATAAAATTCGGCAAATTTCTTTTTCACGGTCGGTACGGCGGCCGCAAAAAGATCAGGATGAATATCATACTTTATTTCGTAAGCCATGAGGCGTCGAATAAGCCGGCGTAGGATATAACCCGCTTCTTTATTAGAAGGAGGGATGCCATCAGCGACCAAAAAAATAATAGCCCGCAAATGATCGGCAAAGATTCTCGAGGTTCTTTCATCAAGCTGGGGAGCCGATTCTCTTATTTTCTCCAAAAGCGGTAGAAAAAGATCAGTGTGATAAGGATCTTTTTCTTGATTTAAAACCATCATCAGGCGCTCAAAACCCATGCCAGTATCAACGCCGGGTGTTTTAAGCGGCGTGAGACTTCCGTCGGGATGCGAGTAGTACTCGTTAAAAACCAGATTCCAGATTTCGATCCCCTGAACGTAAATTTCGGTGGTTGGTCCGCAAGGCCCCTCTTTGCCGGTTGGCCCCCAAAAATTATCTTCCCGATTCATCTGTCTGACGTCGCGAATTCCCAAAGCTCGCCAGATCTTCTCTGAATCGCTATCGGCCGGCACCCCTTGCCCTGAGCCTGTCGAAGGGTCTCCCCCAAAAACGCTGACATAATCAACTTTAAGCCCTAGAACTTTCGCCATAAATTCATAAGCCCACTCAATCGCTTCTTTTTTAAAGTATCCACCTTGCTCGGGNGAGCCAAAAGAAAAATTCCCCAGCATTTCGAAAAAGGTATGATGGGTTTCGTCTCCNACTTCTTCAATGTCAGAAGTGCGGAAAGATTTTTGGATTGAGACGGCGTTAGGAGAGCCGAGNGGCNGACCCAAGGTCAGGTGAATGGCTTTATAAGGATCGGCGGCGCCAGTGTAATAAGGCTTAAACTGCTGCATCCCGGCGGTGGTTAAAAGAATCGAGGGATCATCCGAAAGTAAAGGAGATGAGGGTACAANAACGTGACCTCTATCTTTGAAAAAATCTAAAAATTTCTTTCTAACTTCTTCGGAAGTCATTAGTAATCACCTAGCTTCGCTACTTTCTCGTGCATTCTGATTTTTTCCAGAGCCTTGGCTTCAATCTGGCGAATCCGCTCTCGCGTCACGTTGAAAACCCGTCCCACCTCCTCGAGGGTGTGAGTCACTCCGTCTTCAAGACCGAATCTCATCTCGAGAATCTTCCTCTCCCTTTCAGTTAGGTCGCCGATGATTTCCCTAATCTGATCGCGGAGCAATTCCTGGGAAGTTTGCTGGATCGGCGTCAGACTTTTTTCGTCTTTAATAAATTCGGCTAAGGTTGAACGATCATCATCCTCCCCGATCGGCGCCTCTAGGGAAACCACCTCTTGAGAAATTTTTTGAACATGTCTTACCTTATCAATCGCCAAATTCATTTCCTCGGCAATTTCTTCGATCAATGGTTCTCGTCCCAGCTCTTGGGCCAACTTCCTTTTAGCCTGGGTGAATTTCGAAATAGTCTCGACCATATGAACCGGGATTCTGATGGTCCGGGACTGATCCGCCAGGGCTCTCGTGATGGCCTGCCTAATCCACCAAGTGGCGTAGGTTGAAAATTTAAAGCCTCGTTCCGGGTCGAATTTCTCAACTGCCCTGAAAAGACCGATGTTCCCCTCTTGAATCAAATCGGAAATGCTTAAAGGTCCGCGATGAACGTAACGCTTGGCAATTGAAACCACGAGCCTAAGATTGGCCTTAATTAATCTCTGCCTTGCCTGTTCATCCTCTTTGGCAATTCGGCGGGCCAGATATTTTTCCTCATCCGAGGTTAAAAGAGCGGTTTTACCGATTTCCTTCAAATACATCTGGACATTGTCTGGTAATTCTCCCCGGATGTCGGTAGCGGCCTCGAGCTCTTTGCGGCCAATCTCCTCGCCAGGCAGACGGAGAAGTGACTCGACCTCGATCACTTTAATCCCCGCTTTTTCTAGGGTTTCATAAATTTTCTCAAGATAGGCGGTATCTCGCTCCACCCGCGGAAAGTAATCAAGAATTTCAAGGTCAGTCACAAATCCCTTGCTCTCGCCGCGCTTAATTAAGCCTTGGAGCTGACTCTCTTTTATTTTCTCGCCTCGAGTAAGGGGTTTGGGAGCCGCCCCTTTAACTGACTTCCGAACCGTTTTCTTCCGGCTGGCGGCGTCCTTTCTCCTTACTTTTTTAATGGTTTTTTTGACTCGAGTAATTTTTTTTCTACTCTTTTTTGGCAGTAATTTCCTTGGCATTTTTCAAATTTTGAATCTTTTTGAAGAGTTCGTCAAATTCCCGAAGCCGCCCGGCCAATTCGGCCTCATCCCCTTTTTCCTCGGCCAAAAGCACCTCTTCTCTTTTTACTAGAGTTAACCGCTTCAAATACTCAAGTTCTAATTCTCTTAAAAGATATTCCACCTCTTTTTCCAACAAATTATCCTCGACCATCTCCAAGCTGGAACGGAGACTAATAAGATCAACTAAATCTTTAAGTTCAGGTGATAGCCGAGTAGCAGGCCGAGGAGCAACAATGACTTCGTAAGCCCCTTGATAAAGAGAAGGCATAAAAGCAAGGTGAGATGAAATTAATTNGTTTAATTCTTTTTTAAGCGTAAGAAGACTTAAAATTCTTTCAGCCACCAGCTCCTGCCTTTCCCGAGGGATTCGGGCGATTTCGTTTTCAATTGATTGAATTGGAGGTAATTCTCGGGAGGCCCAACCGCTTAACTTCTCCATCTCTTCGGCCAATTCTTTCTCCGATACCCGCAAGCGATGAGCTAATTCCCTTAACCAGTAATTTCGTTCGACCGGACTCCAAAGATTCTTTATTTTCGAAAGCAGAAGACGAAGAGCTTCTCGTTTTTTATCGAAGGCACTCAAATTATTTTCAGTTAAGTAACGCCGGAAGTAATACTCGAGAGCCGGACTAGCTCTACCTACAGCCTCTTTAATAAAACCCGGTTTTTTGAAACTGGCCTCGGCTGGATCAGAAAATTCATCAAGAGGCAAAACTGAAACCAAAAAGTCATTAGCCCCGGCCAGATCAATACTCCGTTCAGCCGCCATCTGACCGGCTTCATCCTGGTCAAAAGCAAGCACCAATTTATTGGTTAACCTCTTTAGGGTTTTCAAATGATCGAAAGTAAGAGCGGTGCCTGAAGTAGCCACAATGTTTTTCACCCCATCTTGCCAGGTCAGAAGAAAATCCATTTGTCCCTCAACTAAAAGAGCCGAGTCTTGCTCCCTAATAAAAGACTTGCTCGCTCGAAATCCATAAAGCAGTCGGGATTTCGAGAAAATGGGCGTTTCCGGACTGTTTAAGTATTTGGCGCCTTCGCCCTGATCAAGCTCCGGCAAAAGCCGGCCGGAGAAACCGACGATTTTCCCAAAATGATTCTCGAGCGGAAAAATGATCCGACCCCGAAAGCGATCCCGGTACTGACCGCCTTCGGTCTTGATCGCCAATCCCGCTCGAACAACCTCCTCAATTCTAAAACCACTGTTAATTAAGTGGAGCGATAAGGCATCGCTCTCTGATGGAGCAAAACCAATGCCAAACTCTTCAACCGTTTCTTTATTTAAACCGCGTTCCTTTAAATATTCCTCGGCTCTTTTGGAATTCGCCAAACTATCTTTAAAAAACTCGGCCGCTTTAGCTTGGATACTATAAAGAACGCCGAACTCCCGTTCCAGGGCTGGACTCAAACGTCGTAATTCGATGCCGGCTTTTTCCGCGAGAACCCTTAAGGCCTCATGAAACTCAAGATTTTCCTGACGCATCAGGAATTTAAAAACATCACCTCCTTCCCCGCAACCAAAGCAATGCCAAATTTGGCGTTCGGGCGAAACAATAAATGACGGCGTTTTTTCCTGATGAAAAGGACAAAGAGCCTTAAAATTCCGGCCCGCCGGCCTCAAGTCAAGATAGCCTTTCAGGAATTCGACTAGATCGAGTTTATCTTTAATTTCTTCAACTGGACTCGGCATAAGCTTTCTCAATTACTCTTTCCAAAAGCTCGGTTAAAGTTAAGCCATGGGCCTTAGCGGCTTGGACGAGAGGCCCATGATCGGCAAAACTCGGGACGGTATTGACTTCAAGCACATAAGGCTCGCCGCCTTCAGTCTCAATAAAATTAACTTCAAGCAGACCCGAGGTATCCATAATCTTGTGGATGGCCAAGGCTATCCCTTGAATCAAATCCCCCTCTTCTTCCGAAAGTCGAGCCGGAGCGATTAGTCGAGCGGCGCCGGGTTGCCTTTTCGAATAATGATCGTAGAATCCTCGCACTCCGGAAACAACTTCAACGAGGGGCAAGGGAATAATTTCTTCGTCCCCTTCATCGAAAAGCAGACAAACAATCTCCCGTCCTGAAACATATTCTTCAACCAACGCTTGGCGGCTTAGATTCAAGGCTTTCTCGATGGCCGGGAAAAGTTCCTCTTCCCGCCTCACCAAACTGACACCTAAAGAAGAACCTCGATTAACCGGTTTGACTATTGCCGGCAGATCAAAATCAAGCTCGATTTCATTAGTCGGCCACTGCTCAATCAAAGTAGACCTCGGCACTTGAATTCCGCTCGCCCGAAGCAGTTTGGCGGTTAAATCTTTATTTAAAGCGAGAGCGCTCGNNAAAACGNCGCTTCCGACATAAGGAAGATTGAGTTCCCTTAAAAATTGCTGGAGGGTGCCGTCTTCGCCGTATTCGCCCTTCAGAGTGTTAAAAACGAGATCAACCTGATCTTTTAGCTCTTCCGGCTCGACTGACCAGCGGCCAGAACGGCTCACTAAAACCGGCAAAATCTCGTACTTGTCCTTAGCTAGGGCCTGACGAACCGCCTCGCCGCTTAAAAGCGAGACATCGTGTTCAATTGAAGGACCGCCGAAAAACACGGCCACGCGGAGTTTCCTCGCCACACCGAAATGATAGCAGAGGGCTTTACCCTACTCAACAACGATCGTGCCTGTGTGCGAAGCGTTTAAGTGATTGTGGTATTTCCAGGTGCCGACCCGATTAAAAGTGAAGGAATAAGTGCTTCCGAGAGAAATAGCGGCCTTGGCGTCAAACTCCGGGTAAAGCTCGTGGGTCGGGTGAACCGCCGAAGCTGGCCAGAAAGCGCTCGAACTTCCATTCTTGAATACTACTGTATCGCCGGCCTTGATTGTTAAAGTCGAAGGCGAAAAACCGCTATCAGTATAAGTAACTACGTTTTCCTCAACCTGATTTCCCCCGCCGCTTGTATCGCCGCTAGGCGCACCTGTATCGCCGCTAGGCGCACCGGTTCCGGTTTCCCCCTGGACTCCCGGCTGCTCTTCGCCGCTACCAGGCGTTGGTGCCTCGGTTTGACTGCCCGGCTTTTTAAAAGCCCACCAAGCACCAACAAGCAAAAGAACAATAACGACCGCCAAAGCGATTGAAGTATTTTTCTTCATTGGAAATATTATACAATATCGAGCTTCTTAATCACCTTGACACACTAATATCTTTATGCCATAAATAGTGGGTTCTTAGTACCTTGAAATTTTGGCTACTTGTTTATGTTGAGGGCGGCGTTCTGCTGCTGATGACTCGGCATCAGGGCGTCGTCCTCAACTACGGTTGAGCTATCCGAGTAGGGTGCTCGGATTCGCGTGCGGCAGAAACGGAGGTGTGCGATGTCGAAAGACGTCGTGAGCTTCCACCAGGGGCATGAATTCCTGCTCAAGCTGGAGCAAGCCGGTTTGACGCCGACCCTTGCCCAGAGACTGATCACCTGGCCAGCCAACGCACTGGCTCGAGCCTGGGTCAAATCGCTCCTCGACCAAATGGTCGACTGGCTCTGCGACGCCTGTGAGGGTCGAGGTGTGGTGCCTGCCCCGCCAAATCTCACGAACGTGGCGTGGGTTCGCTGCAGAGCCCCCAACTGCCCCGGACCCCCTGCAAACTGGATCGGTGGCTACAAACCGCTACGGAGATCGAAGGACGGGACCATCGTTCCCGAAGGCGTGCACCCCGCAAACCTGCCACTTGCCTCTGTGGTGGAGGAGGTGGCGACCGAACTGCGCATGATCGGCAACAAGCTGAGCGTCACGCTGTCTACAAGGGAACGCCTGCACTCCCTGGCCACACGACTGAATGTTACGGCAGCCACGGCGATGTTGCGTAAGCCCGAGGAGCCGCCTGCGCAAGAAGGAACGGGGGCTCCACCGTGCTACGCCTGCGGAGGGAAGATGCAGCCCGCCGGCAGCGTCTACGTCTGTACCTCGTGCGGAAACACCGTCGGCGGCTGACAAGAAAGGAGAACGCGATGATTGTGCACCTGCTGTTCCGCCCAACCCGCACCCGCGAGTACACCCACACCATCCTCGACCTGGTGAACGACATGTTCGTGCCGTGCACCAGCCTCGCGGCCGTCTGCCTCACCGCAGAGGCAGCTGTCAAGGAAGGCAGCAGGCTCGTGGCCGAACTGCGAGACGAGAAGAAACACCCGACGCTACTCGACCACCACCAGTTGGAGTGGGAGTTCCGGGTGTGGGAAAAGAACGTGATCAAGCTCTGGCAGGACGCCGTCCACAACTTCCAGCTTAACCTGGAAGGAGTGGAGGTAGATGAGGGTCAGGAACCTCCGACCACTGTCTGGGTCGTCCTCCAGAAGGAAAAGTACCGAGCGTGGGGCGGGGAGTACTACGAGACCTACCGGCCCTACCGGGTCTTCACCGATAAACGGGAGGCACGACGGGCTCAGCACGATGCGCTGGTGCGCCTGCTCATACAGCTCGAGAAGAACCCGCCGACGATCGCGCCGTACGTCACCGACTACGTCGTGGTCGAGATGCCACTGCTCGGCATACCGGCCGCATTCACGGCAAGCAAGTAGCCCACCTGTCATCGCCTTCGGCAAAGACCGATGGCGGGCAGGCTCGCAACACAAGGCACCGGAGAGGTACTATCCTCCCTGGTGCCTTTTCGTTTTTGGCTAATCGTTTTTGAATACTCCAACCTTAAAATCATATCTCTAATTCGCGCGAATTAGAGATATGATTAAGCTGCCCTAGTTTTAAAACTAGGGTTGGGTATTCCTAACTAGAGCTGGCCGCGAAAAATAACGCTCCCCAGAAAGCGCCTAAAATGGCCAAAATAATAGCCAGGACTCCCAATAATCGTAACGGCTTGCCCTCTTGGAGAACTAAAAAGACTCCCGATAAAATGAGGGGCAGCAAAAAGACTCTCGTTTCCTTGAATTCCCCAGCATTGTTATAAGGAGAACTAATGAAAACGAGGTTCAAGGCGATGGCCACAAGAATTAGGACGCTCCCTAGCGCCTTCGGCCATCCCCGCTTCCTCAAAAAATAGCCGCCCCAAAAATAAACAACAAAAATTTCTGGGAGGCCGACTGCCACCGTCTCGCTAAATTTGAAATACTTCAGGATGGAAATTAAAAGGACGAAGGAAATAAAAGTCGCTAAAACAAAAAATACCGGCAAGCCAATCTTTTTCACTAATTCCTTGCCGGATAACCTAGACATACGACGGAACTTTATTTAATTTCGAAACTGCGGGCGCTTACGTAAAACTGATCCTTATACTCTGGCCACTTTTCCTTAGTGGTATTGAAGGACATCACATAATATTTATCGCCCGCCAGATAGACAGCCAGTAAAATCGTGTAATCGACTCCCTGCTGATTTAGCTCCAGGGCCGCCAGTTTTGACGGCAGTCCGTTGATCGTTTCATCCTTAACATCAAAAGCTTTGGTCGAGGGAATCATGGCGACAAGCTGATTGATGTTCATCTCGTATATCTCCTCGAGGGTCTGACTATTAGTATCGGAAAAGGAAACAGCGCTGTAGCTTTTAAAATTAAGTTTAGCGGCTGGGCTTCCGTCCGGATGTTCTTCGCTGTAATTATGAAAAGACACCAAGGTGCCGGGGACATGACCCACTGTCCAACCGGGTATCTGCTCAACCGTAAAATCCTCGCCTATGTATTTATTCCCCTGCGTTTCAGATCCTTCGGGAGCTCCGCCAAAAGGCGCATTCTCGTCACTTTGTTTTGAAAAATAATAAACGCCGAACCCAAGGGCGACGACGACCGAAACGACCACTGCCGAAATTATTAGAGTTTTTTTCACAAAGCGGCCCGAACCTCTTATCAGCCTTTAGTTTTATTATACCAGATTAGACGAACTCGCGGCGGCACATCTACTTAAAGGGGTTCGGTATGATCAGGCGCCCCGCGCGCGCATCGCCTAACCCCAGCCACAGAGCCTCTCCATCCCAGCCGCCAGGAAACACCACGTCGTCAAGCTCGGGAGAGAGTTTCGCAGGGCCCGGAGGAAAATTCTTGCGTGCTGCTATTATACGAATCGGAGAAACAGCGAATGTGGTGGGGTCGAATGTAAGCGCCATGGCATAGTAATGCTCTCGTAACTCCCCTTCTTCGGTGGTGTCGGTAAAGGCAATGTGCCCTATGACCCCAATGCGGCCATCCTCCAAAAGATGAGGATCATTTACGCCTCCCCATTCTGCCTCAAGAAATAAGTTCTCAATAATGCGAGCCTTGATGATATTGCGAGGGGTAAGCCCAGAAAGGTTAGGTATTTTGAAAAAACCGATCTTTCCTCGGCCTCCCTCGGGTATGGCGGGGGCTTGC